>Ga0180302_10000207_pt1 | contig 24679 bp, 23 predicted proteins | sample GuaBasSediGuay17_FD_121794 | JGI IMG/M metagenome (GOLD analysis project Ga0180302, IMG submission 121794) | Subseafloor sediment microbial communities from Guaymas Basin, Gulf of California, Mexico - Guay17, Core 4571-4, 12-15 cm | ecosystem: Environmental > Aquatic > Marine > Hydrothermal... | reverse complement strand
TCATGCGTAGCGGCATGGTCGAAGCCTACGATACGCCTGAAAACCTGTATTGGCATCCTAAAAACCTATTCGTAGCAGACTTCATAGGCAAAGTCAACGTCTTAGAGGGGTTTATCAAGAAGGTGCTTACCGGAGGCAAAGCTCTCGTAGAGCTCACAGGAGGTATATCGGTCGAAGTATATGCTAAAGGCTTTTCAGAAGGCGACAAAGTCGTCGTAGCCGTAAGACCTGAGAACTTTGAAATCCTAGACCGTTCGGAAGCTGATAAACCAAACTTGTTAAGAGGTGTTGTGACAAGGGCCAGGTTTATGGGCGACTACTACCGATACGATGTCACACTTGAGTCCGGTGAACGTGTAACCGTAAATACCCCGTTATATAGGTCTGAAAAAATTCAGGTGAGAAAAAAGGGAGAACCGGTCTTAGTCAGGTTCGACCCTGAGAAAGCACTTGTATACGCCTACCCGAAGAGGGGTATAGAGAGGGAGCTTTCCATAGAGGTTTAAAACTAACTAGTAGTTTATTTTGCAGGCTAAGGTTTTAATGTTGTTTGAGCTAGAGGGGATTAAGGGAGTAAACATGATAATTTATTACTTTTCCTTCAGATTACGTTTTTAGACTCGGTTATTTCAATAGTTTTTAAATATCTTGATTTTTCCAATAAGAACAGGATGTATTATGAGTGGCCCTAGTTTGGAAGTTATTCAGGCATGTAAAGGAAAAATAAGAGGACTAAGTGATTTAGTTACAATTGCTTGGAAGGATATCCAAGCATCATCGTTTCCGTCACGTGCTAGAGTAAAAAATCTCATATCTAATTACAGAAGTTTGCGAAAATGGATGTGTGAAAAATTTAATGAAATTGGCGAACAAATGCCTATTCCTCCATCCCTTCCAACAGGTTATGTCACTAAGGAAGAGCTGTTATCAGCACTCCAAGATATTCTCTTAGGCTGTGAGGTTGCAGAGCGTGGTTTAAACGCTTTTCTTAAACCTCTTGTTGAACCTGAGTTGGCTAATAGGCTAGATTCGATCAAAGAACATTTGACTAGGTTAGAAGAGCAAGGGGTTGACCTGAGTGTGATTAAGAATCTTCGTAAGGCTGTCGAAGAGGCGGAGCATGCTCATTATTTAGCTTCTGCTATGATTTCATCAAGAGTGATTAGATACATAGTGGATAAAATTCCTGGTAAGAAAGACGAGGACAAAGTACGACATCTCGTTGAGACGAGGATCGTATCTCCAAAGAAGAAGGATGAAGTAGAGGAATTGATGAGGGCTATGAGAAGGTCTAGAAATTTCCTATCGCATAGAATAGACCTCTTTCCCGAAGCCGGGGATGTCCTTGTGCTTCTTGGGGGTGCTTTAAGCCTATCAAAATTCCTACTTGTACTAAAAAGAAAATGATTTGAAGAATGATTGTTTATAGAATTAGATATTCAGGGCTAGGGGTGTTTAAGCTTGAAAGAAAATAGTTGTTTTGATAGTTATTTGTTTTGTAAAAAGGTTTAATTCATCCTTCATTATAATAATCTGCTTGATTGGGGTTGTGAAGCCCCTAATCAGTGATGACTGCCAGGCTATCTGAGCTGTGACGAGGGCCGTTGCAACTGAGACGCCGACATCACAGCAGGGGAGAGCCTCACCAGCCCCTAAGAATTGTATTAAAATTTATTTATTTATACTAATAAGTTTTCACACAAGTTTCTAAAGAAGTTTCCATTGTGGTTCATAGTAAGATAGAGTTGCCGTCGAGCCACGCCACCTAAGAGACCTAAAGAAAACCTTCCTATAACCCTCCCAAATCTCCTTAGAAACCCTAGACCTCCAACGCTCAACAAGATCCATCAAAACAATAAAGCTTACTACCAAAAAACAGAAAGAAAATTAAAATCGTCTGTCCACTACGTCGTAGACGCCTGGTCCCGTGCCTATGAGCGTAACAGGAACCTTAAGTTTTTCTTCGACCTCTCTTATGAAACGTTTAGCTTCTGAAGAGAGTTCTTCGAACGTCCTTGCCCCTGAGCACTCAGGATATAGGATATCTATCTTCGTTATAGCTAGCTGCGTAGCCGTATTGAGCATGATAGCCCTCTTTGCAAGGTTGAAGTTGAAAGGTGCGGCTCTCCGTTCTCTACCGGTTACCGTCGCTCTCTCCAGCCACCCTCTTCTTAAAGCCTCATCACGGCTGAGTTCGCCTTCAAGCGGGCCTTTACCGACCCTTGTGACGTAGGCTTTAAACACTACCACGACATCCGTCACCCTTTTAGGTCCTATACCTGCTTCACTACAGACCGCCGAAGCGGTCGTATCCCTCCCCGTAACGTAGGGATACGTACCGTGGATCAGCGACAGAATCGTCCCTTGAGTCCCCTCTACCAAAGCTTTACCCCCTTCATCGAGTATCCTGTTAAGTTCTACCGGGACATCCGCTAGATACGGTTTAAGCTCAGGTAGGTCTTTGGCGAGCCTAGCTATACGTCGCACTCTATCGGCTATAGCAGGTCCGACACCTTGCCCGGTAGTTCCTATACGTTTACCCGTTGCCCTATCCTCCTCTATATGCTTAGCCTCTATGATCGAGCTATGCCTATCCACCCAGACCCTTCCCTTAACCCCTGTCTCCTCGACTTCCTTAAGAAATACTTGTGGGTTGACGTTAGCTCCTGAGGCCACGTATAATCGACATTTCTCATAGACGAAAGCCGATGGAACCATCCTCAGCCCATAGGTTTTCCCTTTCCATACGACCGTGTGTCCTGCGTTTACAGAGCCTGTTCTAACGGTTGCATCGACTCTATCCTTGAGGGCTAGGTAGGCTACGATCTTACCCTTCCCCTCGTCTCCGAAAAAACCTCCCACGATGACTGTGCAAGGCATAACTATCCCGATTCTAGAAAGCATCTATCAGTATTTAACCATTAGCTTTACATAATCCGAACGCTTCAAGTCGTTCTAACCTATGGAACGGTCTGTTTCATAGGTTAGATATAACATAGAGTAGTCCCTAAATGTTTGTCAGGAGGTGAATTCACGTGAAAGTTTTAGAAAAGACTAGAACCATATTCACCGTGGTCGTCATAGTAGCCATATCGACTCTGTTTTTGATGTTAACGTTCACACCTGAAAACTCCACAGCTACCGATGGAAATGAAGAAGCCAAACCTACCTTATCCGTTATGGGAGTAAGCTCCATGAACGTCCAACCAGATCTGGCTTCCGTAGCTCTCACGGTCGAAGTGAAGGCTGAGAACGCGTCAGAGGCTATGGGTAAAAACGCCGAGATAATGTCGAGAGTTATAAACGCCCTTAAACAGCTGGGTCTTGAAGATGACGAGATAAGAACTAGACACGTAGGACTCTACCCAGAGTATTTCTATCCTAAGGATAAACCACCGGTGTTGATAGGCTATAAGGCTGTTAACAGTATAACTGTTACCACCCAGAAATTCGACATATTAGGTTTGATCATCGACACAGCAGTAGCAAACGGGGTTAACAAGGTCGAGGGCGTATGGTTCACCCTATCGAAGAAGCTTCAGGACAGCGTTAAACTTCAGTTAATATCCTCAGCCATGGAGAACGCCAAGCTTAAAGCCGAGGCCGCTTTGGAGCCGCTGGGTATGTCGATCACGGGTGTTAAAAGCATCGAGATAAAGGAAGCCGGATGGTATTACCCAGTTGTATATAGAGAAGCCGCCGAAACCGTCGCTACGACTCCGATAATGCCTGGCGAAATCGAGGTTACCGTAATGGTCTATGTGGTTTTCTACATAGGATGACCGTCCTCTCGACAATCTCTTTTTAAACCGTCGACTATATGGATGGGTAAAGGTTAAATATGCACGAGGTCTCTCATACGTTTGTCTATTCACGGTGGTCGACGGTGAGAGGTGGTCGTATTCCAAAATAGCGAAGAATTCTCCCAAGAGGTTGAGCTTGAGGGTCATCTTATAGACTCGCTGATTCTTCCGAAGGTCTTCGACGTGATAATGGAGCTGGGTGGAGATTTCGAGGTTTTAGAGTTCCGTATAGGCCGTCGCAAGACCGAGACAAGTTATGCTAAGTTACTGATCAAGGGTCGAAACAGACGGCATCTGGAGATGATCCTGAAGGAGGTCTACCGTCTAGGAGCCGTCACTCCTCTTCCTCAGGAAGTCGAGGTTAAGGAGGCCCCGGCCGATATGGTTTTGCCGGATAACTTCTACGTTACGACGAACCATCCTACTTACGTCTACTACAAGGGAGGCTGGGTCGAGGTCGAAGGTATATGCATGGATAAGGTCATATGCGTAGACCCATCTTCGAGAAGGGCTTTCTGTAAGCCGATAAGAGAGGTTAAGGCAGGAGACCTCATAGTAGTCGGTGAGAAAGGAATCAAAGTTAGGCCTCCTGAGTATCCTAGAGAGGGACTGGGAATATTCGAGTTCATGGGTAGTAGAAGTTCTCCTGAGAAACCCTCTACCTCTATAATCAGGATAATAGCCGAGGACATGTTCAGGGTTAAGAAGGAGGGGGGGAAGATCGTTGTCGTGGCCGGACCAGCCGTCGTGCATACAGGAGCCGACGATGCCTTGGCTAAGATCATCAGGATGGGATTCGTAGATGCTCTTTTAACAGGGAACGCCCTAGCCGTTCACGACATCGAATACAACTTATTTGGAACCTCTCTCGGTATGTCGATAGAAACTGGTAAAACAGCCGCCGGAAGCAACAGAAACCATCTTGTGGCCATCAACGAGGTCATGAAGTGCGGTTCGATAAAGGCAGCTGTCATGAAGGGAGTCGTGAAATCAGGCATAATGTATGAATGTGTCGTTAACGGCGTCCCATATGTTCTCGCAGGCTCCATCAGAGACGACGGACCTCTGCCGGATGTGGTCACAGACGTGATCGAAGCGCAGAGGCTCTACATGAAATACCTCAGGAACGCAAGCATGGTTTTGATGCTCGCGACTATGTTGCATTCGATAGCTGTAGCCAACATGCTACCGTCGACCGTTAAAGTGGTGTGCGTAGACATAAACCCAGCCGTGTTGATCAAGCTCTTAGATAGAGGCTCAGCTCAAGCCTTGGGAATAGTCTCAGACGTCGGGACTTTCCTACCGATACTCGCTGAGGAACTCGCTAAACTTAAGATAAGAGGTTGAATCTGCTTAGCGTCGGAAAGGAAAGAGCCATGAAGCATAGAGAACGTTCGAGCTTTAAGCCATTGCCTAAAAGCATGATCTTCGAGCTCGTAAAGAGGGCTACCGGGCTTGATCCTGCGAGGATCAAGAACCGCTAGAGGATATGACAATGAAGTTTATTTCGTTAAGACACGCGGTGGAAAAGCTTTCGTAGTGAGGGTTAAAATGTTCGGAGAAGCCGGTTTTAGGCAGGAGGCATGGGCTATAGAGAGGTGCAGAGAGGCTGGGGTTCCTGTCCCTACGGTGCTTCTCGTCGACGAGATCTCGTTTGGAGGACGGAGCATACGACTTCGCCGTCCTCAGCTTCGAATGTCCGACACTTGATTTGTCGCCTCTGTTAGAAGGTTATCCCTACAGAGAATGTTTAAACGAGGGCTTCGAGTTGAGGCTCAACTTACATAAGCTAGCCCTGCTCATAGGGTATCTGGCGCACCACATGAGGATAGGGAACGTAAAGGAGGCTAAGTCCAACGCTCGTGCTCTGAGAGAGACCTTAAAAACCTTGAAAGAATATACTTCGCCTTCTTTCAGCGTTTGAGGTTGAAGTTAAATATTAGAGTATGCGTTTACCTTCTTGGTGGTTGTTTTGAAGATAGCTTTAGCAGGTCAACTCGGGGCGGGTTGTACGGAAGTCGCTAGGCTCATCTCGGAGAAAACCGGCGTCAAGGTATTCAATAGTGAAACGCTGATACGGAAGCTTATAGTAGACTTAGGAACGAGCTTTAGAAACCTTCAGGAATACGTAGCCTCTGGTGAGGTGAATATGGATAAAATCTTGGACAGCCTAGTATTAGACATAATAAACGCCGAGGAAGATGTCGTAATCGAAGGTAGGTCCGCGTTTTTCTTACTAAAGAGAAAAGATGTTTTCAAGGTTCTACTGGTAGCCGATGACGACTTTAGAGCTGAAAGAGTTTCTAATAGAAGAGGTATAACCCTCGAGGAGGCTAAGGAGGATATCAAGCATAGCGATGAGGAGAGGAGGAACCTTGTTAAAAGATTTCATAACGTAGACTGGTTAGACCCTAAATTGTACGATCTCGTTATCAATACAAGTTTTAGAGATATGGAAGACGTTGCGAATTTGGTGCTTAAAGCCTACGAAGAGTTATTTAAGATATAGTTTTCGACGCCGTTAAAATATAGCTTTACCGATCTTTTTGTCGAAATCCTGCATCTTATTCGCACTATGTCTTCATAACCGTTTTAATTCTACAGTTAAAAACTTAAATATAATCGGCGGATTCCATCGATACACGATGGTTTCCCGCTTCAGAAGTAAGTGGCTTAAGCTTTGTAAGGAGACGCTTGAGCTGATAGACGATACTATTACGCCTAGGATCGAGAGGATAATGCGTAGAAGGGTGAACTACGTGGTCTTTAAGGAGCTGGGTAAGAAGCTTCATATCCTAGCCGATGAGGTGGCGGAAGATTATCTCAGGGAGACAGCCGATAACGTCATACTGATCGACCATGAGTTTGAGAAGATTTTAAGAGAAGACGAGGAGCCTGAGGCTATAGTGTTGATCAACGCCTTCGACGGTTCTCAGAACGGGGTAAGAGGGATACCGTTTTACGGTGGTTCTATGGCCGTAGCTAAATACAAGCCAAACGCTACCTTAGAAGACCTCGAGGTCTCTGTCGTAAGAAACTTCGCTACAAACGACGTCTACACAGCCGTACTTGGAGACGGAGCCCTTTTGAACGATATGCGTATCCACCCATCTGTCGAGGTGAGGATCGAGGATTCGATAATAGGTATGGATACCTCTGTCCCAGACCTAGCGGCTTTGATAGGTAAGTTAGGAGGAGTTCTAAGGCTTGTTAAGGACGTTAGACGCATGGGGTGTTCGTCGCTCGAAGTCTGTGAGGTCGCACGAGGAGCTATAGACGCTTTCATAGACATCCGCGGAAGGACAGATATAGTTCACTTAGCGTCGAAGCTTATAGTCGAAGAGGCAGGTGGAATTATCACAGACGACTTAGGCTACCCTTTAAAAACGCCGTTGAAGGCTAAGGAACGGGTGAAGTTCATAGCCTCCGGGAACGAGAAACTACATAGACGTATCCTCAGCCTAATACGTAAGACCAGCGACTAGCTTAGTTGGAACCTCCAAGCCTGAATTCTTCATGTATAGCTCGTACCGCTTTCTCGCAATCTCCCTCTTTGACTACGAGCGATATGTTAAGCTCAGAAGAGCCTTGGGCGATCATCCTAATGTTTACCCCCTTCTCTGCGACGGCTTTGAATATCCGAGCGGCAGTGCCCGGTCGACCTCTCATGCCTCTACCGACCGCAGCCACGACCGATACGTCAGATTCATAAGTTATATCTTTCACCAAGCCTGTGCCCAACAAAGCAGTCTCGAGCAGAGATACCGCTTTCATCAGGACACTACCCGGGACTATCATAGATATATTGCTCTCGCTTACGGTCTGCGAGATCATCATTATGTTTATACCTGCGTTGCCGAGTACTTGAAATATTCTAGCCGCGGTACCCGGCGTCCCGACCATACCGAAGCCCTGGACGTTTATCAAGCCGACATCCCTGACGAGAGTGACGGCTTTAACTATCCCACCCGGTTCCTTAGGCTTCGACGTTATGATCGTACCAGGATTATCGGGGTTAAACGTATTCCTGATCCTAACAGGTATATCCTCCTCCATAGCGGGCTCTAGGGCTCTAGGGTGCATCCTCTTCGCCCCTAGAGCGGTCATCTCAACAGCCTCCTCAAAGCTCAACTCCTTGATCGTCTTAGCGGAGGGTTCTATTCTAGGGTCAGCGGTCATGAGCCCGTCTACATCCGTCCAGAGCCAAACCTCATCCACCTTGAGAGCCGCGGCTATCAGAGTAGCCGTATAATCGGAGCCTCCTCTGCCGAGGGTGGTTATAGAGCCATCTTGGCTTTTAGCGATATAACCCGTGACCACAGGTACTTCGCCTCTATCGATTATGGGTTGAAGTCTTGTCTTCAGCTGAAGTTTACTGAGTTCTATGAAGGGTTTAGCCTCCCCGTAGTTGGAATCCGTTACTATTCCAGCGTCCCATCCCGTTAGCCACCTTGTCTTTACACCTATGCTCGTCAGAGAGCCCCACAGTATAGGTGTGGACATCCTCTCCCCGAAGGAGAGCACATAGTCTCTAGACCTGGGTGTAACCTCTCTTATGTAGTGTATCCCGTAGAGAAGCTTCTCAAGCTCATCTCTAAGCTCCTCCAGCGTTTTAACCACCGTGTTTAAGGCATCGGAGTTACTAACAGCGTTTTCAGCTATACGAATGTGTTTTTCAAACAGTTTGTCAACCCATCCAGTTACATCGGCATCAGCTCTCGATGCATCTCTGCTCATCTTCAGAAGCTCATCGGTAACACCTGATAAGGCCGAAGCCACGACTACTAACTCGTATCCCTCGTCGAGATATCGGCTAATCAAACCGGCTACATGTTTCATCTTCTCCGCGTCGTCGAGCGAGGTTCCTCCAAATTTCATAACGACCTTGATGACCTATCCCCCCAGGCCTCTCATGAGAAATCTTTTAACGGCTATGAGATCCCGTATAACTGCTATAGCTGTTTCTATTCCACCCGCGCCTTTACCGACTATCGTCTCTGAACCTAGATGCTCCGTATGAAACGTAACCGCGTTAAGCGTCCCCCATACGCAGAGCGGATCCGTCAAGCTCACCTCTCTAGGCTCTACGACCAAGCCCTCCCCGTCTATAACCCCTAGAAGCTTTATCGTCTTACCAGATTCGCCGAGCCGTTTAAGAACGTCGTAGGTTACATCCCGTATACCCTTTATCCTGACATCCCTGAGGGTAACCTTTAACCCCATAACGTAGTTAGCTATTATCACGAGCTTACACGCAGTGTCGTACCCCTCTACATCCATAGTGGGGTCCCTCTCAGCGTAACCAGCATCTTGAGCCTCCTTTAAGGCCTCTTCGAAGCTCAATCCACCTTTATACATCCTAGTTAGTATGTAGTTTGTAGTGCCGTTTAGAATCCCTTCGACCTTGACGACTCTATCACCGGATAGACACATCCTACCGAAGTCTAGAATAGGTGTGCCGCCACCCACAGTTCCGCTGAACCTTAAGAGAGCCCCGTTTCTTTCGGCGAGCTCCAAAAGAGCCGGTAAAGCTATTGCCAGAGGGCCTTTATTCGTAGTCACGACGCTTTTACCCATGCTTAACGCTTTTTTCACATGGGTTAGACCAGGCTCGCCGTCTACTATGTTAGTAGGAGTCGTTTCGACTAAGACGTCGTAGTCGAGCTCATCTAAGAGCTCCGAGGAAGAGAGGGGCTTGACCTCGTCCGGCATACCCTTAGCCAGGCTTCCGAGTCTCCTCTTCGCATCTAGCGCTTTCTTAAGGTCCACACCCCTCTCGTTAACCAAGGCTCCAGAAGTATCCGCGACCGCTACGACTCTAGGTTTTAACCCGAAATTCGAAGCTAGATAGTTCTGATCCACTATGAACCTCTCTGCCAAAGCTCTACCAACTACCCCGAAACCGACCATAACGATCCTCAAACGACACCAATCCTCCTTAATTCTTCTAAAACACATTCCGTATTAGGCTCGACCTCCTTAGGTTTTTCAGAAAATCTTATCGCTATATCAGGGTCTTTCAAGCCGTTACCCGTAGCCACACAGACGACGACATCGTCTACGTCGATCAGCCCATCTTCACGATGTTTCATCAAGTACGCTATGGGCACAGCCCCAGCAGGCTCGACAAACAATCCCTCCGTCTTAGCTAGAAGCCTCTGAGCCTTGACTATGTCCTCGTCATCCACATCGTCTAAAAGACCACCGGATTCCTCGACAGCCCTAATAGCTTTTCTCCAGTTAACCGGGTTGCCGATTCTTATAGCGGTCGCGACGGTCTCGACCTGGTCTAAGGGGGTTAAATCCTTATGCTTTCTAAACGCTTTCACAAGCGGGTTAGCGCCTCTGGCTTGAACCCCCACCATCTTAGGCCTAAGGTCGGTTAGCCCGAGTAGCGTAAGCTCCTTAAATCCCTTCCAGTATGCAGATATATTTCCTGCGTTACCAACCGGTATTATAAGCCAGTCAGGAGGTCTTCCGCCGAGCTGCTCGTATATCTCGAAAGAACCGGTCTTCTGACCCTCAAGCCTGTATGGGTTTAGAGAATTCAGCAGGTAGAAGTCTGGCTTGGCGCTGAGCTCTCTGACTATTCTAAGGGCTTCATCAAACCCTCCTTTAACCGCCAAGACCTTTGCTCCATATATGAGCGCTTGAGCGAGCTTACCTAACGCGATCTTACCCGAAGGTATGAGGACTATACAGTTCAAACCGGCCCTAGCAGAGTAGGCGGCTAAAGAACTGCTGGTATTTCCCGTAGAGGCGCAGATGAGGTTTCGAACCCCTAATTCAAGAGCCTTAGTGACCCCTATCGTCATACCTCTATCCTTGAAAGAACCGGTCGGATTACCTCCCTCATCTTTGACATATAAATGCCTAAGGTTAAGCATCTTACCGAGCCTTCTACAGTGCACCAGCCTTGTACCTCCCTCACCCATCGAGACCCTTAAAGATGGATTCAACACCGGTAGTAGCTCTAGATATCTCCATACTCCCATCGACCTCTTAAGCCAGACAGATGGGACGACTTCTTTCACAGCCTCATAGTCATACTCTATGTCAAGCAGGCCTCCGCAGCTTCGACACGTGTAGACTCTATCCATTAAACCATATTCTTTACCACACTCTATACAGTAGACTCTCAAAGTCCACTAGCCTCCCCCTATTTCACATATTCCATCCCCAGGCTCGGTCTTATAAAACATACAGCCTAACCCCAAAGACCTGCATACACCTTTAAAAGCTTCGTAAAGCATTTCGACCTTTTCTTTTTCGACCACCCCTACTACCGCAGGTCCAGCCCCGCTAGCCGCTACGCCTGCACCGACCTCCAAACCGGCTTTCTTAAACAGTTTAAACCCCTTGAGTATACCTGCTTCGGCTCTAGCAGGCTCCACTACACAGTCGTTCATACCCATCTTCACGAGCGATACGTCTCCAGTTACCATACCTATGGCTAGCATAGAGGCATAACTAATGTTTCGCACCATGGATTCTAGCGGAATCATCTTCGGTACAACGGCTCTAGCGAGCTTTGTAGAACCCTTCTCTACATCGGGTAAGGCTATCACGACACTCATAGGCGGCGGTTTAAATCTTAAAACCTTCAGTGGCTCTCTAGAAGCTATAACCGTAAAGCCGCCGTAGATCGCCGGTGCCACGTTATCCGCGTGGGGAACACCTGCTGAAACTGTTTCACCTAAAGCCGCATACTCCACAAGCCTATTCATGCTAAGCCGCAGGTTGAACAGTTTATTCATCGCATAAGCCACCCCAGAGGCTGTAGCGGCAGAGCTGCCTAATCCACTACCAGGTTTTATACGCTTGAATATCCTAATTTGCACGCCATATTCTAGGTTAAAGTCTTCCAGCATCCTTAAGGCTACGTAGCCTCCCGTGTTCTCTTCAGGTTTCGTAGGGACTTCGTAGCCTTCTACATCTATCTCTATACCCTTCTCCTGAACCTTAACTTCGATTATATCATACGGCTCCTTGAGGGCCATTCCAAACACGTCGAAGCCGGCTCCTAGATTGGCGACTGTCGCCGGGCATCTGACTTTTATGACCTCCATACGTCGAGCATCCTCCCCCTGTTAAGGGTAAGATTTATCTAATGCCGCTAATAATGTCTTTCTTCTGTCTCCTTTGCCATTGGTGGGATCAGCTTGTATGATAAGATGTTGGATGAGATTTTAGAATACGTTAGGCGACACCACGAGTATAGGTCTCGATGTCTAAACCTAATAGCCAGCGAGAACGTAACCAGCCCCCAAGTAAGGAGGGTTTTGAGTTCGGACCTTGGGCATAGATACGCGATAGGCTTCCTTTATACGAGGATCTACAGAGGATGCAGGTTCATAGACTCCATCGAGGAGCTTACAGGATACTTAGCCAGAACCCTCTTCAAAGTAGACCACGTCAACTATATCCCGATAAGCGGAACCGTAGCCAACCTGATAATGTTCAACGCTCTCACAAGCCCAGGAGACTCCGTAGCGGCCCTAAGCGTGTTAGACGGAGGGCATAGCAGCTTTAGGGAGTGTAGCCGCGTCAGAGGTGTAGCCATGACCCCCTTGCCTCTCGACCAGAAAGAGTATAACATAGATGTCGGGGAAGCCGAGAAGCTTATCAGAAGAGTTAGACCTAAGATCGTCCTCCTAGGCGCTTCGGACATCCTTTTCCCCCATCCGGTTAAGGAGCTCAGAAGCGTCGTCGACGAGTATGGAGGTATACTGGCATACGACGCGGCTCATGTCTTGGGACTGATAGCCGGCGGTGTGTTTCAAGACCCGTTGAGAGAGGGGGCTGAAGTCGTTACGGGTAGCACTCATAAGACGTTTTTCGGTCCTCAGGGTGGCATAATACTATGCCGTCGGAGATACAGCACAGCTATAGACCACTCGGCTTGGCAGATGGTTAACAACCATCACATCCACAGGGTAGCTGGTCTAGCGATAACCCTCTGTGAGTTCCTAGCCTTCGGTAACGAGTACGCAAGGCAAGTGGTTAAGAACGCCAAGGCCTTGGCGGAAAACCTTTACGATAAGGGTTTGAAGCCGTTGTGTCCGGATAAGGGCTTCACGGAGTCCCATCAGGTCATACTCGATATAGGTGACGGCGGAGGTGTGGAGGCGAGTTTGAAGCTTGAGGCGGCGAATATAATAGCGAACCCCATGCCTCTTCCATGGGATCAAGGCGAAGAAAAATGCTCAGGGCTTAGGCTAGGGGTTCAAGAGGTCACGAGGCTGGGTATGTCTGAGGGTGATATGGAGTTTATAGCGGAGCGGATAGCGGCCGTCTTACTCGGTAAGGAAAGTGTCGAAGAAGCCCGGAGTAAGGTCTCAGAGTTCATGGAGAACTATCAAATGATCCACTACTGTTTCGACAACGCCGAGGCTTATGGGTTCCCCGGCTGAACGAAAAAACCTACGCATCGCCGTATCACATTTTATGTCAAGACCTCTAGACGGCTTAAGCCTCTGTGGTCTCTGTAAACCCGTATGTATGAGTCGAAGTACGGGCTTTCCCGTATGTCCTCTACGTGCGATATGACTATTATCTTATCGTAGTCTTTTCTAAGCTCGCTAAGGGTCTTGAGGACTTCTTCCCTGAACTCTGAGCTTAGAGGCCCGAATCCCTCATCTATTATAAGCATCTTCGGCGTAGTAGCCAACGCCTTCTCGGCTATGGCCTTGGCTATACCCAACCTGATGGCGAAGCCTATGAGCGTAGACTCCCCGCCGCTGTAGGTGGATAGGTTCCTGACCGTCGACCCGTCTAGGACTTCTATACTTATCCTACCCTCCTCGTCGACCCTTATCCTCACGTCCTTACCAGGCAGGAACCTCTGAAGATACATACGGCTCCATGCTTCGACCGACGATAAAAACTCCCTCAGAAGAGACAGCGGCAATCCTCTGTCGTGAAAGACCTCGTTATACAGTATACGGTAGACTGTTTCATAACGCTTAAGATTTAGCCTCTCTTTTTCAAGAGCCTTAATCCTGACGGAGGCCTCCTTAGCCTTTCTAAGCTCCTCTTGAACCTTCGATATGGAGCCTTTCAAAACCCCGACCTCCCTGTTGAGACTAGAATACTCTTCATCGCATTTTCTGAACTCCTCTTCAAGACGCTGGAGCTTGTCTAGAGTCTTCTGGTACTCGTTTCTAACGGGTTCGAGGTTTTTCAACTCTAGCTCAAGCTCTTCTATAGTTTTCCCAAGCTCGTCTAAGTCTTTCTCGAGCAGGGCTATCTTGCTACCCACTTCGTAAAGACCCCGAAGCATCCGGTTTACACAGTCGAGACGATTAGTTAATCTCTCGATCTCTAAACTGACTTCTTTAAGAGTTTTCACATATCCTATCGCCGACTGAACCTTCTTTTTAACCTCTTCCAAGCGTTCTTCAAGTGTCTTAAGTCTTTCAAGGGCCTTGACGAAGTCCTTCTCTACAGGTTTCATGGTTTTAAGAGAATCTTCGGCTTCCTTGAGCCTATCGAAAGCGCTTTTACAGTTGGAATACTGTTCTTCGAGCTTAAGCCTCTTCGACTCGAGTAGCTTCAACCGTAAGACCTCGCCATGGAGCCTATCCCTCTCCGAGTTTAGCTCGCTTCTAAGGTGCCGCAGTACCTTCTCGAGCTCCAGACGGCTTAAGGATCTGTTACAGACAGGGCATCTTGAAACCTCACCGCTCCTTGTCAAAGCGTCTATGCTCGCCTCCAGCATACGTATCCTTTCGCTTATCCTGCTCACAGAGTCTTTAACCCTAGCCACCTCTTCCTCGAGTTTAGACCTCTTCTCGGCAAGCTCATCTAGTCCGCTGGCTAATTTTTTAAGCTCCTCAACCCTAGCTTTAACTTCTTCAAGCTTGAGAAGTCTATCTTGAAGCTTCTCGACATCTGAAGACGTTCTCTCGTACTCGTACCTGGTCTTCCAATACTCTTCGAGGATCGGTATGACGTTTCTGAGAGCCTCTATCTGCCTCCTTATCGAGGAAGCTTCGGCCTCCAATTTTTTAAGGTCTCCGGGAGAAGCTTTGAGACGTTCGACCTCTGATTTTTTAACACGAAATTCGGCTTTAAGCTTAGCTAAAAGCCTCTCCCTTTCTTTAAGAATCGAAAGTTTTGCGGAGAGACCGTGAATGTTCTCCCTTAAAGCCTTGATCTCGCCTTTTAGCTTGTTCCTCATGTTTTCCACGATCCTAAGCCTGCGTTCAAGGGATTCTAGCTGGAAAGTGAGTTTACCTAGCTCCTCTCTCAACGCATCGGCTTCCTCGGCTTTCTTCCTCAGTATCTCTAATTCCGCCTCGACCCTACTGAGCTTATCCCTAGTCTCCCTCAAGAGGCTACCGGCTTTATCCCTATACTTCGAGAAGCTTATCCTGAAAGCTTTCAGAAATATCTCTCGTCTCTCAGAGGGCCTGACGCCACGGCTTATTATCTTGGAGACCTCTCCCTGTCTGACCACGACGGTCGAGAGATAGGTCGAGAAATCCAACCCAGTCATTTCCCGTATTAATTTATCGACACTCCTGACACCCGAGGCCACTACGGCGACTTCTCTACCGTCATCGTCAAGCCTACTGAGCCTAGCTTCCCAGCTCCTCTCAGGCGATGAGAGTTTACGTATAACCCGGTAAGAGGTACCCCCTACTCTGAAGTCTAGCTGGATGAACGTCGCGCCTCTGCTTAACGGCGGGACGACCCACTTAGAAGCCTCACGGCTCTCTTCACCATAGGCTTTACCGAACAAAGCTAGGGTCTGAGAATCTATAAAGAACGTAGTTTTACCTGCCCCGGTGCTACCGTGTACGAAGACCGTGTTACCTAGCTTTCTAAAGTCTAAGGTTGCTTCCTCATAGGAAGCGAAGTTTAAAACCCTTATACGCTCTATGATCAAGCCTAGTCCTCCTCCTTGAGAATTTTCAGACCTTCTGACACTACGAGACGCATGGTTTCCGGGTCCAACCTATGTTTAAAAACCGTTTCGACATAATGTTTGAAGTAATCCTCTAGGCTGAAGACCTTCTTCTCGATAGGCTTAGCTTCACCACCTACCCTCTCGACCTCGATTATCCAGTGGAAAACTTTCTTCGACCTGAGAGCCTCCTCCAAAGCTCTAGACGGAATTACCTGGGAAGGATCTAGACGCATCTTGATCCTTAAAATGGCGTCTTCGATCCCCCTGAGGCTTCGTATATATTCCCTCAAAACGGCTTCGTAGTTTCTCCTACCCCTCAACTCTAAGAAGCCATCTCTGGGTATCGTCAACATAGGTCTGCAAGGCAGCCTTATGAAGGAGCCTCTAAGCCCTCCCTCATACTCCTCAAAGTATACGAAGCCTTTCTCCTCACCTTCCTCTCCGAAGTCTATACGCTCTATGGAGCCTGCGTACACGATTTTACCTGTTAAAAACTGGTGTCTGTGGATGTGCCCCATCATAGATGCGTCAAACCCGTTAAACAGTCTTAGGGGGAGCGGGATGTCTCCTATATAGCTGGGCGTATGCTCTCGAATGATTGCTCCTTCTAAGTAGAAGTGGCCGACCGCGACCGTGTAGTCGTAGGATTCGACGGGCTCCGATAATAGTCTCCGAATACTCTGTTCGACCGACGAGATGTATTCATGGGGTTTAAACATGGTTTGCGGGATGTAAGGTAGGCAAAGAAACCTAACTTTCTTTCCGCTAATGTTGCCTTTTAGGGTTATCACACCTGGTTTACGGAAAAAGTAAAAATTTGGAGCCCCGACATCTTCGAGAGCCTTCATGTAGGCTTCGGAGGTCTCTGTCCTAGGCTGGTCGTGTGTACCGGCTATACAGACTACCTGAACCTTCTCTACCGTTAGAGAACGTATGAACTTTGCAAACTCGTCGAAGACGTAGGGGTTCGGTCTTATGGTGTGGAAAACGTCCCCGGCTATGACTAGAAAGTCACATCCACGGTCTAGGACAAACTCCCTTATCCTATCGAGCTGCTTGAGAAAATCCTGGATCCTAATCCTACCCTTCTCAGAGACCGGAGACAAGCCTCGAAGAGAGACGCCCAGGTGATAGTCAGCCGTATGTGCTATCCTGAGAACCCCCATGGCTACGACCTTTCTTCAAAGCTATTTTTCTGAATAGCCTGGTCTTTATAGGTTATCCCCGGAAAGCTGTTTAATAGCAGAAAGCTTTACCCGTATGTTTTCGAAAATATTGTTTGAGAATGGGTCTAGAGAGGATGGTCGAGAAGGCCGAGAGACTCGTTCGCCAGGGTAGAGTCATTTATCTCGGAGGGGGTAGGTACAACGTCATCGGAGACCATGGAACCTACCTTGTCAATATGCTACCTGACGGAAAGCTCACATGTACCTGTCAGGGCTTTCAAACCAGACGTGTATGCTCACACGTAGCAGCCGTCATAATACTACGGGAGATCAGAGGATTCAAATAGCTTGGGAAGGAACGTTTATATCTGTCCTGGATCCATGTTGAAGGGTTTATGGTCACGATCGGAGAGCCCCATATCGTAATGCCGATGTTCGACACTAGGCTCAGGTTTGAATGCCAGAAATGCGGCGCATGCTGCAGTTTCAGCCTTAAAAGGCTTAAGATAGTGCCTCTGGAGCTTTATCCCGCCGAAGCCGCTAGACTCAGCAGGCTTGGCTATAGCTCGGAGTTCAGAAGGATAAGGAACAGGTTTTTCCTAAATATGGATGGAAGAGGGGTATGCCCATTTCTCACGAGAGATAGACTTTGCGGTTTAAGGCTTGAAACCGGCTGGACGCCTATAAACTGTAGGCTCTTCCCGTTCACGCTTTATACGAGAGACGGCATCCACGTGTTGACGGTTAACTGGGAATACGCCGCTAGGGTAGGATGCAGAGGATTCGGCCACGGGCCGACGATAGCAGAGCGAATAAGCGAGTATGAGAAAATAGCGTGGGAGATCGACCGGCTCATCGAGGCTATGAGACTTTAACCTCTTTACCCTTTTCGGCGGATTCGAGTACGGCGTCTAATATCTTCTGCAGGGAGATCATTTCCTCTGGTTTTGTGACAGGCTCTCCGTCGTTGAGTATGCAGTCCACTATAAAATGTCTAACCTCGTTTAGATACGGGTCTTCCCGTCTATCGTACTCCATGCTTTTAACCGTTATACGTCCGGCCTCCTCTGTTATCAGCCTCATAGCCGGATACTCCAAACCAGCCTTATCGCCTAGTAGATGAACATAGAACTCTGTCTTAGGCGAGAAACTGGCCCAAGCAGCCTCTAGGTAAACGGTCGCGCCGCTTTTCATCTTTATGAGCGCTACACCCAGGTCTTCGACGTCGAAAGGTCCTCCTGGAACAGGCTTCCCCCAGTCGCCAGCAGCCTTCCCTCTGGGGCCGAATTTAGCATATGTCGACGCCAAAACAGACTCGGCCTTGAAATCGTTCATGATCCATAGGGTGGTATCTAAGGCGTGTACGCCTATATCGAACACCGCTCCTGAGCCCGCCATAGACTTCGTGGTAAACCAGCTTCCCATGCCAGGTATACCCGTCTGCCTGAGATAACCGCATTTAGCCAGGTAAACCTCGCCTAGAACATCGTCTTTGACGTATTTCCTAGCGGTTCTAGTTATGGAGAGGAAACGCCTAGTTAAACCTATCAAAAGCTTCTTCCCAGTTTTCTTCGCCACTTCAAACATTTCTTCTACCTGGTTAGCGTTCAAAGCAGGAGGCTTCTCGCACAGTACATGCTTCCCAGCCTTTAACGCGTCTATGGTTACGGGAGCATGCAGGTAGTTAGGTAGACAAACCGAAACCGCCTCTACGTCGTCTCTAGCCAGGAGGTCGTGATAGTCTGTGTAGAGGTTTTCGATCCCCCACCTCCTTTTAACCTCTTTGAGAGCCTGCTCGTCTATATCGCAGGCCGCTACGACTTTCGCCTCCTCAAGACGCATATATCTATCCAAGTGCCATGTACCTATGGAGCCGCATCCTATAACACCTACGCCCACGGTCTTCATAGAGCCACCATAGAGATAGTTCACCCACTCGTAGATAACTCTAACTGTAGGCTAGAGGCTGAGCTTCTCGAGCTGAGAAAGGACGCGTTCACGTATCTCATCCACGCCCTCCCTTACGAGGACTTCACCGTTCTCCATATACTTTCTAAGCATAGGCTTGGTATCTCCTCCGCAGAGCCTACACCTCGGCGCCTCCTCCCCCATAAGCCTTACATAGTCGACGAGACACTCTGGACATCTCCAAACCTGCTTCCTACCCGAGAACTTCCCCCTCTTAGCTAGAGGTTTGCCCTCGACTGCTACGATGTCCATCGCGAAGTCGACGGTCGGTGCGTTGCTTATAGACGTACCAACCCCAAAGCCGTCGGCCCCCGCCTCCGCTAGGGCAGGTATGTTCTCTTCGTTGAGGCCACCAGAGACTATGACCTTCACGTTTTCATAGCCTCGGACCTTAAGCTCCCATTTAACCTCTCGGACTATCGCCGCGAAGTCGCCTTTCCTAGAGCCAGGTGTATCGAGCCTCACACCGTAGAGCCTTTCACCTAACGCCTCGGCAGCCATGACTGCTTCGACCTTCTCGTCGTAAAACGTATCCACTAAGGCTATCCTAGGCACGTCTTTCTCGACCACCTGGTCGAAGCTCTTCCAGGCCTTAACCTGATCCCCTAGGACTATTATCAGTGCGTGTGGCATAGTCCCCATGGGCTTCTTACCTATGGCCTCAGCCCCTATTATACTCGAAACTCCGTCTACACCCCCTATGTAGCTGGCTCTGTCTATCATGGGTGCTAACGCCGGGTGCATCCTCCGTATACCGAAGCCCAGCACGACTTTATCACCCGCGGCTTTCTTAACCCTAGCCGCCATCGTAGCGATCCCCGAGGCCTGACATACGAGACCTAGCAGAGGAGTCTCGTAGATGCAGAATTCCCCGTAAGGCCCCTCGATCACCATCACAGGTATCCGTAGCCCATCCATGTCATAGGGTTTGAATACCGTGCCTTCTGGGAACGAGTAGAGGTCTACGGGTACCCCCTCTAACAGCGTCAATACGTCGTCTAAGCCGCAGAAGACCGCCCAAGGCCATCCCCTAGGTAAGCTGCCTGACGTGACCTCCATCGAGACTTTTATCTTATCCGCCTTGAGAGCCTTCAGAATCTTCTTAGTCCTTACGAAATAGATGTCGGTCGTAAGTCCCTTCTTAATATCATCTGGCAATGCTATATGAAATGGCCTAACCATCGAAGGTCACTCGAACCTTATTTAACGTTAAAACGGCTTTTACATCTTTAAGCTTTTCCAAGAGATGGATCTATGTAGACGATTTTACCGTCGATCATCGTCATGAGGACGTTTACGGAGCTTAAAGTTCCAGGGTCGAACCGGTCCACGGCTATCAGGTCGGCTCTAAGGCCTTCGCACGGCCCATGATGCATCTCTAGAGATACCTCGTCTCCTCCCGTCGTGTATATCCTTAAAGCTTCATCAGGGGCTAAGGCCTCGCTAAGCCCATGCTTCGCCAGAAGGCCTCTGGTTACAGCAGCCTCTAAGCCAAGCCATGGGTTCAAAGGTTCGACGGGGGAATCGCTTCCACCTGCGACTTTAAGCCCCATAGCTATGAGGGTTTTGAACATGTAGACGTATCTAGCTCTAGGGCCTAGACGTCTATCGACCCACCAATCGGTAACGGTGAAACGTGGTTGCACCGTTACCATCGGCCTATACTCCCTTAGAAGCTTTAAAGTCTCTGGGGGTGTAAGAGAGACGTGCTCTATCCGAAGCAGGCGTCTATCGAATTTAAGCTTAGAGGCCGTTTCTAGGACGAGGTTTATGGCTCGATCACCTATCGCGTGTACGGCTAGCTGGAATCCCTTCGACTCAGCCATCCGCATATAATATGCTAAACGGTCTTTAGATAGCAGTAGAACCCCTCTCGAAGAAGGGTTATCGATATAGGGCTCTGTTAAAGCCGCAGTCCAACCTCCGAGGCTTCCATCGGTTAGAAGCTTAAGACCTTTAATTTTTAGGTACTCATCTTCTGACTTACGCGCCTCCTCCATGTAATCGACTAGGTTCGGCTTGAAATATATGAAGAGCCTTAAAGGCAGATTCCCTATTCTGCTTTTAAGCACGCGTAACGCTTCGAACTCCGACTTCGAGACGCTCATGCAGTGTAGGGAGGTTAGCCCTAGACGTGAAGCCTCGATCATCGTCTCGTAGATGGCTTCGGCAAGCTCCTCGACTCTCAGCTTCGGTATGTGCTTGGCGACGAGACCCACCTCTTCTTCTCTTAGGATTCCGTCTTTGTTCGTCTCCAGCAGACCCGCTTTTCTAAGGGCTAGCGTGTTTGCGACCGCTATATGGCCGCAGACCCTGTAAAGTAGGACAGGGTTCTCAGGAGCCGCCTCGTCCAGGTCCATCCTATCAGGAAGCTTACCTTCCCTGAAGAGCTCCTGGTCCCATCCCCTACCTATGATCCATCTACCCTCACCGAGGCTACGGGCTTTCGCCTTCACAAGCTCTTTAAGCTCCTCTATACTCCGTAGCCCCCTTAGGTCTAGCCCCATTCTCGCGAGGGCTGTGGACTGAAGGTGCATATGGGAGTCTACTAGACCAGGTAAAACCATAGCTCCTTGAAGGTCTAAGATCTTTTTCACGACGAGCTTACTGTCAAGCCGCGTCCACCTACCGACATAGTAGACTCTTCCATTCTCTATGGCCACGGTATCGGCTTCGTCTAAACCATAGACTCGACAGTTTGTCAACACCACACCCATGTAGAATCAGCTACCTAATAGAGTATCCTCATGTTTAAATCATTCTGGGCATCTCTGGATCCATGTATGCGTAGATTTAAGCTAGTCGCGGTGGGCGGGACCTTCGACGTTATCCATAAGGGTCATAGAAGGCTTTTGGAGAAGGCTTTCGAAATCGGGGAGCACGTCGTCATAGGGCTTACGACAGACGCGTTCGCGAAGAAGATGGGAAAAAAGCATAGGGTCAAGCCTTATTCGGAGAGGCTTAGGATGCTTGAGAAGTTTCTAGAGAATATGGGGGTCTCCTGTAGGGCTAGGGTGGAGCCTTTGAACGACCCCTACGGCCCTGCGTCAACGGACCCGGAAATAGAGGCTATAGTCGTAAGCGATGAGACATACCCGAGAGCCGTCGAGATAAACAGGATCAGGAGAGCTAGGGGGCTTAAACCCCTAGAGATCATGAGGATATCTATGGTCATAGCGGAAAACGGTAAGCCGATCTCGTCCACTAGAATCAGACTAGGCGAGATAGATGAAGACGGTAGACTTCTCAAAGGTAGATAATCGATAACGGATCTCAGGAGTCTCCTATGAAAACCTCTTAAGGGAGAACAACCGTTTATATCGAACATGGAACACTTCTTCGACCTCGTAGTGGTCGGAGCCGGCCCGGGAGGCTGTTTAACCGCTAAAACCGCCGCAAAAGGTGGTTTGAAAGTCTGTCTTATAGAGGCTAAGCCGGCTGAGTATGTGGGGCTTAAAGCCTGCGGAGACGCTGTCGGTAAACATCACTTCGACAACATAGGCTTGAGATATCCTGAAGGACCTGAGCTATGCTGGGAGCTTAGAGGGGTTAAAATCGTTTCTCCTGATGGTGAAACTGTTTTCAACGTCGAAGGGATGGGCGCAAAGGCCTTTCTACTCGATAGAAAAGAGTTCGGTAAGAGGCTTGTAAAAGAGGCTCTAGACACGGGGGTAGAGCTCATGGATGAAACCACCGCTATAGAACCCCTCGTCGAAAACAGCCATATAACAGCCGTCAGGGTAACCGGTAAGAGGTTTAGGGGAACCATAAGGGGTCGGGTTTTCGTAGATGCCTCAGGTGTATCCGCCGTTTTAAGGAGGAAGGCGCCTGAAACCCCTGGGTTCGAAAGAACAGTGGCTAGAAGAGACCTTGAGCTCGCCTATAGGGAGCTTAGGGTGCTTGAGGGGGAGCTTGAAGATGTGGAGTATGGGTACATCTACCTAACTCAGAGGTACGCCCCTGGCGGGTATTTCTGGCTGTTCCCTAAAGGGGTCAGAAACGTGAATACAGGTCTGGGTGTCCAAGCCGTCGAGGGAAATCCAAACCCCCAGATATCGTTTACCAAGTTCATCGAGGATAGACTTCCTCATATAGCTAAGGCCAAGGTCTTAGACGGAAGAGGCGCTTACGTACCGACCAGGAGACCTCTGGATAATATGGTTTCTAACGGGCTTCTGGTGGTCGGAGACGCGGCTTGCCAGGTTAACCCCATACACGGTGGTGGACTAGGACCGGCGATGACTGCGGGTAAGCTGGCCGGTGAAACGGTGTTGGATGCTTTGGAAAGGGGCGACGTCAGCTATAGGGGGCTTTGGCGCTACAACGTCGAGTATATGCGTGGGTACGGTTCTAAACAAGCGTCCTTAGATGTCTTCCGCATGCTTCTTCAAAGCCTATCGGATGATGATTTAAACTATGGTATGAGCCGTGGTTTAATATCGGAAGGGGATGTCCTTAAGGCAAGCATGCAGGGCGAGGTGAAGCTCACGATCACCGAGAAGGTGCTGAAGTTTCTACGCTCGATCGGTAGGCTAAGCCTGGTAGTGAAGCTTAAAGAAACCGCCGCACTTATGAAGCTTGTTAAGAGCCACTACCAAGCCTTCCCTGAGAACCCAGACGAGTACCTGAGTTGGCTTAGGGAAACCAGAAGACTCTTCGAGGAGGCTAGGAAGATAGGTTTGAGAAAAGCTTAACCGAATATTTACACGAACGTTTTATACGGTGAAATTTTTGTCCTATGAGAGTTTTAAGGAGGAAAAAGAACGGCTCATAGAGATCTACATCAGAGAAGGGATCTTAAAGACCAAGCTCGTTATAGAGGCCTTCAGAAAGGTCCCACGTGAAAACTTCGTCCCAGATTACCTTAAACACTACGCGTATGCAGACACTCCTCTACCCATAGGTCATGGCCAAACGATATCTGCACCACACCTTTAGCCGTTTAAAGCGGCTAAAGGGGTGAAACATGGTGTGTATAATGAACGAAGAGCTTGAGCTAGAGATAGGGTTAAAGGTGCTTGAGGTAGGAACCGGGTCTGGATACCATGCATGCACTATAGCCGAGGCAGTCGCCCCTTCAGACACTTCTAAGGAGAAGTGGGGGCACGTATGGACCGTCGAGATAATACCTCAGCTCTGTAAACTGGCCGAGAGAAATATACGTAAAAGCGGATATTCCGATAGGGTTACTGTGATATGCGGAGACGGCTCGCTGGGGTATCCTGAAGAGGCACCCTACGACCGTATCCTCGTGACGGCAGCGGCACCGGATATACCGGATACGCTCGTAGAGCAGCTTAAGCCAGGGGGTGTCATGGTTCTACCCGTAGGGACGCCTGGGGGATTTCAGGAGCTAGTTAAAGTATACAAAAAGCCTAGCGGCTCGGTGGAGACTAAATATCTCGGAGGAGTAGCGTTCGTTCCTTTAAGGGGTAGGAAAGGCTGGTGAACGACCATCCTTAGGACAGGGAGCCATGGTTTCCGTGAGGGAGTCTATAACGGCTAAGGGACATCCCAACATATCGGCTAGACACAGGAGCACGTTCGAGGTTACGAAAGACCCTTACGTGACACCGAGGGGAGACTGCATAATAGCCGTGTCGGCCTCTAAAGCGGCGGCTGACCTAAGCCCCGAGTTTAAAAACCTACTTAAAAGTAGTGCAACGGTCATCGTTTTTAGACTCGAAGTCGAGGGCTTTACGTGGGTCGTCAGGGGCTATGGATCTGAATCTATGGTTTTAACCGATGAGAGGTCTATGGTCTTCCGTAGGAGCAGGTATGTCTGTCCACGGACCGTCATGGTAGGGGCCGATAAATCGGCTATAGAC
>Ga0180302_10000206_pt1 | contig 24725 bp, 29 predicted proteins | sample GuaBasSediGuay17_FD_121794 | JGI IMG/M metagenome (GOLD analysis project Ga0180302, IMG submission 121794) | Subseafloor sediment microbial communities from Guaymas Basin, Gulf of California, Mexico - Guay17, Core 4571-4, 12-15 cm | ecosystem: Environmental > Aquatic > Marine > Hydrothermal... | reverse complement strand
TCTTCTCCTCATAAAGTATCTCCAATTGAGACTTATGAATTTTTCCGCTGGAGTCATTGGCAAGAATATGATTCCTTTTGGAATTTTTTAATCTACAATCTGCAATGTACTTTGAACAAATCTATAATCTATAATCTATAAGTTCCTTTTCAGATCAGATCCTTTCGAACTATGTAAGCCTTTTTCATAGAAATCGTTCCTAATTCCTACTATCGCCACCATGAAAAACCTTTGGATGCGCCTTATGTTCGACTATGGGTTTATTTTGAGATTAATTGATTAATTTGATTTGATTAGTATTATTTGATTATTTGATTAATTTGATTTATTTGATTACTCCAAAAATTATGTTTCTCATGATTTCAAGAATGTAGATTCCATTTGATTCGAGTATGAAATTTAAAACAGCACCTATAATTGCGCCAACTATGAGGGATGAAACTATCCTAACTTTAACGATTAGAACAATAGCTATCACAAGCAAAAGTATAGTCGATACTAATCCAATCTGCGTTAATTGCATTTGAACTTCACTTACAACGTTGCTCAAGAAGTTGAGCAGAGTTGCAATACCACTAAGCCCAAACATAAGTCCCACTAGAACTCCAATTAAAGTTAAAGTAGGTTCTCTCATAGTTTATGATCCCTCATTTTAGGTAATAATTTTTGTTGTATTTTCCTGAATAACCAATTTCTCAGTTGCTTGTTTTTTATTTTTGAACATTCAACCAAGATCTCATTTTTATCCAAATTTTCTTTCTTAGATATCTCCAAAAGTGCTAAACACTTGTAATATGGATCTGGTATCATCCTAGCCAAAATCAAGTTTCTTGGGTGTGGAATTCTGGCTACCAATCTTTTCAATGATGCAGACAGAATCCTTTGATCATTAATTTCCATCGCATAATTTAGGTTTCCAAATCTCTCTAACAAATGGGCAAATGCTAAATTTTTTTTATAATTATCTTTTATGCTATATGCTACATCTTTAGCAAACTTTTCATCAGCAACTTCGACTATTCTGAGCAAGTCGTCATCGCTTTCAGCAAATTCTTTGGCGAGAATTAGGAATTCCGAATCTCCCGAGAACGAATAAAGGTTCAAGAGAGCTAGGATTTTTGCTTCTCTGTCTTTGAGAGAATTTGCTATATCTTTTGCTAACGTGAGATCCTTTCTGGCAATCGTAGTAATATTATCCGCAATCATTGATTCCCTTATCCTTCTCCGAACTTCCATTATTAGTGATGGCTGGAATCATATATCACTTTTTTCTTTAAAAAGTTGGGTTAACTTAAGGTTAGCTTTAAATAGCAATTTCATCAAAGAAACACCTAGTGGGCCCGTGGCTTAGCATGGATAGAGCGACGGCCTTCTAAGCCGTAGATCCCGGGTTCAAATCCCGGCGGGTCCGCTAATTCTTCGGTTGTTCTGTTTTTTTACCAAAGCTAAATACTCTCTTAGCTTTAGCTCTAAAAATGCGGACAAATTAAGCCCCATTTCCTTAGCTTCAGCTATTACATTTTTATCTATCCACAGAGTTAATTTAGTTTTGTTACTTCCAAGCTTTGGCATAGTTTATTTATACGTAGAGATAAAAATAAAGCTTTCTATGATTTGATATAATCTTATTCGGTGAAAGCTCTTGATGAAGCTATGATCCTGTAAGTTTTCTAATCTGAGTATCACTAAAGCTATTTGCATTATCGAATAATTCATTATAAGCTATTATTCAGCATATCGAACAAAAAGCCTATTCTCAATCTCTTGCACAAAAGCTTAATTTGAAGAATAAAATAATATTAACTTAACTTATAAAATTCTTTTAACCTTTTTCTCTTCTCTTATCTCTTCTTTAACTCTATAATAGTTATTCATATTATACTGGTCTGGTCTGGCTGGTCTGCTCTTGGTTTTGGTTATTGCTATTAGCTATATATCATAAGCTATAATAATAGCTATAGCTAATATAGCTATGTAGCTATTGTAGCTATTATCAGTAGCCAGCCACCAGCCGCCACCAGTCCGCTATGTAATATGAAATAATTTCTAAAGGCGAAAAAGCTATTAGAAAACTCTAAGCTTGAAAAGAAATAATATGGAGATTGTTAATAATATTTTATAGCTCAAAAGCTTGAATTCTGTAGCTTCTTTAGAAAGCTATATAGCTAATCTAATAGCTTTAGAAAATCCTCTTTACTCATTCCGGACTGCTTTATGATAGCTCTTAAAGTTCCTCTATCAAGCTCTCTATGAAGTGGAACCACTAAAATACCTACACCTTCCTTATATAAGACTACATGGCTACCTCTCTGTCTTTCGACAGTCCAGCCAGCTTTAACAAGAGCTTTTATAACCTTTTCACCAGAAACTTTAGGAAGCTTCAGATTATCACTTCCGCTATTTCAGCTTTCTTAAGCTTCTTAAGCTCTTTCTCTTGTAACACCTCTAAGTATAGCTCTATAGCTTCTTTTATGTTCTCTAGAGCTTCTTCTTTAGTTTTACCCTGTGAGATACAACCGGGTAATGAAGGAACTGTTACAACATAATAGCCATCTTCACCTTTTTCGATAACTACCTTAAGCTTCATAGCTATAGCTTAGCTCAAAACTATAAAAAGCTAATCAGATTTAAGTAGCTAAATCTTTACAGAATTCAGATAATAGCTTTTGTAAGCTTCAGGATCGAGCTCTCTAAGTTCTGTAAGCTTATCTTTTATTTCTGGTATCCACTCATTAATAACAGCTTCTAAGCCTTCTTTAGTTAGCTCAACCGTTCCATTTTTTACAGTTATCAAGCCAGCTATTTCATAACCGAATAGCTCAGAATAATCTTCAAGGATTTTTACAGCCTCTTTTAAGCTAACTCCTTCTCTAAGCTTTCTTAACTCTCTTGCATTTTTTAAGCTAAGCCAGTTGATTCTATCATCTTTAAAGGCTTTTTCTAATGGATATTCTTTATAAGCTTCTTCTAAAGTAGTTTCTGTATCTCTTATATTATGCTTCAGTTATTGGTTCGTATATTTCGGCTTTATACCATTCCAAAAAAGCTGACTTTAGCTTTTCTTTGCTTGGAGCTTTATAGATACGCTTAAGCTTGCCAGTAGAAATATTTACTGGCTTAGCTAAATAACCTTTTTCACTAACCATTTTGAGCCTTTTAGAAATACCAGCTTTTGTTATTTTACCTTCAAGTTCTTTTTCTAAACCTGTAATTAAAGGAACCCGCATAACAGTTGAATCCATCCTCGAACTTCTCGCTAACGGTTGGAGCCACGAGGAGATTCTTGAAAATTATCCCGAGCTTAAGAAGGAAGACATTCTCGAAGCTATAAACTATGCTGCGAATGTTCTAAACGCTCAGCAGATCCGTTATTAGACCAATTACTACAAAAATTCTAAATTCATAACTAAGACCTAAGATCCTAAAGCATCTATCTCCCACCCTTCACAGTAAACATTAATACCAAGGACTGAACTTCACTTAATGAAAATTGGTATAATAGGCGCAAGTGGCTATACCGGTTCGGAACTCTTAAGAATACTCTCCGTACACCAAAAGGCAGAAGTAGTAGCTGCTTCCTCAAGGAGGTATGAGGGCATTGAAATATGGAGAGTTCACAAATTTCTGAAGGGTTTTTTTGATTTAAATTTCTGCAGTCCCGATCTAAATAATTTTAGCGAATGTGATATTGTTTTTACCGCCGTACCACATGGTAAAGCGATGGACTACGTCCCAGAATTGCTTGACCTTGGAATTAGGGTTATCGATCTCTCGGCAGACTACCGTTTGGAAAAGAAGCTTTATGAGAAAGTTTACGGACTTAAACATAAGGGGTACAGGCATGCTGCATACGGTTTGCCAGAGTTAAATAGGGAAAATATCTCAAATTCGATACTTGTCGCCAATCCAGGTTGCTATCCAACTGGAACAATCCTAGCAGTTGCACCTCTTGCCAATGCTGAACTCATAGACAGGGTCGTTTTCGATTGTAAAAGCGGTATTACGGGAGCAGGTGAGAGAGCAACTCCATTTACCCACTATCCAAATTTACATGAAAGTATAGTCCCATACAAAATAACTCAACATAGACATTACTACGAAATTGTTCAAGAGTTAAACAAACTCCAAAACGGAGTTAGAGTTTCATTCACGCCCCAAGTATTTCCAGGATCGAGAGGTATCTTGACAACTTCACATGTGTTCCTCCGCGGGAATTTAGATTATGACGAAATCAGGAAAATCTACGATAAATTCTACAAGGATTCCCCCTTTGTTAGGGTCCAAGAACAGGTTTCCCTAGCACAAGTTAGGGGTAGCAATTTCTGTGATATTTCAATCCATGTCGGAGATGACAGAGTTGTCGTTATCTCAGCCATTGATAATTTAGTAAAAGGTGCTAGCGGGCAAGCTGTCCAGAACATGAATATTATGATCGGGATTGATGAACGAGAAGGGCTATGGTATCCACCACTTTTCCCCTAATGAGCTACCTACAAGGCTTCATACTTTTCCGGTTCACAGGTCTCCTTTCCTCAAGGAAAACTTATTTATCATTTCAAAGACCTAAGGACGTTTTTGGATATTGACATCTCCATATCCCCAACCGCAACTTAAGCATTTTAACGATCTATCGCTAATTTCCGATTCGCCTCTCATGCGTATTGCTATGGAGTCTTGGAAGCGTCAGAAGACAGACCACTAAATCGTACACGTTCTTAAATTTCTGGAGAGAAAAATTTTTAGCTCGCCAAAAAATTGAATTAGGGATGAAAAAAATTGTTACGATCAACGTTGGAAAAAATGGAATTACAGAGAACCTAATTAAAGAAGTAAACTTCCAGCTGGAGAAGCACGGGATAGTTAAAGTTAAATTACTTAGTAACTTCAGATTTAAAACTGAAAAGAGGAAGAAGGAATTAGCAGAAGAGATTGCATCAAAAATAAAAGGTAAATTGGTTGATTTCCGGGGATTCGTATTGACGTTTGAGAGGTGTTAAAATGACAACAGTTTACGATGTACCCGCTGATATATTAATAAGGAGAGTTGCGGACAAACTTAAAAATATGGTGGCCCCTCCAGAATGGGCAAAATATGTAAAAACGGGTACTCATAAGCAAAGAGGGCCACAACAAAGTGATTGGTGGTATCTCCGTCTTGCCTCAATTTTTAGGAGAGTTTACATCGATGGCCCAGTAGGCATAGAAAGGCTTAGAACTTACTACGGCGGTAGGAAGAGGAGGGGTGTCAAACCTCCAAAATTTAGAAAAGGTAGTGGAGCCATAATTAGAACCGCTTTACATCAGCTTGAACAGCTCGGATTTTTAAAGAAGACAAAAGATGGGAGAGTTGTCACCCCCATGGGTAGATCATTTCTCGATAAGGTTGCCAATGAAGTTAAAGCGGAAGTTATTAAAGACATACCAGCTCTAGAAAAATATTAGGTGGTGGTCATGGACGAACTTGAGGAGATAAGAAGGAGAAAACTAATGGAAATTCAACAAAGACAAAGAGAACTCGAAGAAATTCAAAGACAGGAAGAGCTTAAGAGACAATATGAGCTTCAAAAGAGGGCTATATTAAGAACCATACTCGAACCTGATGCTAAAGAGAGGCTTTCTAGACTAAAACTTGCCCATCCAGAAATTGCGGAAGCTGTTGAAAACCAACTCGTTTATCTCGCACAATCTGGTAAAATTCAGGCGAAGATAACTGATAAAATGCTCATAGAAATTTTAAAAAGAGTTCAACCCAGAAAAAGGGAGACGAGGATAATAAGGAAGTGATAAGGTGGGCAAAAAAACTCTAGGTGTAAAGAGGAGGCTAGCCAAAGCATTCAAACAGAATCGAAGGGCACCCATTTGGATAACCGTAAAAACCAACAGAAGAATTGTAAGCAGTCCCAAGAGGAGACACTGGAGGAGTAGGAGGCTTAAAATCTAGGTGATCTTATGCCAAAAGTCGAACTTGAAAGAGTATATTCGCTAAAAATTAGACAAAAAATGAAAAAATATCCAAGATGGCTGAGAGCTAAGAAATCCATAAAGTACATTAGAAAGTTCCTAGCCCGGCACATGAAAGTGGATCCAGAGAATGTAAAAATAGATGCCAGCATAAATGAGAAAGTTTGGGAGAGGGGGGCCGAAAAACCTCCAGCAAGGATTAGAATTAGGGCAGTTAAGTTTGACGATGGAATAGTTGAGGCTGAATTAGCCTAATGAAGTTAATTGCAGTTAGGGGTAGTCCGCTTATAGGTATGTACGTTAAAGCTTCAGAAAACTTCACGATAGTCGGAATCAACGACGAACAGCTAATAGAATCGATCGAAAGGGAATTAAAAACAGACGTTATCGTCACAAGTATTGCTGGTTCTGAGCTCGTTGGGGCATTGATAGCTATTAATTCGCAAGGTGCTGTTGTAAGTAAAAACGTCCTTTCCAGAGAAATTGACGTTCTCAGCAGACATCTAGAAGTTAAAATAATTGATACACCAATGACTTGCTTTGGTAACAACCTCTGTGTCAACGATAAGGGAGGTATTGCAAATCCAGAAATGAGCGAAAGAGTTCTCAGAGAAGTTAGTGACTTCTTAGACGTTGAAATTGTAAAAGGGACGGTTGGTGGAATTAAGACGGTTGGAATGGCAGCAGTCGTCACAAACAGGGGAGGCCTTGTTAATCCAAATGCTAATGACTGGGAACTGAAAAGGATTAAAGATGTTCTACATGTGGAAGTCCAAAAAGGAACGGTAAACTTCGGAAACGATATGGTTGGATCGAGCCTTGTTGCAAATTCTAAAGGCTATTTGGTTGGAAGAGATACTACCGGTTTTGAACTCGGGATGGTCGAGGAGGCCCTTTTTCCGTGAGGTGATTAACGTGAGGTATGAGATTAGTGGTGAATTTAAGACGATGGAGGGTTGGCAGAAATTTAAAAAAATAATCGAGGCAAAAACAGAAAAGTACGCCATCGAGAAAATCTTTTCATTAATCGGGAGTAACCATAAAATCAAAAGACATATGATAAAAATAAAAGAAGTTAGAAAGGTGGAATAATGGCAAATGAGAGAGAAGTGCAGGAAAAGCTTGCAATTCTGCAACAACTCCAAGGAGAGGCTGAGACTCTACAGAGACGTATAGTTGAACTTGAATTACTTTCGAACGAGTACAAAAGGACAATCGAAACATTAGAGTTTTTTGAATCTATCGAGGCGGGAGTTGAGGCTTTAATGAGTCTAGGTGGAGGAATATTTGCGTATGTTGACATAAAGAACTGCAAAAAAATCTTAGTAGACGTTGGGAGCGGGGTCGTAATTGAGAGGGAAGTCAAGGATGCTATAGAATTTATCAAGAAGAGAAAATCAGATGTCGAGGAGAACATCCAGAAACTAACTCAGATGCTAAGGCAAGTTGCTCAGCAAGCTGCAAGCATTCAAGAAGAGCTCGCAAAGTTAATACAAAAAGAGAAAGAGGGTCAAAATGTTCAAAATCCTTAAGAATAAAATTAATTTATATAAAGAAAAAATAGACAAAGAGGAGAAAGAGGAAATCGATAAGATCTTGCAAAAAAAAGTCGGACTCAAGGAAAAGGTAGCAACTTTAATTTTAAATCGTGAAGTTATTATAGAAGAGAGTAAAGTAGAAAAGGTTCTTTCAGAACTCGAATATATTCTCCTAGAGAGTGATGTCGCATTTGAAGTGGTCGAATCAATCTCAGAAGGTCTTAAAAAAGGATTAGTTGGGAGGAGAAAGAAAATCGGAGAAAAACTTTCAAAAATTGTTTTACAGGAGCTAGAGCAAATAATTTTAGAAATACTGACCCAAAACTGGGTAGATTTTGATGAACTAATTGAGAGGAAAAAACGAGAAAAGAGGCCTTTAAACCTCATTTTTGTTGGCGTTAACGGAACTGGAAAAACAACAACAATGGCTAAAATTGCCAAAAGGCTAATTGATAGAGGATACAGTGTTGTTTTTGCTGCAGCGGACACATTCAGAGCCGGTGCAATTGAGCAAGTTGAAGAACATGCATCAAGACTGAACGTCAGAGTCATAAAACATAAACAAGGTTCTGATCCCGCAGCTGTCATTTATGATGCGCTCAAGCATGCAGAAAGCAAGGGAATAGACTTCGTTCTAGCAGATACTGCGGGTAGAATGCACACAAAGAAAAACTTGATTGACCAGTTGGGTAAGATAAAGAGGGTGACAAAGCCTGACCTTACAATTTTCGTGGATGAATGTATCGCAGGAAATGACGCCGTAGAAAGGGCAAGACTATTTAATGAATCCGTAGGGATAGATGGGTCAATTTTAACGAAGTTAGATGCGGATCCAAAGGGAGGTACGGCTATATCAATTAGCTTCGTTACGAACAAACCCATATTCTTTCTTGGAACCGGTCAAAATTATAATGACCTAATAAAATTCGATCCTAAATGGCTAATTAACCGAATATTCGGATCATGATCGTACTAATCCCATTTAAGACGTCAAATCCAAAATCAAGGCTCTCAAAACTCCTAAACGAAGATGAAAGGCGTGAATTTGCATATGAAATGCTCCTCGACGTTATAGACGCCATCGGCGATCTCGCAAAAGTCAAGGTCGTATCCCCAGAACCTCTAGATCTAGACGTTGAGGTTATTAAAGATTCAAGAGGCCTAGATGAATGCATCAACGACAGATTAAAGATCGTGCCGAGAGCGATAATAATGTCCGACCTTCCATTGCTAAACAAGGAGGTTCTTGAGAGGTTCTTCTCCCAACCGGGTGATGTAGTCATAGCACCTGGAAGAAAGGGTGGTACAAATATGTTACTTGTTAGAAAGACCGGATTTAGGGTTTCGTACCACTACGGGAGTTTTCTGAAACACATAAGGATTTCAAAAGAATTAGGTTACAGCTATAAAATATTCGACTCATTTTTTGCCTCAGTTGACGTTGACGATGAATCGGATATACTAGAACTTATGATCCATGGAAAAGGAAAGAGATCTTGGAAATTTTTAAGAAATCTCGGATTCGACGTGGAATTCGCTAGAACTCCTAGATTGATTATACCTTCTAACTAAAGCTATCTTTTATCTTTCCGTTGCTTGCAAGACCCTTGAGAAAGGGGATACGCAAGGGAGGTGGGTTAGCTTAAATAGCCTTAGAAACTAACGAACGGGTAGTTCACCGTTTTGCTGATGGGTAAAAATCCTAAAGTATTTAGGTGTACATTAATATTAAAAGAAAGGGGTGATTGAAATTCTAATCGAGGTTAGGTTTCACGGAAGAGGTGGTCAAGGAGTTGTTACAGCTGCTGACATTTTAGCAGTTGCTGCTTTCAAGGAAGGTTACCATACGCTCTCCTTTCCAACATTTGGCGCGGAAAAAAGGGGTACCCCCGTTGCTTCATTCCTTAGAATTTCCGACGAACCGATAGTGGTGAGAGATGAGATCTACAATCCAGATTACGTTGTAGTACTAGATCCAACTGTAATGGAATCTGTAAACGTAGTAGCAGGTATTAAGGAAGGTGGGATCATAATATTCAACCACCCGAAAAGCGCAGACGAGCTGGAAAAGGAGATTAAAGCTGATGAATTAAACGTGAAAGTCGTGAGCATGAATGCAACGAAGTTAGCTATGGAAGTTCTTGGAAGGCCAATTACGAATACAATTATGGTAGGCGCTTTTGCTGGAGCTAGTAGGGTCATAACTTTAGAAACCCTCATCGATACAATATACGAGTGGTTCTCAGGTGACATAGCCAGGAAAAACGCAAAGCTGGTTGAAGACGCTTATCGATACATGATGGAGGTAATACAGTGAAGATCAGATTAAACATTGGTGGTGTGTCCCCCCCACTCCAGTCGGAAGAAATTAAGACTGGAGACTGGGGAACTCAATATCCGGTGGTTGATAAAGAGAAATGCACAGCTTGCAGAATTTGCCAACAATACTGTCCAGATCTCTGCATAGAAGTTAAGGAATTTGGTGAGGAGAAGTATGCTGTTGTCGATTACAATTACTGCAAGGGATGTGGTATATGCTCATCCGTATGTCCATCGGAGGCAATAACAATGGAGATCAAAGAGATATTCAAAGTTTGAGGTGGTGATGGCATGAAAAAAGTCGTTCGAGGTTTTTATTCCGTCGCATATGCTGTCAAGCTTTGCAAACCGCAGGTAATCTGTGCGTATCCAATTACTCCACAAACAGAAATTGTGGAGAACCTAGCAAGTATGCATGCTAATGGAGAGCTAGAAGGGTGCGAATACATCACAGCGGAATCTGAATTTGGCGCAGCAAGTATACTAGTAGGTGCATCCGCAGCAGGAGCTAGAGTTTTCACGGCGACCTGTAGCCAAGGTCTAATTTTGATGAGCGAAGTGCTCTTCAATGCAGCGGGAATGAGGCTCCCAATAGTCCTAGTTAACACAAACCGTTCTCTATCGGCACCGCTTAGCATTTGGAACGACCATCAAGACAGCATGGCATTGAGAGATGCAGGAATCATTCAACTTTACGTCGAGAACAATCAAGAGGTCCACGACGCTATTCCGCAAGCTTACAAGATCGCTGAAAATAGGAAGGTCCTTTTACCTTTCATGATTTGCATGGATGGATACAAACTAACTCACGCATATGAACCAATTGATTTACTTGAGCAAGAGTTGGTCGACAACTTCCTTCCACCCTACAAACCCATTGCGTATCTGACGACTAAAAATCCGATGGCATTCGGATGTTATGCTCCTCCACATATCTACATGGAGTTTAGGGTTGCAATGCAAGAGGCTATGGATAGAGCTAGAAAAATAATGCTCGACGTATTCAAGGAATGGGGTGAGATAACAGGAAGAGATTGGGGTGGGCACATTTCAGTTGACTTTCCAGATTCAAAAGTTATGGTACTTGCCATGGGCTCAGTAGTTGGATTGGTGAGGAAAGTCGTACATGATCTCAAAAAAGAGGGATTGGATGTCGGATTTGTAAAAGTTAGAACGTTTAGACCGTTCCCAATTGAGGATCTCAGAAATGCAATAAAGGACTGTGATAAGGTTGTGGTTTTGGATAGATCTGTAAGCTTTGGTTACGAGGGGCCACTTTCAATAGAGACAAAATCGATTCTGTACAAATACTCGAGTGCCGACGTCTATCCATTTGTTATAGGACTTGGCGGGAGGGACATCCCAAAAGATTTCGTTGAAAAACTAATTAGGGACGTAATTGAAGGTAGGGAGAGACCCCAATTCGCATTTAAAGGTTATAGAGAATTTGAGGAGGTAGTACCGTGAGATTTTTTGGGAGGGGTCATGGAGCCTGTCCCGGGTGCGGGCTTCCAATCGCCGTAAAAAATGTATTAGAGGCCCTTAACGGTAAATGCTTTATCGTAAATCCAACCGGTTGTCTGGAAATTATTAGTTCCCAGTACGGGAAGAATGCATGGGGTGTTCCCTACATTCATTCCCTATTCGAGAACGCCGCAGCAGTTGCAGCGGGGATTGAGGCTGCATTGAGGGCAATGGGTAGAAAAGATGAGGGACATGTTGTAGTTTTCGCAGGTGATGGGGCTACTGCCGACATTGGTGTTGGACCTCTCAGCGGTGTTTTTGATAGAAATCACGATATTATATACATATGTCTAGATAACGAGGCTTATCAAAATACGGGCCACCAGCAAAGCGCACTCACTCCCACAGGAGAATCGACCACTACAACACCGGCCGGAAAAATACTTCCAGGAAAGACTGGAAGGAAGAAAGATATGGTCGCTATAGCGGTTGCCCATGGCATACCCTATGCTGCTACATCTTCGGTTGCCTTTCCTGCAGACATAAGGAGAAAAGTGAAGAAAGCTGCAAATTTTGAGGGTGCGAAGTACATCCAAATCCATTCGCCGTGCGTAACTGGCTGGGGAATTGACAGCAGAGATTCAATTAAAGTCGCAAGATTGGCTGTTGAGACCGCATTATACCCAATCGTCGAATATGAAAATGGAAAGCTCGTCTCTGTGAGGAAAATTAAGGATAGAAAACCGGTCACCGAGTATTTAAAGCTTCAAAGAAGATTCAGACATCTATTTAAGCATCCAAAGGGCCAAGAGATGATAGAGACTATCCAGAAAATCGCAGATGAAAACGCTGAGAAATATGGTCTAGATATCAAATAACCGCATCCTCAATTTCTTTTCTCTTTTTCTCTTTATATTCCAAAATTTTTCTCCTCACTTCCCCATCGATAAGAGCAAATATCTTTGCTGCAGCCAAAGCAGCATTTTCAGGATTCAAAACAAGCATTGGGGCTACATCAGATGGCATCCGGATTGTAGAGAACAAATCGTAAATAAGATTCGTTGGGGGCGGACATGCTACAACTGGTTTGGAGGAATTAGCATCAACGAAACCACTTAGAGCATCGCTTCTACCGGCAACTGTGATGAAAACAACTTCCTCATTTTCATACTCTCTGAGTATTTTTAGAACTTTCAATGGCGTTTTGTGTGCAGATGCAATCTTAATTTCGCTATCTATTCCGAATTCTTTTAGTTTTTTGGCAATCTTTATCGAATGGTCTAAATCTTTCTTTGAACCCATGATGATTACGGCCTTCATATTCCTCCTAAGTTCAAATTTTTAAGTCTTTATTCACAAAGGATTAATTGTGAAGCAAATGACATCATTCGATATCAAAGCTTGCATAGAAGAACTCCAATTTCTAATTAACGGGAGAGTCGACAAAATCTACCACTATCCACCGGATGAGATAAGAATTAAGATTTACGCAGGAGAGAGATATGATCTAATTATAGAGGCGGGAAAGAGGATACACCTTACCCAATTCCCAAAAGAGAGTCCGAGATTTCCATCCCCGTTTGCAATGTTGCTAAGAAAACACTTGGAGGGATCGAGAATTAAGGGCATAAAACAACATAACTTTGACAGGATCGTTCTCTTGGATTTTGAGAGGAGAGATGAAAAAAAGACATTGATTGTAGAATTATTTTCTAGGGGCAATATAATACTTACCGAAGGAGACAGGATAGTTATGCCTTTAAAGCAAAAGAATCTTAGAGTGGGAGATAAATACAAACTCCCAACTCCAATCAATTTTGAACTTGATTTTAAATCCAACGAAGAAATAGTGAGGTACCTAGCAAAATCAGGGTTCGGAGGTCTTTATGCCGAAGAAATATGCCAGAGAGCTTTTATTAATAAGAGAAAAGTGACCAAAGAACTCAGCAATGAAGAACTCAAGAGGATAAGACTTACAATAAGGGATCTCGTGAACTTTAAAAAAAATCCACAAATTATTATTAATGGAGATAAATATATAGATGTTGTACCAATGGATTTACAAAATTACCTCAAATTCAATAAGAAGTATTTCAAGACTTTTAACGAGGCTTTGGATGTGTTTTACTCTAAATTTACAAGTGAGGAAGAATTTGACAAAGCAAAGGATAAGGAACTAAAAAAACTGAAAAGAAGACTTGAAATCCAAAAAAAGGCAAAAGAACAATACGAATTGGAAGAGAGAAAATTCAGGAGAATTGCAGAAATTATTTACGAAAATTATCGGGTTGTAGATCGAATTATTGAGAGCTTCAGGCAAATTAGAGAGAGATCGCTATGGCCTGAAGTTTCAAAAGAAATTGCAAAGGATGAGGGATGGATAATAAAGAGAGTGCGCCCAGAAAAAAACAGTGTTGTGGTCTCGATCTCTGGATTGGAGTTTGAACTGGATGTGACAAGAACAATCCACGAAAACGTTGAGAGATACTATAACCTCTCAAAAAAAGCTAAGGAGAAGGCAATTGGCGTTGAAAAGGCTATAGAAAATACATTAAATGAAATAAAAAGTGTAGAAGAGAAAATTGAGAGGAGGTATGCTTCAAAAATAAGAGTGAGGAGAAGGAAAGAGTGGTATGAGAATTACAGGTGGTTCATTACGAGTGATGGCTTCCTCGTGATTGGTGGAAGATCTGCAAAGATGAATGAAGAAATAGTATCTAAACACCTCGAAAATAAAGATCTCTTCTTCCATACGCAATCTCCTGGAGCACCAGTGGTAATACTAAAAAACGGTACTAATGCACCTAAATCTAGTATTAGAGAAGCCGCGATCTTTGCTGCGTCCTATTCATCACTCTGGAAAGAAGGAAAATACTCGGGAGATGTTTACTACGTATACCCAAATCAGGTCTCAAAAGCTGCAAAACACGGGGAGTATCTACCAAGGGGTGGATTTTACATTACGGGAAAAAGAAATTACATTTCAGTCGAATTGAATTGTGCAGTTGGAGTTGAATTGAGCAAACTTAGGGTCATTGGAGGGCCTACAGACGCTATTAAGAGATACGCCGACTACTACATTGAGATAGAGATTGGAGATAAGGATCCAAATGAATTAAGCGTTGAAATATCAAAGCGACTAGCGGGAATGGCAGGAGATGAAGAACATATAGTTCGAGCGATTGCAACACCAGATGAAGTTGCCAAATTTTTACCTCCCGGCAGGTCGAAAATAAAGCTATGATATACGACTTTCCATCGACGAAATTCTCAATAAAGCTAGCAAAAAAATATGGCTACGATGAATTTATAGTACGAAGATGGCTCAATTTTTTCAAAGATGACGCAATAAAAATTATTGAAAAATTTGAGAGGGGAATACCCAGATATCTGAGGATAAATACGATCAAAATTAGCGAGGACCTGCTAGTTCATCGACTAGAGAAGAGGGGATTCAAATTGGAGAAAACAGAAGTCGAATACTGTTACAAAATTCTGCGTGAACCATACTCAGCTGGTGCGACCCCAGAATTTTTGCTTGGATATTATTATCTAATGGATAAAAGTTCCTGTATCCCTCCCCTAGTCTTAGATCCAAAGCCTGGAGAGATAGTTGTCGATTTGGCCGCATCTCCTGGTGGTAAGACGACCTTTATCTCGATGCTTATGGAAAATAAAGGTGTCGTTGTAGCGGTAGAACCGCAGGTAGATAGAATTAATGCACTAATCGACAATATCCATAGAATGGGTGTAATAAACGTGGTTGTAATGAAGATGGACGGAAGAGACTTGCCAAAAATTAATATTAAACCAGATAAGGTTCTACTTGACGCTCCATGTACAGGAGAAGGAATTATACACAAAGATCCAAGTAGAAAAACTGATAGAGGTTCATCAGATATTGAATTTTGTGCAAAGCTACAAAAACAACTGATAATAAGCGCATTCGATTCCCTTAAAAGTGGGGGAGAGCTCGTTTATTGTACGTGTTCAATGACGCCCGAAGAGAACGAACTCGTTGTCGATTATCTCATTCAGAATAGAGACTGTAAACTCTTAGATATTAAATTTGGTGTTGAACCATTAATACTCCCCGAATTGCAAAATCCTAAAGAAGTAAAAAAAGCTAGAAGGATTTTTCCCCACATACACGAATCTTCAGGTTTTTTCATTGCTAAAATTAAAAAAATCTAGACCGAAACTGATATATCTTTCCTAAGAGTCAATTACATAGCGGTCGTAGTCTAGCCTGGCAGGACACGGGCCTCCCGAGCCCGTTGCCCGGGTTCGAATCCCGGCGGCCGCATCGTCTTGGGCCATATAGGCCCATACACATCCGAACTTTGCGGATAGGAATGAAAAGGTTTCGCAATTCGATTAGTATGGATGAAAACACTGAAAGAGACAAGGGTTCTGTAGCATCTTAAATATAGAAGACCGGTCATCTTCTTAAAACGTTATTAAAATGTCCAAAATAGATTTACACTGGCCATTTTCTCTTAACCCTAACAGCTACACCTTTTTCACTCTCAACCATTTCCTTACCGCTCATAACAGCTAACCCAACACCCATAATCGTACTTGAGTAAAAAATAACGAGGTCATTTGGTCTTATTTTCTCGTCAGCGTTGATAACCCCAGAAGCAAAGATTTTATTTTTAGGTTCAAATTCTCCAATCTGAACCCAGTACAACCTATTAGACAATAACTCACGTGCTGCAATTTCATATACGTCAAGCATTCCGTAGCGTAAATCGGATCTAGCTACCCTCCCACCATTAAACAAATCCAAGTTTGGATACTTTCCCCTAACTTGACCTTCGAATTCGATCCCAAACTGATACCTTGACATATGCTTAAACATTTCTTCATACAAATCGTAACGTTCGTAGCCTTCAATTTCTTTCTTAAGTTTATTTAAAGAACTATCACTCAGAATACCATCTTCACAAGTGAATACAACTTCATAGTCCCTTAATCCAAATTCGATTACTTTTCTGTATCCACCACTCACGTGGGCTACGACCTTTTCAAAATCACCCTTCTCGACAAACTTTCTTAGCCACTTTGAAACGAATCTTATCTCCTCATCCGTCCAATCTCCAGTTACAGGTGTATCATAGTTGATTGCAGGATATAAAAGCTCAAATTCTCTTGGAACAACTAGAGGTGACGAAACTATTATCTCGTTTACATTTATCCAAACGCGACTTCTTATAATTCTATGAGTCCTGGATGTAAGGTACGGTTTTTTAGCGGTACAAGGCAAAATTAGTAGTAATCTGGTTTTAGGTTCATAAACCTCCAAAGTTCTTCTCAAGAAATATTTCACTTCAAATCTGCTAAAACTCTCAATAGCAGAGAAAATACATTTAGATTTCTTAAAGCGTTGGAAGTAAGAACATTCCCCCTTATCTAGCAGCCTCAAAGTTGATGTTAGAATTGGTTGGAATTTAATCTTCGATTCAACGTAATTCCTCAACTCCTCTCTCTCGATTAACCTTTTACACTTTTCGATTTCCAGAAGGAGCATCTCCGTATTGTGTCTTGCTACAACTTCGAACAGTTCATTCTCGGTGAAATCTTTAGTAGATGAATTTCTACAATATTTACAAGAGCAGGGTAACTTTTCCAACTCTCCGACATCTAGTTCCAATTCACCGAGGAAATAAATTCCATCGTAGGCTTTTTTTATCGCTAAAATATTGTCGACGATGTCAACACCCATATAGATCAGAATCGGTAAGTTTAAGGGATCTGCTACTCCTACTGCATAAATGGGTTTATTTCTCTCAATTTGATTAAATATATCCACAACTTGATGCGGTGAGAGTGTTGACAAACCAGTAACTAAATTAATTTCATCAGACTTTGATTTGAGATCCTCATATAGATACTCGGGGATTACATATTTGGTGGCCGTAGCAGCCCTACCAAAATCCAACTCCCTCGCTATGCTGGGTTCATCCAGATAATTAATCAAGTAAGGAGTTTCAAAAACTATGTTCTTATATTTGAGCTTCCCAATTCTTGCAATTCCATCTCTTTTTTCAAGATAAAACATGCAATTCACCATTCTCTGGTATATCCTTCATGTACTTAGCCCATTCTTTAGAAACGTAGATTTTAAACTTTTTATCATGGAATTTTCTCATCAATACGTACAGATTCTTAACTGCAAGCTTTATGGCTTCCTCCTCTATTTCACAAATTTCTGGAACTTCAGCATGCCCCGCTGGATAAACTTCGTTCATTTGATACAGAACCGGCCCAAAAACTGGTCTGAGATAAATGTCGGCATACATACCAAAGTCGCTGGAGACTAGAATTTCAGCTCCCTCAAACTCCACGTTGACAAGGGATCTGATATGCCTTTTTACTGCTGGCCTATATATACTCTCTATCCCACAATACAAGAATTTCCTCTTAATTTTGGGGTCATATTTCTCTACTAGATCGCCATACTCCCTGATTTTCCTCCAACCTGCGAGTAAATTTGGATGGGATCTAATTCTACTTTCAACCAATTCAAATAAGGTATTTTCCTTAATAGCCTGTTTTACAGCATCTATCTCCTGAAAGCTTATGAATAAATTATGTTTAGCTAAAATTTCTTCTCTTTCAGATTTATTCATCTCTCTCAATTCTTGAGGTTCGTACTTTTTACAAACGGGACATCTACACGGAAAGTAATTCATTTCAGAGAGTTTCTTAGTACCAAATGGAGTCAAGTATCTATCATCCTTTGCATATAATGCATAAGCTGCAGAATCAAAGAGATCGCATCCCAAAGCAACGGCAAATGCAAAAAGCATCGGGTGACCACAGCCGAAAAGATGAATCGGCTCAACTTTTATTACTTCCCTAACCTCCAGTATTATTTTACAAAGTTCAGCAAACCTGTAGCTATCGAGCAATGGTACAAGCGCTCCAATTGGATAAATGTCCCCTCCAATTTTTTTTGCTTCCTTCGCAGAGAGTTTTCTTAAATCAATGTAAGTAGAACCTTGGATAGGCAGAGCTAAAAGAGAGTTTTTTCTCTTTTTGGCTGCTTCTCTCTCCCTTTCAATTGTCATCCTCAGATCCGATTCAGCCGTTGATCTCTCAGCATCAGGAGGTGTTGGTACATCCAAAGGGACTATAATGTCCGATCCTATCAGATTTTGAAATTCAATTATCTCCGAATTGGACACTTCGATGTCCCCATAAACCATGAGTTGATAACTTCCACTATCAGTCATTACTGGTACATCGATACCTAAAACTCTATGAACTCCCTTTTCAACTGCCTGATCCCCCATCGTTTTCAAAATTATGTAGGCGTTTGTAATTATGCCCTTAGCACCAATTTTCACGATTTCAACGGGATCTACAAGTGGTATATTTGGATTTACAACTGGAAGAATTGCAGGAGTTTCCAATTTACCATGATTGGTATATATTCTACAAATTCTTCCCATAACATCCTTATCTATGATCTCAAAATTTTGCATTGAAGAAACTTAAAATTACTGATTAATAATTTTCTGCTTCTCCAAATTAGTCGTTTGGATTCTAAATACATTTGATCCAACTTGCTTCGATGATTTCAAGCCGCTTAGGATATTTCCAGATCCTTTAAAAATTACTTGACGGCAAAGCCAAATCAAAATTACATCTCGCTTTCCCAACCACAATTTTCCCCTTTCTCAGTACTCGCATACCAAACGGTGGTTTATGAGAGATCCTCAAATATCGAGTTCAACCCCCAATTCATAAATATTTATTTTTCCAATATTTTCTCATGAAACTTGAACCAAAGGTTTGGGAGAACAGAGAAAGTTACAGAACTGCAAAATTATATCAGCTTTCTGAGGAGAGTTTTGTCCAATTAGTGGAAGTCGAACCCAATAAAAAGGTTGGGAAGCACTTTCACATTAAGCAAACCGAGATTTTCGTAATTTTAGAGGGGTATGCAAAAATTGGGATCGGCAATAGAGTTTATGATGTTAAGCCCGGAGAAGTATATCTATGCAAACCCAAGGACGTACACTGGGTTGAAAATAGTGATAACGTGCTTAGGATTTTGGTTTTTAAATATAATTGGGCCGAGAACGATACATACTGGGAGTAGATTTTTATTACTTTCGATTTAACCATGCGCATGCCATTAATGGTAATAGGGACCAATGGAGTACTTGCATTAAAGGTGGCAAGAATTACAGGTTTTCAAATTTGCTATTCACAACTTTCCAAGCATCCCGATGGTGAAAAATTTTTCAGATTTGCATGTGACGTTGAGAATAAGGACATAGTAATTTTCAATTCAATGTACCCAAATCCAGATGAAATCTTGCTAGAGACAATTTTAATTGCAGAAACCGCTAAAGAATTGGGTGCTAAAACGGTAAGCTGCGTCTTCCCGTACTTCGCATACGCAAGGTTTGGCGGATTGAGAGGTGAAGCTGTCCCGATTAAGAGTGTTGCAAAAATAATTAGAAATTCAGAAATTGACCGCATTTACACGGTAGATTTCCACTTAAAGAACAACATCTTTGGAGTTGAGTTTGTCGATCTTTCTGCGATGGGACTACTCGCTAATTTTTGCAAAGAAAATTTTTGTAGGGATCCCACAATCGTTGCTCCCGACGAACATGCAGTTTCCTGGGCTAAAGCATTTGCAAATGAGATTGGTATCGAGGACGTTAAGGTTTTGAAGAAGATCAGGGTTGATGCAGAAAATGTCGTCATTCAACCCATCGATACAAGAATTAGCGGGGATGTTATAATTGTTGACGATATAATATCCACAGGAGCTACAGTTTGCCAAGCTGCAAGAATAGTTAAGAGAGCCGGATGCGATAAAGTTTTTGCCGCATGTACTCATGCAATACTTGCTTCAGATGCATTAATAAGGATGCTGGAATCGGGAGTCGAAGAAATTGTTTCGACAGATACGATTCCAAGCCCCATAAGCCATGTGAGCGTTGCTGGGCTAATTGCCGAGAAATTAATGGAGGATTTTACCTAATTTTATCTAATTGATCCATTAGGTTTTCAACTATTTTTGGTCCAAGTATTCTCTCAGCTAGATTTCTCTTCGCCAAAATGTCCTTAGGGGTTCTAAATCCCGAGTTAAACAGCTTTCTAGCTCTTACTCTCCCAACACCTCTCAATTTAACTAATGGTAGTAACTCATCTCTTACCCCGTATCTAATCCTTGAAGCCAGGTTTTCCAATCTCCCCAAACCCCGATATTCGGAAATTCTACTCAACGCATGTGCCAACCATTCGGCCGTCTCCAGTATTCTTCTCAAGTCACCCGGGGCAATCGAATACCTCTTGCAGATGGTGTTCTCATCTACTTCGTTTATCCAATCCAATAAACACAAGGCTGTTTTAATTTCAGCAAGGAAAATATCATACTCCACCGAAAATGTCGAAGGATAATAACTAAGCTCGTTTCTAAGCTTAAAAGCTTCCTCCTCAACCCAATCATCCCCACTTCTAATGTACAATCTTTCCATATCGGGAGTTCTGCATATTAAATGAAGCAATCCTATATCGCTCATGTGTTTTCGGAGTTCAGCATAAAATAAGTAACCCGTAAGGGGGTCAATATATAATCCGGAAACCATACTCCCCAAAGTTGTTGGGAATATCAACCCAGAATCTTCCTTTACCATCCCCCACTCCACGAGATTATTTACAACCCTCGCCAACTCGAATCTCAGGGACATTTTGGTTTGCTTATAAAAGAACGTTTCCTTAAAAAATGACTCTAATTCATAAAAATCTTTAGCGTGTCCCTCGCAAATTAGTGCTAGAGTATGAAACCTTAAATTAGTCTCTATTCCAAGTTTGGAAGTGATTGGTTCAACCTTACCGCCCAAATACTTGTCCACGACAAGCTTTCTATCTTTTGATTTGATCACAACAATCGATTCTCCAACTTCATCGAGACCCGGTCTACCTGCTCTTCCCGACATCTGCTTGTATTCGGCGACCTTAATTTTCCTAGAATATCCATTATATCTATAAAGGCTCTTGATAATAACTCTCCTGGCCGGTAAATTTACACCAGCCGCAAGAGTTGGGGTCGAGACAACTATCTTAATCTTACCATCTCTAAAACCCTTCTCCACGATCTTTCTCTGACTCGCCAATAAGCCGGCATGGTGGAATGCGGTACCGAACCTTACGCATCTTGCTAATTTTTGACTAAGATCGCCATCGTTCTCCTCCAAAATTGCGCTAGATAATTGGTCATTTCCAGAAACGAATTTCTTAGATATCTCTACCAATTTTTCTGCTGTAATTTCCGAATTCCTTCTTGTTGGTTCAAAGATGAGTACTCCGCCACCCTGCGAGAGACACTCGACAACCAGATCGACAAAACTAGATCTTCTCTCGAAAATTTTCTCTCCATCTTTATACATTTCAACCTTGTTTCTGCATAATATGCCTTCAAAGAGGGGTACTGGTCTCCATTCGCTAACAAAGTAAGTTGCATCAAGCCAATCAGCTATTTCCTTAATGTTGGGGGCTGTAGCGGATAAGCCCAATATTCTTAAATTTTTATTGATTTTTTTCATTTTTACTAACAGTATTTCGAGTGTAGCACCTCTGTCCGCTGAATCAAGCAGATGTAATTCGTCGATCACTAAACAGCTTATATTTCTTATCCATCTAGCTGAATTTCTTACCAGTGAATCTGCTTTCTCCGAAGTTGTTACTACAATATCACAATTTGCCAGATGTTCCTCTCTCGATTCAAAATCCCCGGTTGAAATCCCGACTTTTATTCCAATTTCTCCCCACTTGCTAAACTCTTCGAACTTTTCGTTTGCAAGCGCTTTTAAGGGTACAACGTACAGACATTTTCCACCAAGTATTATTTCCCTAATCATAGCAAACTCTGCGAGTAAAGTCTTTCCAGAGGCCGTTGGCATGGCCAAGAGAAGATTTTTCTTTTTAAAAACGTCCTTGATTATTTTGGCCTGTGGTGGGAAAAGTTTCTTTATCCCTCTTTCCTTTAAAACGTCAATCGCATATTTGGGGAGGTAACCTACCAGTTCTTCCACGTCCACAAGCTTTTTTAAATCGTTAAAAAATAAAACTTTTTGGAAAACAAAATTTTATTATTTCTTAAATTCAATCGAGACCATGGAGCTAGAGATTTTTGGAAAAAAATACAAAGCTTCTATAAGGAGAGCTTCCGACTTGAAGCCAGTTTTGGCTTATCCAGAGAAGTTGACCGAAGATTTTGATGCCTATTACATGTTCAGGGACATCTACCGAAATGAAGCTGAACAGAAGAGAATTCTGGATGCAAGATTAAGATACGATTATACAATAATACCACCCGCCGAAATCGGGGGAGAGTGCATAAAAACCTATGGCCACTATCATCCTGAAGTTCATCCAGGTATGAGCTATCCAGAAGTTTACCAAGTGCTTGAGGGAGAGGCCATATACTTACTTCAAAAAGTCGAAGGAGATCGTGTTGTCGACTGCATTGCTGTTGAGTCTAAGAGAGGAGATGTGGTGATAATACCACCAAATTATGGTCATGTAACAATCAATCCCTCTAACAAAACGTTGAAAATGTCTAACTGGGTTTGTAGAGAATTTTCATCAATTTATGAGCCTTATACAAGAATGAGGGGGGCGTGTTACTACTACGTTAACAAACAATGGATCGGGAATCCTAGATACCCAGAGCTGCCCGACCTCAAATTTGCAAAACCGGTGAATGTACTAAACATAAGCGGAGAAATGTATGACCTAGTTGATGACATTGGAAGGCTTAGCTTCCTGACAGCTCCCCAGAAAAATGAAGATTTGTTCAAGAATTGCTTAAAAATAAAATGAATAAAATAAAAACAATTGAGAAATTTTACATAGAGAGGGCAAGCTTGATGTCGTCTGCTGTAACCGTCTTTCTTCCAGAGTGCTTCGCAATTTCAACTGCTTTCTTTGCAACTTGCAGAGCGTAGTCTTCAAGGACTTCTACCATCTTTTCCACTGCATCCGCACTTACCCTCTCCGCACCTGCCTTCCTAATAAGCCTGTCAACAGGAGCCATGGGCAACTCAGCCATCCAACACACCTCCTACTTCTTTTCGCTATGAGATTTTGTATTAGATATATATATACTTTTCTATTGAACTTCCAGTAGAGCCATCATATTTGCCTCATGGTGATGCTGGTTGTTTGGTCTAGCTATAGAAGTTGATGAACCTTGTCAATTTTAGATAGAAGTACCATTCAATGACGTGATAAAATGTAGGATTTATAATTCTAATGCAAAATAATTATAAAAAAAGTAGCCGGAATTCCGAAGTAAAACTTTGTTTAACCAAACAGAGCTCCTAATCCTTCGATTGCTTCTTCCTCTTTTGCTTCTTCTTCCTCTTCCTCTTCTTTCTTCTCTTCCTTCTTTTCTTCTACCGGTGCAGGTGCTTCCGCTGCTGTTACGGGTGCAGCGGCTACGGGAACTGCAGCCTTTTGTATAGCTTCATCTATATTAACACCCTCCAATGAAGCGACTAGAGCTTTAACTCTCGCCTCATCCACTTCAATTCCAGCTGCTTCAAGAATTGCCTTTACATTCCCCTCAGTAATGTCCTTACCGGCAGAATGTAAGAGAAGCGCAGCATATACATACTCCATACCAAACACCTCCTTTAACCAAACAGAGCTCCTAATCCTTCGATTGCTTCTTCCTCTTTTGCTTCTTCTTCCTCTTCCTCTTCTTTCTTCTCTTTATCTTCAATTTTCTCAACTTTCTCTTCAGCTTTTTCCGCTGAAACGGTAGTTCCGAGAGTAGACGTTATCTGAGCGAGTTCCTCATCAACCGCCTCACTAGGTAAAAGTGAGGCCAATGACAGCATTTCTAAATGAGCTTTCCTGAGGAGATCGCCCATAATCTCGGGAGCAAATATCCCAGCGTTGATAGCTAGATTTCGTGCATCAAAATAGGCTTTCTGGATAAGGATAGGTAATGTTTCCTTGGTAACGTAACTAGCATTTAAAGCCAAGTTCAGTGCCATCGAGTGCGCTTCCTGTATCTCCAGACTCACTTTTTCTGAATCTATAGAGAGAACTTCCGGTGTTAAAATCACCCCAGAATCGTAGATCGCTTTTACATCCAACCCAATCTTTATCGGTTTGATTCCCAATTTGTTGAGAGCTCTGGCAACTTCCGGTTTTACAACTTCTCCAGGTTTAATTATTGTTGTCTTTGCCTTAACTACAACTTTTCCCCTTTCAATGGCAACAGGAATTCCGGCCAATTGAAGTTCACCCATCGCTGGACCAGGTGGAATTGGAGTTGGACCTTCCTCGATGGTAACTTCTACCGGTGAGATTTGATTTGGTTTTAGAGGTGAAGGGACCTTTGTGCCCTCGATTCTCCTATATAGCCTGAATGGATTTTCATTGCAGACAATTATAGCCATT
>Ga0180302_10000204_pt1 | contig 24982 bp, 28 predicted proteins | sample GuaBasSediGuay17_FD_121794 | JGI IMG/M metagenome (GOLD analysis project Ga0180302, IMG submission 121794) | Subseafloor sediment microbial communities from Guaymas Basin, Gulf of California, Mexico - Guay17, Core 4571-4, 12-15 cm | ecosystem: Environmental > Aquatic > Marine > Hydrothermal... | reverse complement strand
TCTTTATAGCCTTAGCTACTCTCCTGTAATCGTCAGTGACTATGTACTCAAGTTTATGTGGCAATTTTAGTTGATTTATTAACTTGACTCTACCGTCAACCCACTCTATAGTCTTTGGAACGCTAATTGACATTAAACCACCTTAACTCACATAATATAGTTCTACTTATCACTAAGAACTTTTGCTATGAAAATTTATCTTAATGTCTTTAGTAAGTTATTTGGTACGCCATATCTTGTCTACTTGAAGTAATTATTGTAGATACCATATAAGTCTCTAAACAAGTCCTCTTAATAGTTAAAGTCTTCATATGGTACTTTATATTAATAATAAGTCTAACTAAATTTAAGCTAAAATAAAAAAGTACTAGTCTTAAGGCCACTTCTCCCTTATCATTATTATGTCTCCTTTATCAAAGTGATTATTTTTATTTTCATCTATCCATTCTATTAATATCGCCTTTCCACTTAGGAATGGAAATTCTGCTAGAAACCAACATGCTGCTTTTGTCCCTTCTCTCGATAATCCCCATATTACTAATACTTGCTTATCTAAATACCAATCGTAAAACGTTGCTATTATTGCATGATCGTAACGTTTACCACTAGCATCCTTACCACACTTGTACTCATTTCCAGTTTTAGTACTGTATATCACTGATTTAATTGGCTTAGGCGTATAAAGCCACTTGAATGGTAAGCTTGCATTGTAGTACAGCGTTAGATAGTTTACACCAGGACCACCAATAACAATTACACATGGACTCTTAACTAGCTCATAAAACCTCGTATGATTGAAGTGAAGCTTTTTAGTCTCATTATCATAACTTAGGAATTGAGTATCTAAGTACGAGAGTATTTGTCTCTCTTTAGCGTTTCTTCCTAGGAAATTAGCTAAGTTTAAAGATTGTAGAAAATCAGCAGTACTAGCACTAAAACCAGTGTGATTATGAACTCTAGAATCGCCAATGATAAAAGTAACATTACAAGTCTTATTCTTAACAAAGGGTAATGGAAAATCAAGCAAGCTATAGCCAAAGACGTTAGCGACGAAAAGCCCACCATCACTAGCAATAGCTAAGAACTCACCATCAGGACTCCACCTAACTTGATGAATAACCTTTCCAGCTTTAGTAGACCAATACCTACTTACGCCATAATGCGGCAATGGAATTGGAATAATTACTGGCATATCGATGTAAACTATGGCATAACTAGGCTCTATACTATCGGGAATGCTAACTGCTACTGCTAGATAATGATGCGAATATACGCTACTAACCCACCTCGGATTAAATTGTACTGATGTAACCTCACCTGGGTAATGATAGTAGAACCCCTTAGTACCATCCATGCTGTACATGTAAACATAGCCCTCTTTAGTTCCAACTACAATACGTTCACTATCTGGGCTTATGTCCATGCATTTCATACTCCTACCAACATACACATCCTTCAAATGCCAGCTTGTTAAATTCCATATATACATATGCTTATCTCCAATTGCTATCATGTATTTACTATCTGGACTAAACCTCACAATGCTTATTGCCTCACCGACTTCTCTAGCGTGAAGTTGATAGCCGTCACTAGCTCTAAGCCAATAGATTCTTTTGTTATGAGTTCCAACAGCGACATACTGACCGTTAGGGCTAATATCAACACAGCGAACATCAGATAAACTCTTACTCCACTTAAGTGAAAATGGAGAGACGTCTATTTTGTATAAATAGACTTCATCTTCCACTCCTACAACTAAGTAAGGCTGAGTTAGACATGTCGCAGCATCGCGAACATCATTAGTAAATGTTTCTCGATAGTACTTCCTCCCTGACGTAATATACATAGCCTCTACACTCTCTGTTCCTACAGCTATGATTCGGTCACTACCTGAATAGAGTAACAGTTCAAGTAGCAGTTCAAAAGTACTACTCACTTTTCTTAACCATAAAGGCGTTTTTCTACGGTTATAGGCAGTTACATACCCTCTATCATCTCCAACCATTACTCTATATCCTGTGTGATCCCATTCAACGCATATAGCTCTACTATCTAGTAGTCTATAAGACCAAATAACATACCCAGACGTACTAAGTATAGTAAGTTTAGGAGGATAACTATTAACTCCTATAGCAAAGCATGGTCTGTGAGTGCTAGGATTCCATTTCATCTTAACTGATTCATATGTTGGGTAATTCCAAACCCCTCCAAATGGAAGAACGCTGTAAACCCTTACTTCACCATGATCACTATACATAGATAACCAAAAGACGGCTAATAGATCACCATCAGGACTCCACTCTACAGACCGACTAAATACTCTATACCGTGTGTGATAGTAAATGAGACTGCTATCGCTACAAAGAAGAACTTCCATACGACCCCACTCGGTAGTAAAGTTGTAAGTAGCAACTGCTATGTATGTACTGCTTGGATTAACTTTTAAATCTGAAACTGAACCAAAAACTGTTACATTCCACTCTGGAGTTGAACTTGTAATCGTATGCTTTGATACTACCCCTGTATCAGTCCCTATCACAAACTTTGAAGATGAACACCAATCAATTTCTTTAACAGTGGATGATAGTTCTAACTCCCATATTCCATTAAGGTTAGAACTAATTAGTCTGTAGAGCTTTAACATCCCTTCACAACCTACTGCCAAGTAATCACTAGGACTAAACTCCATGGTCTCTATATCCTTATCAAGGATGTAAGTCCTACTAAACCCTAGGTCACTTAACTTGAGTAAGCGTAGTTGGTTATCTGTAGAAACTACGAAATGGTCACTGTCACTACACCAAGAAAAGGTAGAAGCTGTACAAGAACACTCCACTTCCCCATCCATAGAATAAATAGTCAGTATGCTCTCCACTCCAGTGGAATGAAGAACTGCTATATGTTCTCCATTAGGACTAAAGACTACTCTTTTAATATAACCCAAATTAGTTCCATTCACCCATATTATGTTACCCTTATAGTCAAACAAAGCTAATTGACCACTATAGGGTCCAAACCATCCAAGCCATACACTTACTCCAACTGCTAGGTATTTTCCATCTGGACTCCAATCTAAGGCTCTTATTTCTCCAGATAATGCAATCCACTCTATATGGGGTTGTGCTAAAATTGGCATAGTCAAAGATAACACTGTAATCAATACTAACACTATTGATACTCTAACTTTACCTAGGAATGCTAACATAGGCGACATAAATAGTCACCTACGTTAACATCTTACCTTTAAACTGAGTAAGTATTTTTCATTAATAATATATTTAAGTATTGTGTCTGTTAGACTATGAAAAATCCTAAGGTACTGTCTGAAATTGACTATAAGTAAAAAGCATATACTACTATAAAACTAAAGTTTCTTAAAAGTAATCAATCTGACAATATTTAAAGGGGATCTATATGAGTAATGGACAGAGGGTAAGAGTAGGAGTTATAGGTGTCGGAATTCAAGGCTCTCTCCATGCTTGGATTTACTCAACTCTACCAGAGGTAGAACTAGTTGCAGTTTGTGACTTAAATCGAAAGAGAGCAGAACGAGTAGCTAAGAGTTATGGCGCTAAGGAAGTTTACACTGATTATCACGTGATGTTAGAGAGAGCTGAAATAGACGCTGTCTCAATAGTACTCCCGGATTTCCTTCATAAGGACGCTACTTTACATGCAATAAAGTCGGGAAAACATGTCCTAGTAGAAAAACCAATGGCCACAAGTTTAAAGGACGCTAAGGAGATGGTTAATGCGGCTAAGAAGTACGGAGTAAAGGCTATGGTAAACTTCTCTAATAGATGGAGTCCTCCATTCATCCATGCTAAGAAAGCTATCGATGGAGGAGAGTTGGGGGAAATCGAGTACGTTTACAGTAGGTTAAGCGATACGATATACGTCCCAACTAAGATGATAACTTGGTCATCCAAGACTAACGTCATGTGGTTTTTAGGGAGTCACGTAATCGACTTGATAAGGTGGCTATTAGGGAAACCTAAAGCTGTAGAGGTCTACGGAGTTAAAAGGGAGTTAAAGTTGAAAGGATTAGGGATAGACACTCCAGACTACATAAACGCACTCGTAAAGTGGGAGGGAGGTTGTACATCGTTTATAGAGTGTTGTTGGATACTACCGGAAACTCATCCAGTAGTCTATGACCTAAAGTTTGAGATAGTGGGAAGTGAGGGAGCGATGTACATAGATACGTCTCACAATAGGTGTGTACAGAAGTTGACTAAAGAACGCTATGAATATCCAGAAATACTAGTCGCTTATGACTCATATGGAAAGCCCCTAGGCTTTGTTAGGGAAGGGATAGAGCACTTCGTGAAGTGCGTTATTTGGGACTTAGAACCCATGGCTACTTTTGACGATGGATTAGCTGTTACTGAGATAATTGAGGCTATTCTAAAGTCTGCGAGTGAAGGCGTTCCAGTTAAATTACCTAGTTAAATCTATGAAGAGAAGAGGGACTAGAATTGGATACAGTCAGAGTAAGTTTCATTGGAGCTGGAACTCATGCAAATGCTGTTCATTATCCATCATTAGCTTCTATGGAAGGAGTTGAGATAGTAGCGATATGTGATTTAATTGAAGAGCGTTTAAGAAGAACGGCAGAGAAATATAATATTGAGAATACATTCAAGGACTATAAGGAGATGTTATCAAAAGTCAAGACAGATGCTGTATACATTATAATGCCACCTCATCACTTATACGATATTGTAGTATATTGCTTAAGAAAAGGTCTAAACGTCTTCATAGAGAAGCCTCCGGGAGTAACTCCTTACCAAACGAAGAGTATGGCTACTTTAGCTAAGCGTCACGGCTGTAAGACTATGGTTGGTTTCAATAGACGATTTATACCTTTAATTAGGAAGGTGAGGGAGTTAGTCGAGAGGAGAGGTCCAATAGTTCAAGCCGTAGCTACTTTTTACAAACACTACCTTGGTGAAGTAATACCGTATTACGATGGAGCGGTTGATATACTGACATGTGATGCTATACATGCTGTCGATATATTGAGATGGATGTGTGGAGAGCCTGTAGACGTAGTGAGTTCAATAAATAGTTTCTATGCTAACTATGAGAATAGTTTCATATCCATTGTCAAATTTAACAGCGGGGCTATTGGAGTATTGTTAACGAATTGGGCAGCGGGAAGTAGAGTTCACACGTTTGAGATGCATGCGAGGGGGATATCGGCCTTCATTAATCCAGATGACAAAGCGATGATATACATGGACGGTAAGGATGAACCGACAGTCATATTAACTACGGAAGCGGCCAATAGTAACGATAGAGTTCGTTACTACGGTTTCTACTCCGAAAACGAGCACTTCATAAACTGCATAAGGTATGACAAAGAGCCAGAGACTAACTTCGAAGATGCGGCTAAAACTATGGAGTTAGTGTACTTAATTTATAAGAAAAAGATCTAAGGAGTATTAGGGGTGATCACTTGAAGGTAGCTGTTCAAGAGAACTTAATCCCTAGAGTCTCACTAAACGATAAGTTCATAATGGCTGAAGAACTTGGCTTCGAAGGAGTTGAAGTGTGGGGTCGTAACATAGAGGAAAGAGTACCTCAACTCAAGGAAGCTCTTAGTGTCAGTAAAATACCTATTTCGACTATATGTGCTGGATATAGGGGATCTCTATTAGGAATGGAGTATGAGGAGAGGAGGTTAGCGATTAACGACATAAAGTCAAGACTATCTATCGCTGCTGAGTTAGGAGCCATTGGAGTAATAGTAGTTCCCATATTCGGAAAGCCAAAGCTCCCCAACTTACAACCACTATATTCTAGTGTAGAGGAGTTAGAGAAGAGACTTCTACTAGAAGAGCTCAAGGAGTTAGGAAAACACGCTGATGACGTTGGAGCCTATGTCTTACTTGAACCTCTGAATAGGTACGAGACACACTTTATTAGGACTCTAAAACAAGCTGTAGAAATCTGTGAAGAAGTAGCTATTGAACATGTAAAGTTAATGGCCGACTTTTTCCACATGAACATAGAAGAGGCTGACATACCGACAAGTTTGAGGGAAGCTTCCAAGTATTTAAAACACGTTCACTTAGCCGATAGTAATAGATGGTTACCTGGTTTCGGACATACTGACTTCAAGTCCGCTTTTAAGGTGTTAAGAGAGGTTGGATATAAACATTACATGGCCCTTGAGTGCTATGTTCCAGAACCTAAGGAGGAATCCCTTAAGAAGAGCTTAGAATACCTCAGGGGGTTAATTAGAAGTATTTGAATAAAATAAACTTAAACTGAATTATTTTTTAAATTAGATACTCTTAGAATAATTTATAGGCAGAACTTCTACACTTAGCAATTACTGACAAGTTCTATTTGAGGATCGTGGTACGTTCTTATTAAACACTCGGAGCCACTTGAGTACACACTCCATGATACTCACAGCCCTTTCAGCCAGTTTTATAGATCTTTCGGCATCTTCTTTTGTATAAAGATCCCACGGAAGTATTCCTCTGCTGGGTTCTCCGTAAGTTGTTCTGTCGTGTTCTGGAGCTAATGTAGAGGATATTTGTACTAATTCTCTTACATATTCTCTCAACTCTTGTGGAAATCCATCAACTAAATCTCTGAGGTCATCTGAGGGGTCATGAGACCAAGAGGGTACTTTATAAATAGCTATTATTGCCTTGGCTGTATTCTCCACTGAGAGTTGTGCTGAGGCTACAGTCGCTCTCCAATTATTGAGTTGAGAGAACTCCTTGGCCTCATTTAAATACCTTATAGCTAATTCTCTTCTACATTTCACTTCTTCAAGTGGATCAAACATCTTTTCTTACCATCGTGACTAGTGGCTTTCCATCCTTGCGTACCCAATAATATGCTCTACCACTTTTGACTCTAATTAGTCCCCAACTCTTTATTACTTTATTCACAGTATCCTTAAGTCTAGTTAAGATATTCTCTGGGTCATGTACTATTATACAATCATAGATTATGTTCAGCATTGTCGCGCTTATACTCCTCTTACTTTGAATAATTTCTAAAGCCGTCTCGTAATCTACATCAATGAGTGTGACATCGCGTTTAACGTGTTTATGGAGAACTTCGTAGACTTGACGCCTTCTTTCAAGTCCAGGTCTCCAATCTCTGATTATGACAATTACGTCTACGTCACTTCTATCGGAAGCCTCATCTCTCGCTACGCTTCCAAATAAACCTAGCGCTACTACTTTCTTGCCAAACTTGTTAATGAGTTCTATTGATGCTTCTTTAAGAGACACTAATACGCTGTTCCTATCCATAGCATACTTCGACCTATGACTCTTTATTTTCTACTTTAAGATCTTCCATTTCAGTTAATATTTCTATACATGGTCTTTAGCTTGAGGGCGTTAATTCTGTAAGCGATTAGAGGGCAATAGTTAAGTCTCATGGAGTCGCCATCGTGAAGATAGTTATTTATTGTAAAGTTGCCAACTTAAAGGACGTGAGACCTATTGAGGGCTACTTCATAGAGACTACAGAGGGGCTGATATTTGACGTTAAAGGGCTACTACATCCTCCTGATAGAGTGATAGCGTACGTCAGGTACGTACCTGACCCTAACGGCGAGAGAGTGAGACGTAATGGAGTTAGGTATAGAAAGGTGTACGCGCTCTCTAAGAGGGAGGAACTCATAAAGCGGAGGTTTCCAGAATACACTCACTACGATGAGTTCTTCAACAGGTGGCTTCAATCAGTCCCAATTCGCAGAATCAAGGAGGTGTATGATCCCTGCCTTAAGTTGAGGGAATTAATTAAGTTGATGAAGAAGGACGAACTTGAGACTTTAGCCTGTGAACTCGCAGAACGTCTAACTTCAGCAGGCGTAAGCTTAGATTCAATAGGAATCAGTGGATCTCTGCTCGTAGAGTTACATACTGAGAGTTCCGATATAGACTTAGTAGTTTATGGAGAAAGAGAGGGGAGGAGAGTTCACGATCACTTAAAGAAGCTCTTAAAGAGCGGTAAGGAAATCAGAGCATACACTAAACGAGAACTGTTAAAGCTCTACGAGTTTAGGTCACAGGACACTCTCATGCCCTTAAACGTCTTCTTAAGGGTTGAGGAGAGGAAAGTACTAGAGGGGATCTTCAAGGGCAGAGACTTTTACATAAGGCTAGTTAAGAGACCTGAAGAGTATGGGGAGAGTTATGGTCAACGTCGTTACTATCCAATAGGGCGAGCTAAGGTAATAGCTAAGGTAGTTGACGACAAAGACTCCATATTTACGCCATGTAAGTACTTAGTAAGCGAAGTCGAAGTCTTAAGGGGATCCATTCCCTATCCTCTAAAGGAGGTAGTGTCCTTTAGAGGCAGGTTCTGTGAACAAGCGATGAAGGGGGAGAGAGTTGTCGTTAATGGTGTAGTAGAGGTAGTGAAGTCTAAAGGTTATTACTGTAGAATTTTAATAGGTGAACACGTAGACGACGTAATGTACCCGTTAGAGATGGTCTAAATGAGCAGGCTCGTAAAAGACAGAGATTACCTAGAAACTAAAGAGGGATTGTTCTTCTGTGTCGTTGGCTACTTACACCCTCCTAACAAGTACACTGCATACCTGAAGTACATGCCGTCGACTGAGGGAATTTGGAGAAGGGGTGGAGTTAAGTATAGCAGACTCATTAAGAGGTATCATGTTCTTCAAGTAAAGGAGAGCTTTAAACTGCTTAAGAAGTCTTACCCTCAATACCTTCATTATTGCCCTGTTAGAAAGATAAGGATGTCGATGGTTCCTGTAGAATACATTAAGAAGCATTACATTCCAGAGGAAAGGCTAAACGAGATAATGACTTCAGGAGGAAGAGACGTACTTGAGAAGGAAGTTAAGTCGCTAGTAGAATGGATTGTACGAGAGACTGGAATTGATGTGAAGTACATAGGAGTGACGGGTTCCATACTCCTCAAAATACACAATCCTAAGTTCTCCGACATCGACTTAGTAATTTATGGTCTAGAGAACGTGAAAAGAGTTAAAGAGTTAATGAAGAAGTCTCACCTTGATCCTCGATCTCCAGTAAGGCCCTTTGAAGAGGAACGCATGAAGGAGTGGTGTCTAGAACATGCTGGAGACGTAAAGGTAAATCCTAAAGAGCTACTACGCATAGTACGGCGGAGGTGGAACTACGGTCTCTATAAAGGCAAGAGGTACTTCTCAATACATGCGATTAGGAAAGACTCTGAGATCAGAGAAAAGTACGGCGACAGACTTTATGAACCTAAAGGCGAAGTAGAGGGGATTGCTACAATATCCGATAGTTCTGAGTCTGTGTTCTTACCAGCTATATACAAGGTAGAGGACGTAATCATTAGGAGGGGGGAGCGGGTTGATGACATTCTAGAGATAGTCTCTTATGAAGGAATGTTCTCTGACGTGTTCTATGAAGGAGAGAGAGTGAAGTTCAAGGGAAAGCTTGAAAGAGTTGTAGATGTGCACGGTTACGAGTACCACAGAGTCCTAATAGGGTCTACTCAAGTTCCCCATAGCTATATCATCTAACATAGCAATTCTCCTAACAGAATGAAAGTCAAAGTTAATGAAAAAGCTCTTGTCTTTTCCATTAATGTTCTCGCTCACTAAAAGCATCACTAGCTAAATAACACATCACCCTTACTCTCACTTTCCTCTAATGATCTTCACTAACCCCTTCCAAAGTACTAAGTACAGCCCGACGATCGCGAATATCCATGTAAGTACACCTGCGAAAATACGTTCTCTTGAAGATATTGTGGGCGAGGGCTCGTAGTTGAACCCCATAAAAGTGAGAAAAGCGCCAAGTAGAGGTTGAAAGTGCTAAAGAGACTGACTCACGAAATACATTGACTCACGAAAACATTCACGTTAAACTGAAGATTATGTTTGAAAGTGCTAAAGAGAACATTGTGGACGAGGAGAATCGAGAGGGACACAGATTTATGTGACTTTCACGATTAAAACCTAAATCCTCTCAATAAGACTAACATTATGCTAGAAGCAGTGAGGTCAGCTGTAGTTCCGGGATTGAGTAGGTTGTCCTTCTCTCTGAGCCTTAAATCCATGTCCACTAAGAGTTTCTTACCGTTTTGAGTTCTCAAACCACCTGCCTCTAGAACTTCTTTCGCCATCTTCGAGACTTCAACAGCCTTTCTCTTACCAGCCTTGTGAATTATGAGAGTGTCTGGTATCTCAGAAAGTATTTTCAAAAATGTGTGTACGATCGCCGTATTTATGTCGTAACCGTTGTTTAAAAGATTATGTAGATAAGGCGCTCCTATCTCAAACGTCACTTTGAAGTCCGTGACCCATTCACGAGCTATAGAGTCGTACTTTGAGGAGTACTCAAATATCTGATAAAGAGTAATATTTTCTTTAAGGATAGTCTCTATAGAGGACTCTTCACGAGCGTCTAACCACTCAGACTTGCCTATATTGGGGTTAGCTATCTTGATGGCCTTATAGAAAGCCACAGCGTCGCTAGGGGTAGTAGCTTTGAGTACAGAGGAGAGGTTAGTTCTCAAGTCCTCGTACATGTTCCCCTCAGTGACAGCTGTGAGACTACTAGCTACGCTTAGAGGGATGAGTAGAGTTATCGTCCCTAGACACGTATTCCCCCCACGTTGTTCTCTCATCACCTCCTCAATGCACTCCTCTATCAGTTTCCCGACATTCGCGTTCTCGTAACTCAAAAGCCCTAGTCCTATTCCCAACCCTTTAAGAGCTCCTCTACGGAAGTAATCGATAGCTACAGAGGACGACACTAAGAAGTGCTCATACCTAGTCTCTTTGAAGTCCCTTAACCTGTGTACATTGCCAGGTTTAGGGTAAGCGCTTACTTCAAGAAGCATAGCGAGTTGAGCACACCTCGCCACCCTCTTAATGATCTCGAAGATCTCTTCATGCTCTTTCATATGATTTCCCTATGCTCTAGACTCTCTTATCTTCGCTATCTCTTCGTTGACTATTTTAAAGAAAGACTCTATGTCTAAGTTGTACTTCACGTATAACTCAAGTATTGACTGCACGTAGAACCTAAACAACTTCCTGAGAAGTTCTTCTAGTTCTTCTTTCTCTAACGTCTCAGGTGGACTTATCAGGAGAGCAACCCACTTCCCTACCTCTGTAAGCGAGTACTGCTTAATCCACACGCGTCTTCCATCCCTATTAACTTTCTCCATAGACTCGTTTAGGATACCTAGAGACACGAGGTCGTTGAGGCGAGTCACTATAGTCTTATTCGAGTAAGGTAACTTCTCTATTAACTCTTTTTGCGCTATCTTAGCCTTTGAAGACACTAGCTCGAGGATGTCTATGGTTACGTTAGATCCAAATATCTTGAGGAGGAACCTCTGTCTATCCTCTCTCCTCTTCGGTAATGGAACTACATAAGGCCAGTAATGTTCTTTCATAAACAGCCCCTTTTCACTATTAGTAACTAAAATTAATAAATGCTGTTGTAACAATTTACATAGCATGACCAATATACTACATATCTATGCAAATATTTATAAACCATTAGTATTGTAGTAAATCGTGAGATCTATGAGGTTAAGGGCCAGAGACGTCTCTTTGATCTCTATACTAGCGGCAATATACGTCATAATCTCAGCACTTCCCGGGATACCGATTATAGGAGGTAAAGGTAAAATAGACCTATCTGCTTCAATAGCTCCGTTGTTTGGAATCATATTGGGACCTTGGAAGGGTCCATTAGCGACGCTAATAGGAGTGTTCTTGGCATGGCTATTACCCCCCGGATCTCCCTCCTTCCACTCTCTACTATTCTTGCCAGCTCCAGTACTCTCAAGTCTAGTAGCGGGACTCATGAGCTCACGTAAAGTGAGAATACCGGGGTGGACGATAGCTTCATGTATTCTAGGCGCCCTAGTAATAGGGTGGTATGTTACGTGGGTAGGTCAAAAGGCCCCTCTTTACCCAATTCCACACATCGTAGCCTTAGTTTTAGTCCTAGTACTAGGGAAGTGGTCAAGTCAAGTACTTGAATTAAGAGAGGGTAAGGAAGCGTCGATGGTAAAGAGGAGTATAGCAGTCCCAATAGTAAGTTATTGCGGTTTGATGACCGACCATATGTACGGGAACCTCACCTTCATCACGTTTGCGGAATTATTCATGTCCCTTAAGTATATCCCTGGCCTTCCCGCGATATTCATGATGGTGCTCCCCATTTCAGTAACGGAGAGACTGTTAATGACCGTTATAGCATCGCTGATAGGAATACCGTTACTCAAAGCGTTACAAGCCCTTAAGATTCAACTCTAGAAGCTACTTTTTCTACTAAAATTTACTGCTGTCCCTTTGAAAGGACTCGCCTTACGACTACTATTGGGTAGTGAGGGATACTCTCTAACATTTCCCAAGTAACTCCGTCTAACGACGTTCCAAATCTCCTAGCCATCTCCCATACGTCTCTCCCTGCTCCATGACCTCTAACTCTCTCTGCAACAGAAGCTATGGAAAGCATTTCCTTGACATGTAACCTTTTACCAGCTATAGCTAATGGTGTTGGACTAGACTTAAGTTTAAGAAAGTTACATATTACATAGGTTAAGAATCCACCAATAGATTTTATCTCTTTAATTGATGTAGGTCTAGGACTTATATAGAAGTTCTTCCAAGAGTAACATCTATCTGAGTCCACTATCATTACTGTGACTCTCCTTCCTAACTCTTTCCCTATAGCATCTCTAATTTTTTCAGTAATCTCCTGTGGATTTTTTAATATAAGAGCAACATATGAATAAGGAAGATTAGAACCATCTATTCCTCCTTCTGATCCAAAAGAAAGAGCTTGTAATGGGTTAGTAAGTCTAAGTACTAATTCCTTATGCTTTGCACCTAGATTAAGTGGATAGTTACGTATATTACTTAAGGTTCTTGGAGTAAGTCTACTAAGGACCCCTAGAACGTATCCCCAAATGAACCTCATCCAATATCTAGCTATAAGTTTAGCAAGAAGCCTTGGTCTTATAATACTCTCATCTACTATATTACCCTCAGCTACAGAAATAGCCTTTTCCGATAAGACTACTATATCTCCATTTTTCAATCTTACTCTCTTAAGAGCTGTTATAATGGTTCTCACATAATCATGTCCAGGTTTCCAATAATTAGTCCTTATTGCTTTTGCTAAGTATTTTATCTTTCCTTTATGCATGTCTCATTAGTTTCTATTGTCTTCATCCTTGTTAATAATTAGTATTTAAGAAGTTGATAGATTCTAACTCTAAGCAGATGATAACGTCTTTCAGGACCTATATCAAGTTTAAGTATTTAATAAGATAATTAAAGAGTATATTACAGGTTCAAAGTGAGAATATGTTTAAGTTTAGGAAGGAGCAAAAAGTATACGATATTGCTGGTGTAAAAATTGGAGGACAGCCTGGCCAAGTCCCTACTGTCCTCATGGGTTCAATATTTTACCATGGGCATGATATAGTTGAAGATGAGAAGAAAGGGAAATTCGATAAAGATAAAGCTGAAAGGCTTTTGAAAAGTGAAGAAGAATTATCTGATGAAACAGGAATTCCAAGAGTAGTTGACGTATGTTGTTCATGGCCTGAAGCCTTTGAAAAGTACATAGATTTTGTAGCTAGTACGATAGAAGGTCCCTTTGCAATAGATGGAACTACAGCAGAAGTTAGGAAAGCAGGGATCAAATATGTAGCAGAAGTAGGGCTTTTGGATCGTGTTATATATAACTCTATAACTCCACAGATAAAGACTGATGAATTAGAGACATTAAAAGAGTGTGGACTGAAATCAGCTATTCTACTAACATTAAATACAAGAAATCCTACCATAAGGGGAAGGTTAGAAGTTCTAGACAAACTCTTAGATGTAGTTGCTAAAGCTAATATCCAGAATGTTCTAATAGATACGACAGTTCTTGATATACCAGATCCAGGTCCTGTAAGTAAAACCATGTATTTAATAAAGGATAGATACGGCCTCCCTGTAGGAGCCGGAATACATAACGCTGTTGAAAGATGGAAGAAAGTAAGAAAGATCCCTCATATTAAATATATCATTGCGTCATGTATAGCTAATACAGTATCAATAGTATTAGGAGCAGACTTCATACTATACGGACCTATTGAGAATGCTAAGATAGCTTACTTTATGTGTGGCTTGGTGAACGCCTATATAGCGTATAGCATGATGCAAGAGTATGGAATAAGGCCACTCACCAGAGATCATCCATTGTTCAAAGTATTCAGAAGATGAAATATTAATTAAAGACTACATCCAAAAGTCTCATCATAATGATCTAAAATCGCTTAGCTCATTCACATTATAGAACGTCTTAAGGCTAACTCCCTTACGCTTTAAAACGTGAACAAGAAGATACTTGACGTCTTTAAGCCTTTTAATTAGGTATTTTAAGCTATAATCGCCATATGATAGAGCATCAATTAGTGTCTTTAAAGTCGCATATTTACTGTAGATTGCGCAGAGGGGCTCTATGAAACCATTTGGCCATATAGGAACTACGGCATTGTACTCATGCTCTTCTAACTCCTCATATAGGCATACTACTACCCTACTAGAGATGTTAGGCATATCACATGCTGTTACAAAAACATAGTCATTACGACTCCCTAGTAGGCAAGTGTATAATCCAACTAACGGACTATATATACGTGTTATGGGATCTACTAATACTCTAACTCTATTGTACCCATAGCTATAAAGCGTTCTCATTAAATCATCTCGTTGAGAGATGTTCTTAACGGAAATAACTATATCGTTAAAGAAGTCATAAAGCTCATCTATTACATGAAGTATTAACGGTAGTCCTTTATATCTAATTAAAGCCTTATATGACCCAATTCTGCTTGATTTTCCACCTGCCAATATTGCACAAGATAACTCACTCAACAATAACCACCTAAGTCAATTAAGATATTTACTTCTCCATTAAAATGCTTAACTATCTTTTATAGATAACTATCAATTCATATAGTAAAGCTCGTAATAGCAATAAAAATATTATTCGTTTTAAGTATTCTTGTTTTCAGGAGATTATTCAGCTAGTTCAAGAGCTACTTCATAGGTTTCATCGAGTCCAAAGAAGCTTCCGGGTTTTTCAAATGCTTTCTTGATTAATTCTCGTTGTATATTATTTCTAAATGCACCAATAGCTAGAGCACCTATTCCTGTTACTTTAGGTAGTTTCTTTAGAGGTTTACAATCAGCTGAAGGCTTTATTCCCTCAACTCCATAGGGTGGAGTTGCATTTACATCAGCAACAACTACGCACTTTTCTAGTTTACTTAAAACTTCGAGTGGAAGTAGTGTTCTGGCAGGAGGTCCTGTGGAAAGTATAACATCAGCATCCTTACATGCATCATATATGGTTTCAGGTTTATCTGTTGGTTTCTCATATGCTAATACACGTTCTGCGCCTATCTTCTCATTTATCTCTTTAGCTCTTTCCTTTAACTCTTCTATTAATGGATGACGCTCGGTTGTAATAACTGTTGCTCCCTCTTTTGCTAAGAGGTAAGTTGCACATCGTCCAACTCGTCCAGCTCCTCCCAATATCGTATATTTTACTTTAGTGGGATCTATTCCTTTAGTTTTTAAGCAAGAGAATATTTTAACAACCATCGCTGAAGAGGTAGTAAAAGCACCAGCCGGGTCTATTATTGTTGAAGCTACAAATGGTTTAAAGTACGTTTTCTTAGCTACCTCTGCGATTTTTACACATTCATCATAGTTCTTACCGCCAATAAACACTATTGTGTACTTAATACCATCTGGACCTCTAGGAAACATCGCATCGAGTATTAAAGAGCCCGCAGTTTTAGCTGTTACACTACCATAATAAACAACTACGTCAACTCCACTATCATAGGCAAATAGTATATCAAAGGGAGACGGATGAGGGTCAGTCGATAGAAACATCATTATCTTCTTAAACTTTGCCTCTGACATACAAAAAAGTTGTTCATTCTTTGCTTATATAAATTTACGTTAAGAGCCGTAACTGGCACCTTCGAGCTTTCCTCTTCTTTAAGCGTGGAATTTCTGCACTCTTCACTAACTTCACGCCCTTGCCACCTCAGCCTTCGTGAGGCTCTAAGCTGGGAATTCTATTGCATCATGCCACTAGATCATTAAGGTGATGGCTCATGCGTATTAGCTACAAGAGCGTTATATTTTACAAACTATTTTATTCCAACGAAGGTGATACCATGAAGTTTGGCATTGAATTTGTACCTCAAAGACAATTAGAGAAGATAGTTGAAAGCTGTAAACTAGCAGAAGAGAAAGGTTTCCATTATGTTTGGATAACTGACCATTATAACAACAGAGACGTTTATGTAACCCTTGCTCTAATAGCACTAAACACTAATAGCATTAAGATAGGAACAGGAGTTACTAATCCTTATACAAGAAACATAGCTCAAACGGCATCGTCAATAGCTACTATAGATGAGTTATCTAATGGAAGAGCAGTTTTAGGCATAGGAGCTGGTGACAGAGTTACATTAGATGCAATAAATGTTGAAAGAGTTAAACCAGTAAAGGCAATAAGAGAGTCTGTAATTATTCTTAGACAATTATGGACTGGAAAGAGCGTAACATTTGAAGGTGAGGTAATAAAGTTAAAAGGAGCTAGACTATCCTTTAAACCGAAGGCTGAGATTCCAGTATACATTGGAGCTCAAGGATCTTTAATGTTGAGATTAGCTGGAGAAATAGGTAATGGAGTTTTAATTAATGCTTCTCATCCAAAAGACTTTGAATTCGCAATGAAACAGATAAAGATAGGTGCAAAGAGAGGAAATAGAGACATAAAGGAGATAGATGTTGCAGCTTATACTGCTTTTTCAGTAGATGAGGATCCCAAAGAAGCTATTAAAGCTGTTAAGATCGTAGTTGCATTTATAGTAGCTGGTGCACCAAATGTAGTCCTTGAGAGACATGACATCAAAGTTGAAGATGCTAATGTTATAAGAGAAGCCATTAGTAAAGGAGACTTCAAAACAGCTAGTAAGAGCGTTACTAATGAAATGATAGAAGCATTCTCGATAACTGGAACGCCTGAACAGTGTATTTCAAGAATAGAAGAATTACTTAAAACTAGTGTAACTCAAGTAGTCATAGGATCTCCAATAGGTCCAAAGAAAAAGAAGTCGATAACATTAATAGGTGAAAAAATAATACCATCCTTCTCAGCCTAAGGATATTAAAACTTGTGTATTTTTCTTACCTCTAGCTCTTAAAATAGTTAAATATGGAAAAATAAGTGTGATTTATGGGCGTCGGTTAATGGAACTCGTAGATTGCGATGCAATAGTCACTATCCATGGATTTATCTTCTACGTTGTTGGTTATGAACATCCTGAGGATAGAGTAATGTGCAACCTAAAGTATGTTCCTATTAACTATGCTAAGTTATTTGACTTAGAATGGTTGGATCAGACATGGTATTTTAAGAAGAGAAAACTTATAAGACCTAAAGTACTATTCTCCTCTAAAGTTTATAAATCAATCATTAAAACAATGAGAAAACACTTCTCTGAGTATATATACTATTCTGCTAATCTACGTAAGTATACGATTAGTGTTCCCAAGTACTTAATAGAAGAAGTATATAAACCTAATGAATCATTAAAGAGAATTTTAAATAAAAGAGACAGAGATTTTCTTGAAAGTAAAGCTATAGAATTTATAACAGAATTATCAAGAGAATCAAGAGTCCCTATTGAGAGCTTTGGAATTAGTGGGTCTATAGGTCTTGGGATGCATAGACGGTTTAGTGATATGGACATTATTGTATATGGTTCAGAGAATTACTATAGAGTACTAAAGGCTTTGAAATCGTTAGAGAGTAAAGGTTTGTTAACTTTATCAAGGAGCTCTATTCTCGAAAAAACGCGATTGAATAGAGGAGTGTATAAAGGCACTAAGTTTAACGTAAATGCAGTACGCTCTACATCAGAGATAAGCTCCATACGTTATAGGTATAATCCAATTTGTACAACTAAGATCATATGTAGAGTGATTAATGACTATGAGTCTATATTCAGACCAGCTGTATACAAAGTTAAAGTAATAAGAGTTTTTGAAGGAATAGAAGACATTCTAAGAAGTACAGAATATGTAGTATCAATGATAGGTATTCATAGAATGATAGCACGTACTGGTGACATTATACTAGTCAAAGGAATGCTTGAAGAAGTAATTGAGGAAGAGTCTGGGCTCAAGTTTAATAGAGTATTTGTTGGATCAGGATTCCAAGATGAATATATAGCAAATCTAAGTAGACAAATTTGGATAATATAGTTTACTTTAATATAGCATTATAATCCCAAGTACCTCTCAAGTATTATCTCTTTTATCCTTTCTATACTTCGAATAGCGTTTGAGTTTGGGTTGTAAACTAAGAGTGGCTTTTCAACAATATCGGCTTTCATAACTAACTCATCAAATGGCACATGTCCTAGGCTAAGGAGTAAGCTTCTCGCTAAGTATGTTTTTCGTGAGAGAAAACGTGCTGAGGATAGGTTAAAGAAGATAACTACGATAGTAGCGGAGGTTGCTAGAGAACACAGCACAGACCTTATCATAGAAGACCTTAAAGACCTGAAGCTCAATAGTAAGAAGAGCAAACAACTAAACTACAGGCTATCTTGCCGTCATTGGAGCGGGAGAGAAGATTGAGACAAGCAACATACTGAGCGTTAAAAGTGAACCACCGATAAAGATGAGGTGGTTAAGGGAGAAACTCGTGCCTAAATTAACTATAAATAACCCAAATGCTGTAAGTACTTAAACTAATAGGCACGGGCAACCACCTCATCAGAGACCATAATAGTGCGAGCCATAAGAACAATATATACATATATGTATATAAATTTACTTAAATATCACCTCTCATTAAGTCCATAATTCTATTAAACTCATCTTTTGACAAAGTCTTAGCATAACCTCTACCGAATATTCTAGCTACTATTCCAGAAAATGATCTCTCATCGTAAGATACCACGTTTTCTATTCCATAGCTCTCCGAAACATGTATGAGAAAGGCATCCGTAAAGCTCAACTTCCTATCAGAGTACTCTTTTAACACCCTTATCACTCCCCCATAACCTTCATCGTCAAGGAATATTATGGTCACTCCACTCTTCTTCAAGGCTTCTAAGAAAGCCATAGCCGCCTCATAACCTAGCCTATATCGGAGTAGGGTATATGTCTCTGACACGACTAAATCTACTGTATAAGGATGTCCGTAGCGTCCTTCAAGTATGTGAACTAACAGGCAAATGGAGTCTAAGTGATGAACATCTCTCTTATTATAGAACGCGTAGAATACACCGGTATCTATGAGGACGCTCAAACTCATTCACCATACAGCAACTCATCAACTCTTTCAGAATCATACTTCCCTCCCTCGCCTGCATATTTCAGAGTCTTTAAGAAAGTTGAAACGTCACTACTAAACTCATCAAGTTTCTCCCTTGACACCTTGATTAACATTGATATTAACTCAGACATGCTCTTAGCTCCAACCTTCTTCTTCAACCTCTTTAACTCCTCATAAACCTCTTCACTAACTCTTATAACGCTCATTATTATATACGTGTAACATGTAACATATATACCTTCTTTCACCTTGAAAAACAGTTAATAGCTAATTATTCAAAGCTATCCACATGCCTATTGAAAAAACTGAACCTAGTTAAAGAATTAAAGGAGTACTACAAAGCTGAGAAAGAGCCAAAAAATTGTGGATCTGAAAGAGGAGAAATATCTCGTTATTGAAGGAAGAGGCTCTCCTAAAAGCGCAGAGTTCCAAGAAAAAGTTAAGGCCCTATTTTCTGTTGCCTATGCAGTAAAATCCCTATACAAGAAACAAGGTAGAGATTTCAAAGTCCCTAAGTTAGAAGGGTCATGGTGGGTTGAGTCTGGTAAGCCCTTTGAAGAGTTTAGCGAAGAGGAGTGGGTATGGAAGCTCATGATTAGAGTCCCAGACTACATAGAGACAGAAAAGGTGGAAGAGGCTAAGGATAAAGTTGTAAAGAAGAAAGGCTTAGATATAGCAAGTAACGTGAGACTTGAGACTATAAAGTGGGTAAGTGCATTCAAGTACTGCATGTAGGCCCTTACAGTGAAGAGACGAAATCCATAGCCAAGATAAAGAGATACGCTGAAAAGAGAGGGTTTAAACTAATAAGCCCTCACTACGAAATATACATTTCAGACTCTAGAAAAACGTCTCCAGAGAAATTGAAGACAATAATAAGGTACAGAGTAGAAAGTCATAATGTAGCGTTTTAATGCTCTTAATCCATACGAAGTATACCAAATGTGGTAAGAGAACATCCCTCGTCTGATGTCTAGGACTTCACTGACTTAACGTAACGTTTAAATCAACATTGTAATTAGTTAAGTAAGTAGGATTAAAAGATGATGAGTAATTATGAGAGAGAAATCTTTCAACGAAGAATTGTTGTTAACCCTACTTGAACCTGAATTAAGAGAGTGCGAAGAGTTGTTGTTAACGTTGCTTGAACCTGAGACAAGCGAGGTAACAGAAAATGTTAAGGCTAAAAGTGAGGATAAGGAGAGTTGACAGCAAGTTCTCTCAAGATTTAATAGCTATCGCGAACAGCGGTTTTGTTGGTCTTAAACCTGAAATCGTACTCCCACAGAATGTCATAAATGGTCTTAAGCTCAATGAAGTTGCTGAGTCTAGGGTTTCCAGAAAGATTACCGGAGATGGTAGGGAAATTCAGTTTGTGAGGTTTGAGGATTCGGTGAAGGTGTACTTAATTACTGAAGATCGTGTTGAAGGACCCGTAATAGCCGATGTAATTACCATTCATGGAGCTAGGTATGTACTCTTGAACGACAAACTACTTGGAGCATTTAGAGTCGTACTACTGGACTTTGCAGAGGGCGTATGGTGTTTTCGAGATGAGTTGGGTAAGAAAGAGAGAAGAAGTTACTAACGACAATCTTTCCAGTCAAGATGGAGCTTAGCCTCATGAACGTTTTCGTTAATATTGAAGAGACAACTAATCAAAAACTGTGAGCTCCTTCCATGACGAAAATGCTTTACATACAATTTATTAGCAAGAGCATCACGAAGTGCACATTTCAGATCTCAGTGGACTAACTTTCCTGACGTTTTAGACATTAAGCTTGAAATTACTATACTCTCTATTTTACTCCAAAGTTGATCAACTTTAAAAGACTTAAAGCCAAAATGCTCACGTGATAGTCTAAGTGGTTATATTCCTTCTTATGCTAGCAAAAAGCATAACAGAGTTCTTGTCTTTAACCTACATGTCAACGTATGAAAAACTCGTTAAGAAGTTTGTGAATGAGGGAGTCTTGGATAGTGCTATATTTTTCAATCGAGGCAATTGAAGGACGTACTCTTTTAATCCTAATGTTTCTCCTGCTCTGCAACTTCGTATGTGACCTAGTTGTGTGCATTACTATGGACATTTCGATGGCAAGTTACTATGCAGAAGGAATTCTTTCTAAAGGAATCAGAAGTGAGCATGTGAAAAGCATAGAATATAGAGAAGTAGCGATCGGAGGAGGTCCATTCATGGTAAGGAGAATTCCAATAATGATACTAAATGAGAAGTTAGTGAGTAAAACTATAAAACTAATCTACATAGATTACTCAACAGTAATCTCGCTTCACATAGTATTTCTCTTTGCATCTCTCATAGTGTACTTTACTTATCCGTAATATCCTCAAAGGGGAATGTTCTCCTTATGTCATGCCATACTTTCTAACACGCTACTCACTAAAAAGTCCTAAGTACATTCTCACAATTCCATAAATCGAGCAAATCATTATTGAACAGAGTTGATATATTCATGGAGAAATTCCTAGTTTGGGGTTTGAATATCGAACCAGATATTTATAAATTTGTCCTAATAAGTTATGAAACGGCAGGTGAAGATGTATGAGAAACACTATTGAGAACCTAGTGAAAGCGTTCATAGGAGAGAGTCAAGCAAGAAATCGATACACGTTCTATGCTGGGGTTGCTAAAAAAGAGGGCTTTGAGCAAATTGCAGAGATATTCCTTATAACAGCCGATAATGAAAAGGAACATGCAGAAACGTTATTCGAACTGATTAACGAACTCAAGAAGAAAAGCGGCGAGAGTCTAAGTGAGATCAAAGTAGAAGTATCGGCGCCCACAATCCTTGGCACTACTGTGGAGAACTTAAAGGCCGCAATCGCTGGAGAAAATTACGAGTATACGAAGATGTATCCAGAGTTCGCAAATGTAGCTGAAAAGGAGGGACTCCCTGAAATCGCAGCGAGATTGAGGGCTATTGCTAAGGCAGAAGAACATCATGAAGAGAGATTTAAGAAACTATTGAAAGAAGTTGAGGCTAGCACAGTCTTCAAGAAAGAAAAGGAAGTTTGGTGGGTATGCCGAAAGTGTGGCTATGTTCACTTCGGGAAAGAACCACCAGAAAAGTGCCCCTCTTGTGGTCACTCAAAGAACTACTTCCAAGTTAAGTGTGAAGAGTATTAACAGAGATCAAAGAGCGATTTAACAATATGTTATTCGTGTGAATACCATTCAAAGTATTTGTGTTAAAAGTCGATTACTGGTTTTATAGTATTCCCTAATGTTCACTTCGCGAATCATTGTCTTAATGGATAAATCCCATATCTCTTAGCCTCACTTACTAAAAACCCTTATGTTTTCAAATGATGTATATGCATGAAGTGAATCAGATGAACTTAATATGAGACCTCCACTATTTGCCATGGCATCTATCGCTGACCTCACATTGCGAATGACCTCACTTACAGAACCAGATCTGATGATGTCAGGGTCTGTACTTCCTTTCAAACACATTTTGTTGCTAATCTTTAACTTCATAAGCTTTAAGTTATTTCCATACCTCTCAGGCGCGATAGTGTAATATTATTATCTGTTTATATCTATCCATATAGGACTTGACCAAGCTACTTGCCCATCTTCTTGAACAATCTTTACATAGTAGTAAATTGTATCCCTAAAGTACTCTTTGTCTACAAAGGTCAACTTTATAACTTTCTTTAAGTTTTTATATACTTTCAACTCTTCATTATTCCTTATGATATAAATCTTCTCTATAGGCGCTGTACCCGCTACTTTTATGTATAGTTTTCTTTTAGTATCTCCGTTATTTACCTTGAATTCCTCACCCATCATATAATCATTTACTTCGAATCTTAGAAGTATTCGGGCTCCTGTAGTCCCGTAACAATGCCTGTTTTTAAGAGCATAAAATATTTCTTCTCTAGTCAACTCCTTAGCTATAACTGCTGCTAGCCCACCATTTATTGGAGCAGGTTGACCCTTATGTGTGTCACTACTGGCTATTATGCCCAATCTATGTCCGCTTGCTAAGGCTGCTTGAACAGAATGTTCTCCATATTTTTCTGAACAACCCCATAGTGAGTAAATCTCCACAACTCTCTGAAACTTACTATTTATGAACGACCAATCAGTTCTGCCTCCATATTTAGGGTGATGTGGTATAGTTATTGCTTCTCTACCTTCAAGTAGTCTCCATAGCTTTTCTGGAGTATTACTTCTTTCCTCATTAGCGGGGAAATAAGGACCTTCATCATCAAGATAGTATACACATTTATCACCAAAGAGAGTCCAACTTCCCCACTCAAATCCAAGTAGAGTCACGAATCTATGTGGCTCATAATACTCTCTAACTTTCTTCTGCACTATATCCCAGAAATCTTCTACATCATATCTCTTTGCTCCCTCTACATGAGGCGTTAGAGCTGCAAAGTCTAGTCTTCTAACATCTCTAGCCCATTGATAGTACTCATCTATGGTACCCCTTCCATCACAAAACTCATTATGACCATGAATATCTCCGAAGTATACTTTATATTCCCCAAAGAAATCTGTACTTATAGGATTACTTAGACCACTAATTCCTCTTTCAAGATCAAGAATCGTGAAGTAGTATACACCATCAGACGGCAGAGTAACTGGTATAGAAAATATTCCTTTACACTCTTTCAAAACCTTAAAAGTGAAAGAAGGAATCTCAGAACTTGAAGGAAATATTTTTACTATGCCCTCGTAATAAGGGTCTGGATTATGATTATGTTTATCAGCTGCTATGACTGTTAAGTTAAAAGTTTCACCAGGATTCTGTATTGCTGGAGCTATTACATCAAAAGAGGATGCATAATCTCCTACTACTTCGAGAACAGGAAAGTTACTAATTCTTCGATAGATACCTGTATTATCTCTGTCCACAGCTATGTAAAAGACATATTTTTGAGCCTCTAAAGGCATAAGAGGAGGATTTCCCCTAGGATCTCCAATATAGACCTTAACTTCATCACCTTCTTCTAAAGGATAACCCATTATTAAAATATCTATTATACCTGCAGAGTAAGTTACATCCAACTTAGGCTTAGAATTACTACATGAGACACTTATATAAGCACGTCCTGCTCTCAATATGGTATCAGGCTTTAGTACTTCTAGATCCTTAATAGGACATTCTATAGCTATGTGACCATAGGCCTTTATACCACCCTTACCTACGCGAAAAGTTAGCGTTAAGTACTCTCTTCTACCTGCTCTAACACGACTAGGCTCTAGATAAGCTTCACCTGGACATGGAGGCTCTTTTATGAAGCGCCTGAAATCTCTCCACCATTCAGTAGTTCCAAATTCTATTGGACGCCAGACTTTTCGAACTCCCTTCTGAATAGCAGGAATTAAGGCTTCTTCAGTCATAATTAATCCCCTTAGCTTACTATTTGTAGGCTAAGAGTATTAACGCTTACTATCCCTTTGACGCTCTCATTTCTCTGTTGTATGACTTGTGTAGAAAACATGAAATTAATAATGAAAGTTAAAGGAACCATGCAACAGAGAAATAAGAGTGAAGGCTAAAGTTAAAAATATCAATACAGAGTTTGTGTATACCACAGAGACCTTG
>Ga0180302_10000203_pt1 | contig 24989 bp, 30 predicted proteins | sample GuaBasSediGuay17_FD_121794 | JGI IMG/M metagenome (GOLD analysis project Ga0180302, IMG submission 121794) | Subseafloor sediment microbial communities from Guaymas Basin, Gulf of California, Mexico - Guay17, Core 4571-4, 12-15 cm | ecosystem: Environmental > Aquatic > Marine > Hydrothermal... | reverse complement strand
GTATGTAGCGCCCGAACGCCGGATTCGCGGCCGCGAGAACAGACGCACGTGCATTCAGGGTTGCGACGATACCTGCTTGAGGTATGCTTATGGTCTGCTGCTCCATGGCCTCGTGTATGCTTACCCTATCCCTCGGATCCATCTTGTCAAACTCGTCTATGCAGGCCACTCCGCCATCGGCTAGCACTAACGCCCCCGCCTCTAAGTAGAAATCTCCGGTCGTCTTCTCCCTGACAACGGCGGCTGTGAGACCTGCTGCCGTCGAGCCCTTGCCGGTGGTGTATATGCCCCTTGGCGCTATTGACGCTACGTACCTCAACAACTGCGACTTTGCCGTACCCGGATCTCCTATCAGCAGGACGTGAATGTCGCCCCTCACCCTGACGCCATCAGGGTATACTTTGGGAACCCCACCGAACAGCAAAGCGGCTATTGCCCGCTTGATCTCCTTATATCCATATATCGATGGAGCTATGGATTCCGCAAGTAAATCGTGTATATCGGGCCTCCTTGAAAGCTCTAATATCTTCTTCTCATCTTCAGGTGTGATTTCGACCTCCAAACTCTCTTTGGTAGAGACCTCCACATGATTGGCGCGCATAACGGCCCTAAATAGCGGAGGGCCTTCACGCCTCGCTATCCTGTCCTCCGCGACCTCTAGGATGCCGGTCACTACGGCCCGGTCCCCCGGTCTCACGGTGTCTACAAGGTCCTCAGTTAGAACGACCTCGATCGAGCGTGGTAGTTGGCCCGGTGGTAGCTCCTCAGGCTTCTCCTGCAGCACGAACTTTTGCCAGTCGATAAACTCGGATTCCTCAAGCAGTAGCTCAAAGTCGCCTTTCTTTCTGCCTTCAACCGTACACCGAGGGCACTGAAGGGGCCTCTCTAGTTTTCTTCCATCCTGCGGCACTCTGACGATCTCGCCGCATTCCTTGCACCTGTAGGCCGCGACGACAAGTCTCTGCTTGACAGGAGAGATCCTGGTGACTATGCCCTCAAGCGCCACAAGTTTATTCAGGTGTACAGCTCTTATGCCGCGCAAAGGCACGTGTAAGGTCTCAGGGAGACCCCTTATCCTTGCGTACAGCCTTTTTACGCGCGATGCGTATTCTGGGTCCTCTACTCTTAGGACTTCCCTAATAGCCTCGGAGGCTGCCTCCAGTACCTCCCTGGGCTTCTCCACTAAGAGGCTAGCCAGCTCTTCGTCAAAGGATAACAGCTCCATAAAGTCTATGGTTACTGATATCCTGCGCTCAATAGCCATGCGTGCAATTTCTCTCCTGTACTTATAGTCGCCGGGCTTCTCTTCATACACCTTAAGGAAGTCTACGAAGCGGTCGACTATGTTAAGCGCTTGAGTCTCTACGCTTGTTACCTCCACTACACGCCACCCCGCTCTATTTTATCCACCACCAGTCTATACCACTCTTCAAGCAGGTGACATAAAGCGATGTACAAGATGCGTTCCTCATAGCTCATATTTTCCAGAATGTTCCGGCTGGGCTGGAGGCTGGACAGAGCGTGTCTCACTATCTTCTTCATTCTAGACGTTATTATATCAATAATCGCAGCTTTGGACTTTCTGAACAGAATTTCCTTACGCTTGTCGTTTTCACTGTGCTTCTTGAGAGCGTCCAAGTACAAGCGAGCTTTTATGTAGAAGTCGCTGGGGATAGGCTGCAGGTCCTCGGTCCTCTCTTCCTTCCATCTCAGCTTATTGAGTTCCGCAAAACTGGGGAGCTTGCTCTCATCGACCTCTGCCATACCCTCCCTCAGCAGGGGAACTGCAACTTTGAGCGGTAACTCTAAGCTAACCCCATTTCTCAGTCTGAATTCCAAGGCACCATACTTCACACTTTTTATCTTGCTACTTTTTATGAGCACCGGTATTTCGGCGTCGGCTAGCAATGTCGTGTTCTCGACGTCTATAAGTACCATTCAGCACCCAGGTTACCCTCAGGTTGGGAGGGATATAGGGCACACGGGGATAGTTGACCGAAAATAAAAAGCGGCGAAGCCTATAGTACCCTGGTATTGCGGCGCTGGGGACCTACACGACTACCTGGTCGATATTTTACGGGCCTCTCTTTCAGTCTCCCTTAGCATTAAAATGTCCCCAACCCTGACAGGGCCTTTTACGTTCCTTGTTAGTATGCGTCCTTTGTCTCGCCCTGCTAGTATACGTACTCTAACCTGAGTTACCTCTCCTGTCACGCCCGTTCTGCCGACTATTTGTATTACCTCAGCCGGTGTCGCGTCGCTCCATTTGTCAGCCATGCAGACACCCTAACCTTAGCTCGGGGCAGCGTAGTATATTAGCTTGTCACTCCAGCCTTTACCTTAATCTCCTGTACTTCCTTTACTATCTCCTGAACCAGGCCTTCGGCTTCTCCTGGGTCTATAATGCAGGCCGATGCCGCTGCAACCTCTAGGCCTGCGGACTCGCCCAGCCTCTTCTTCGAGGGTACATAGACGTAAGGCACCTTTTTCTCCTCGCACAGTAACGGCAAGTGAGCAACTATCTCTGGGGGGTCGACGTCTTCAGCTATGAGTACTAGCTTAGCCAGCCCTCTCTCAACGGCCTTTGTGGTTTCGTTCGTTCCTTTCTTTATCCTACCGGTCTCCCTAGCTTTTGCTAGCGCTAGGTACGCTTTTTCCGCAAGCTCCTCCGGCACTACGAATCTCACATAGAAAGGCTTACTCGCAGACACCATCACTCACCTCCGGTCATCGATCATCCTAGCATTGCAGCGTCAGGTGGGCTTTAAGTCTTTCTAGGCAGGGCGAGTGCTGACCCCCCGTGCTTAATGTGAGCTGGAGTTGCAGCGAACTAATTTAAATTGATGTAACGAATGAAGAGCGGTTGGCGGAGAAAATAGGTGGTGCATGATGAGAGCGTTCCTGATGCCCACATACAGAGGAATATTAGCAGTTAACGACGAGGGCGAACTTGTAGCTCATAAACTGTGGGAAAGCGTTGACCACGCAACGGAAGCGCTTTTGCGATTAGAGGAAGGCATGCCCGTGGGGGAGCTAGTCGAACTGGTCAACGAGCTTAGAGAGAAAGGGTACACGACTATGGTGCTGGAAGACGGCGAGCTAGCAAGGAACTTGAGTGCTAAAGTTAAGGAGGTGACCGTGGAGGTCGCACCCGGTGACAAAGTATTCAGGAGTGTCAGGGAAAACCTCTACGACTACTTTGGCAAACTTGGGCTTGCTAAAGAGGATTGCACTAACTTCCTCTATGAGGTTTCCCTGTCCCTTACCCGCCGCAAGGTTCGTAAAGCTGCAGAGAAAAGAGATTTGTTCATTGCACAGGCAATTTCAGCTATTGACGACATAAACAAGACATTGAACTTATTCGCATCAAGGCTTAGGGAATGGTACAGCTTGCACTTCCCTGAGCTCGACGACATTGTGGAGGACCATGAGGACTTCGTCCGTATAGTCAGCGAGGTAGGTTCACGCGGCAATCTTTCCAAGGAGATGCTCGAGAAGCTAGGGTTCAGCGAGAGAGATGTTAGCAAGATAGTCTCTGCCGCTAAGACCAGCATGGGGGCTGAGTTCAGCGATTTCGACTTTGATGCTATCAGGGCTCTCGCTAGCGCCACCTTAAGGCTATATGAAGTGCGTCGTCAACTCGAGAAATACATCGACGAAGCTATGAAGGAGGTTGCACCCAACATAAGGGGGCTTGTGGGTCCACTGCTGGGCGCAAGATTAATAGCCCTAGCCGGGGGGCTTAGTAAGCTCGCCATGCTACCGGCGAGCACGATACAGGTTCTAGGCGCAGAGAAAGCGCTTTTCAGAGCTCTGAGGACCGGTGGAAAGCCTCCTAAGCACGGCGTTATATTCCAGTACCCTGCCATACACAGGTCGCCCCGCTGGCAGAGAGGCAAGATAGCAAGAGCCCTCGCTGCAAAGCTTGCAATCGCCGCTAGGATAGACGCCTTCACAGGGGAGTATAAGGCTGACATGCTAAAGGAGGAGCTAGAGAACAGAATAAAGGAGATAAAGACGCTATATGCTAAGCCTCCTAAAAGGGAGCGAGAAAGGCGGAGGCGGCCGCCAAGGAGGAAACGTAGGAGGTGATGGCCATGCCCTTAGAAGTTGTGAAGGTCTATCCTCACGAGAAGTTCGAAGGAGTCTATTGGGTGGAGTTCGAGGACGGCTCTAAGCGCTTAGCGACAGAGAACCTAGCACCCGGGGTCAAAGTATACGGGGAGATGCTAGTGAGGTATGAAGGGAGGGAGTACAGGGTCTGGAACCCCTATAGGAGCAAACTAGCGGCGGCGATCTTAAAGGGTCTAGAGATCATGCCTATAAGGCGCGGAACAAAGGTTCTGTACTTGGGTGCTGCCTCAGGTACAACTCCTAGCCACGTTTCCGACATCGTCGGCCCCGAAGGCGCGGTATACAGCGTCGAGTTCTCACCGCGCGTTATGAGGGAGTTCGTAGAAAAATGCGCCGTTCACAGGAAGAACATGGTAGCGATATTAGCCGATGCGAGATTCCCGGCAAAATACGCCCCATTGGTGGACGTCGTTGACGTGGTCTATGCTGACATAGCCCAGCCCTTCCAGAGCAAGATAGTTGCCGACAATGCTGACCTATTCCTCAAAGAAGAAGGATGGATACTTCAAGCCATTAAGGCTATGAGCATCGATGTTACTCGGGAACCGTCAGAGACGTATAAGCGGGAGATAGAGCATCTAGAGTCAAGAGGATATAACGTCGAGGACGTTGTGCATCTGGAGCCCTACGACATCGCACATGCATTCATTGCCGCTAAAAAGACTAAGTAGTGGTCCCGGCAAAATTAAAAAGGCCTCAGAAACGAGTAACAGCTAGGGTATGCCGCATCTAGTTGACACTGTTATCGACGCGTTCAAAAAGCATGAAGTGACTCCCCTAGCTGCCACTACCGAGAACTACTGTTTTAACGTTGTCGGTTCAACAAGGAGGGGGTCCACGCTAGTCGTCAAAGTGGAGGAAGAGCTTGGGAAATGCAATATAGTGACTACGCGTGAACTGGCAAATATCAGCGACCTCTTAGATACATTCTGCCTAATTGTCAGCAGAGAGTACAAGGGAGAGAGATTGGTCGAAGGAGTGTTTTATAGGAGGTACGGCATATATGCCGTGAGCCCAGAGACTCTGGAGATGCTGCTTAGCGGTAAGAGTATACCATTCGTCTACACAAGTCAGGGAGGGGTATACGTTAAGCTTGACTTTGTTAAGATAAGAGCTGCACGGGAGAGAAGAGGTTTGTCGCTTGGGGACCTAGCTTACGAGGTCGGTGTGTCGAGAAAAGCAGTCTATGAGTATGAGCGAGGCAAGATGGACGCATCGCCAGAAGTGGCCATTAAGCTGGAGGAGGTTCTGAACGAGGACGTGATAAGGAAAGTGTCGCTCGAAGAGCTTAAGAGCATATGCAGTGTTCCGCTGAAGGCCTCGCAAGAAAGGTCCCAGGATTCCGTACTCTATCGGTTGAAACGTACTCTAGAGGAGCTAGGCTTTAAGGCACACATTTTCGCAAAGACGCCATTTCACATAGCCTCAAAGGGGGTCTTCAATAGGCGAAAGATTACGAAGATCATTGCCAGACACGTGAAAGTTGCGAACTTCGAGGAGGAAACCAACAGGTTAATGGTTGAGGTAGCCAGAGCCATGGGCGCCAGAGCTTTCTTCGTGACTGATAAAGAGCGCTATGTGGAGGAAGAGGGCGTCATCGTGGTAAGCAAAGACGACCTCAGAAAGGAGGTCGTCCGGGAGCTAATAGAGGATTTTGCACATTAATTTCCATGCCATGAAACTTAGGAAGTACGTGGAAGGGCTTGTATCGGTAATAGCTCCTGACTTAGAGGAGTATAAGGTAGGGCGCCACGTAGAGCCTGCATGGGCGCCAGTGTTTTATAATCCTCGAATGAGCCTCTCTCGCGACGTAGGCGTGGCTGTCGTAGCAGCCTTTGCGAGGGACACTAGGGGTTCGCCGCTTATAGTGGAGCCTCTCAGCGCGACTGGTGTGCGTGGGCTAAGGTACCTGGTAGAGGGCGCTCCCCACGCGCGCCTAATCTTAAACGACATAGACCCCTTAGCATACCAACTCATGAGAATTAATGTAGCTGAGAATCGTGTAGGCAGTAGAGTGGCGGTTCTCAACACGGATGCACGATTACTGCTAGACTTCCTAGCGATGAAAGGGTTTAAGGCCGACATTGTGGATCTAGACCCCTTCGGCTCGCCAGCGCCTTTCATCGAGCCCGCAATAAGGGTGGTGCGGAATGGGGGATTGCTTTGTGCTACAGCCACCGACTTACCTCCACTGATAGGCATATACCCTGATACCTGCCTTCGGAAATACGGCTCTAGGTCTATGAGAACAGAGTACTCGCTTGAGGTAGGGGCGCGAATTCTGCTAGCTTACATTGCAAGGGAGGCTGGGAAGTTCGGAAGGTACATTGAGCCCATGCTAACGCAAGCCACCGATCATTATATTAGAGTATGCGTTAAGCTTCGCAGAAGTAGGAAAAAAGCCGTTAGACAGTTGAAAGAGCTCAAACTAGCCCTGCACTGTAGAAAGTGCCTTTATAGGGGCTTGGCGTTACCTGGCGAGACCCTTAGCAAGTGTCCGGTCTGTGGCCACGGCCTAGACTCCGTGGGCCCCGTATGGGGCGGGGAATTGTGGTGCTCTAGCTTCCTAGACAGGGTGATACAGGAATACAGAATGAGGCAATATCTCTCTAAGAGGGGGCTAAGGATCTTAAACCTAATGCGGAGAGAAGTAGGGGCACCGCCCCTGTACTACAGAGTCGACACTCTCTCAGGGCATTACAGGCTAGCCGAGGAGCCGTCGCCGCACTCTGTTGTCGAAAGGCTCAAACGAGAGGGAATTGAGGCATCGCTTACGCACTTCGACCCCAAGGGCTTTAGGTGCTCCCTAAGCCCTCCTGAGATTGTGCGCTATTACTTTTAGGACCCTTTTAGCCACACTTACCTGAGCGCGCATGCTGGGACTAGCGGTGCTTGTAACGGGGATGCCAGGTTCCGGGAAAAGTGTGCTGAGCGGCATTGCTGAAAAGCTAGGCATACCCGTTTACAATATGGGTGATTTTGTCCGTCGAGAAGCCGTAAGGAGAGGGATCCCATTAACCGATGAGGAACTGGGTAAGCTGGCCGTGGAGCTTAGGAGGCAGAGAGGGAAGGGAGCGGTGGCGCTTCTCACGGTTAAAGAGCTTGAGAGAAGTGGCGTTGAGATCTGCCTTATTGACGGGGTAAGAAGCCTCGATGAGGTCCTCGTTTTTAAGAAGCACTTTAGGCGCGTGATTATAGTGGCTGTGCACTCCTCGCCGGTTACGAGGTATAAAAGGCTTAGGAGGCGAGGCAGGCGCGACGACCCTAAGTCATGGGACGAGTTCGTCCGCAGAGACTTTAGAGAGCTCGATCTCGGGGTAGGTAGTGTGATAGCATTAGCCGATGTCATGCTAGTGAACGAGGGGACGCTTGAAGAATTCAAGGCTGCTGGGGAGGAGACGCTGAGAGAGATCCTTGCGGGGGTGAAGGAGTATGATAAGTGTGGAAGTTAGAGTAGAGGTAAGGCCAACAGAGAGCGAGGAAAAAGTGAAACGGGCCGTCGAGAACCTGTTATCTGTAACTTGGATAGGTGAAGAGAAAGTAGGTCTCATAAAGTTTCTTCAGGGCTTAGGAGCGGGGGCGGCGTCGCTGAGGAAGCTACATGCCGCCTTAAGAAGGCAGAGAATACTGGACGCTGCGCGCAACTACATGTTACGCGGAGTTGGCGTCGACTACATTCGCTTCTACCTGAATAAGCAGGCTGCCTACGCGGGAGTCGTCAGCTTCTGCAGCTACGAATACGGTGAGAGCCCCCTGGGTGCGATAACTGTGGTCATTCGCACGAGCGACCCTCAGAAGCTCATCGACTGGCTGGCCCCAAGAACTGTGGAGGGAAAACCAGTATCTGAAGTCGAGCCCCCTGATCCTTAGCGTAGATGCAGTGCAATGCCCCACTAGCTTACTCGCAACGGGCCGAGAGCAGGTTTTTTAAATGAACAGGCGACAGAAACACGTACAACCCTTAGTGCGGAGTGAGAACTTGGGTCGTAGGAGGAGAAGGAGAAAGAGAATAATCGTAAGGAAGAGGCGGATACCGAGCATATTCCAATGCCCTAACTGCGGTTACAACAGCGTCGCCGTCACGTTCAACAGAAAGGAGGGGAAAGTACTCGTTAAGTGCTCGTCCTGCGGTCTGGAGTATACTTTCGATATAGTACCGTACCTCGAGGCTGTAGACTACTATAGCCGTTTCCTTGATCGCTACGAGGAGCAGGTGAGCGCCGCTTGAGCATGAAGGGCAGGGTGCATAGCTATATACAGAGGCGTATCGCTAGTGAAGGAGCCATCCATATGACGCTTATAGACCCCGCCAATGTTAGCCCTAAGGAAGCTGCTGAGATAGCGGTATCCGCCGAGGGGGCAGGATCCGCTGCCATAATGGTGGGGGGCAGCATAGGCGTTAACCAGGAACTCGTGGACAATGTCATACTAGAAATCAAGCGCAGAGGAGTGAAGATACCTACGATACTATTCCCCGGGAACCCGTCAGCCCTAAGCAAGTACGCAGACGCAGTGTGGTACCTGTCCGTGCTAAACTCGACTAATCCTTACTTCATAGTAGGCGGCCAGATGCAGGCCGCCCCACTAGTTAAGAGGTTCGGCATAGAACCCTTGCCGCTGGCTTACCTTATCCTCGGGGAGGGCGGGGCCGTTGGCTACATCAGCCAAACGAAACCCATACCCTTTTCTAAGCTGGAGATAGCTGTGGCATACGCCCTCGCCGCCCAATTTATGGGGTTTAGCTACGTGTATTTAGAGGGCGGCTCGGGAGGGAAACCCGTACCCCCCGAGGTAATAAGCTCTGTCAGGCGGGAGACGAGCCTGACGCTCGTTGTGGGTGGAGGTATAAGAACGCCTGAACTAGCTGAGGCCGCTGCTCGTGCCGGCGCGGACATAGTGGTTACGGGCAACATCGTAGAGGAAACGAGAGACGTAGCCCAAGCCTTGCGCGACATAATCGCTGGACTTAGGAGGGGCGCTAAATCGAGAAAACGCCAAGGTGTGCCATAAGGACTATTATCATCAGCATTAAAGCTGCCAGTATAATGATCTCAGGTCTTACTTTGATCCCACCAACCTCTTCCTCAAAGAACGTCATCAATCCCGCGGCTGAAAGCGGGGGCGGAGACCTCTCCCTCTCACGCTTCCTGGACCTCCTTTTCGCCATCCCTCACCCCCTAGCCCTCCTGAGGCGTAACGTTTAAGAGTTTTCTGTGCTTAGCCCATCACGCCTACCTAGCAAGAGCCTCAAGGATCGCGGCGGGTCTGACTATCCGGACTAGTACTCTGCTGGGGCATTTCAGTAACCATGACTCGCCAATCCCGGAAGTCCTAGGCTCATGCCTTAAAGGGGCGGAGGCACTGGGAGATGTTAGATAAGCTCTCCCTCGACACTCTCCACGAGCACCCACGCCTTGCCGCTCTCAACGACGCCGCTTAAGCCCGTTCTATCGTCAAGTATTATGGTCAGCGGTACGTCCCCAGGGTCGAGTCTCAGCAGGTATTCCCTTGCCTCACGGGCTTTCTCGCGTTCCCTTTCATCAACTGCAAGTACTTCGATTGTCCTAAGGGCATCAACGACTCTACTTAGCAGGCCTTCAATGTTAGTCACAAATGTAGGCGCATCCACTCCCGGGTCTATGGTCACTCCAAGCTCAACTATTTCAATGCTTGCCGTTCCCAGCCTTACAACCTTCGCTCTCAAGGCTTCACGACTGTCAATGCGTATGTAAACCCTGCGCCTAGGCCCTGTAGCGAGAGGAATAATCTCTGATCTGCGGTAGCCACACTTTGGGCAGCTCCTCGAGACAAGCAAAGCCTTGCCGATCACGGGCAAGAAGTACTCAACTTCTCGCACACCCATACCGTTATAGCCGCACACAGGGCATGTCATTTTAAAACCGGTCCTCCTTCCAGCATACGCAGACGCCATCTCCCTCACTCCTGTTATAGCACCCATTAACCATTCGCAGAGCTTAGCTTAGAGTAGCCATCCCTCTATTTTCCTCCTAAGCAGGGGGTTTCTCCTAGCAGCTCTCATTAAGGCCTCTTCGACGTTAGCCTCCGGAGGTAGATCTATCTTAAGGAAAACACCCGTCCTGCCACGCTCGCTTCTACGGGTCAGTACCGCTACTCTCTCTTTCACTATGTCCTCTGAGACCCCCAGCTTTTCGGCAACGACCTTCTCCCTACCAACCACAGAGTACTCGACATGGCCCTGCCTCACGGGCTCTATGAACAGGAGCTGTTTGTTAACTCCGCAGACCCTGAGCCCCTTCTCTAATCCTTTTAGGTCCAGGGCACCCCCAAATCTGTAAAACTCCCGCTCCAACTCTCTGAGCGGCAGAAGCGGTACATGAATCGAGGTCTCATCATCCAGGTACAGGTAGGCCTTAGGCGTATGTCGCGGAGTTGCCTGAACTATTTCCTTCATAATTATTCTAAAGCCTGCCTGCTCTAGCGAGAGTTCCACCACAAAGATAGGCACGGGTACAGGGATGGCTACATCTATGTCGCTGCCCTCGTGAACATCGCCTCTAGCAACGCTGCCTATGACCAGAGACTCAAGACCCGCACTTTCAAGTGCTTTCATAATAGCTAAAGCCTTACTCCTCTTCTCCCTAAGCAAGCTCCAGCGTCTCTCGTCGTAGACTACTAACACGCCGTCACGGCTTTTTACTGGCCTCACCCCCTTCACCTCTGATCCTCCTAGAGCTCTCGACGACTCCCAGAAGCCCCCTCATGGCTTCGACAATGTCCTTAAGCTCTCTCGTGCTGTTGACCCCTGCCAGCGCTGCACTTAGCTCCGAGAGCTTAGCTATTGCCGCCCTCTCGACCTCTCTAATCACCAGATCGCCATAAACCCTAAACTCCTCCTCGTCACTGGACACTATTATAAATCTTTGACCGCATTTAGGACATATAACGTCTCCGCTCTTCAGCCTAAAGAGAGGCACCTCGCAGCTCGGGCAAACGCTCTCGAGCATGGTGGCTCCTGACTTCAGGAGCTCGGCCATCTTCCTGACCAGTGCCGCGTCTCTGGCCCTCTGCGTGCTCAATGCACACCCTTAGTTCCTGACTAGGATCTTTTTTAAATAGTTTCCAGGAACTATTTAAACCCCCGTGGGAAGAATAGATATATATGGTGTTATATCAGGCAATATGCTGGGCCGGGAGAAGAGAGAGGTAAAAAAGAGGCTTGGGTTTAGGCTCTCTCCGTTTTCACGCGTGTGCGTCGAACACCAAGGGCAGCCGCTAAGAAGGCGCCTATCGCGAAGCCCTCGGTAACAGCCAAAGAAAGCCTCACCGCGGGGGCCGAGATAGTGTTTGACGCCTCGGGAAGCAGCGACCCAGACGGCACTATAGTCAAGTACGTCTGGGACTTCGGAGACGGCACAACCCTCGAGACCTCGGAGCCAACCGTAACCCACTCCTACAGCGCGCCGGGAACCTACACGGTAACGCTAACCGTAGTAGACAACGACGGCCTAAAGAGCACGATGACGGCCGAGATCTCAGTCGCAAAGCCTCCAGTCAAGAAAGGAATACCCTTCCCCATTGTCGCAGCCGCCGGAATAGCAGCAGCCATAGCCGTAGCAGCCGTGCTGCTCGTGAAGCGCATTCGACCTCCTACGCGCGGGATCTTAATACTTTCTCCTCGACACTCGCCGTAGATCGCGCCAAGGAGGTGAGCGGCTACAAGGTGAGGCCGAGGTCGGCCTGCTTCCCTAGGTACGTGGTAGCGGAGGCCGTACGCCTCTACTCGCCTGGAAGGTCGTCGCAGCTGCGATCGTATGCGCTCCGTGGCCTCGCGGGCGGAGCCCACCGCCCGATCGAGGGGGCTGTCGAGCCCCATCGATCGGTGAGGCAGTAAGCCCCTCGGGAAGGAGCGCCTCATGACGTCAGGCCAGGCCCATGGCCCGCCTTACTACAAAGTACATCGTAAGCGCGATTAGGAAGGACAGTGCCATCAAATAGTAAGCAGGGGGGGCTCCCGCGCCTCTCGCCTCGGTTACTCTCCCTCGGGGTGCGAGCACTCTAGGCGCTAACTGTCCTTTAGCCTCACTCTGCTTAAAAGCCTCACCAGCCTCAGCAAGGTAGCGATGCATAGGGACTAGTGATACTCTCTCATCACACGCCACGATTAAGTTCGGCAGCCCCTCAACATCTACAAGCCCCAGCACTCTCCCCACAGAGCAATACGCAGGCTCCTCAAGCCTTAGTCTTAGCGTAGTTTCGCCCTCAAGCTTGAGGTCCCCTCTAGCTACCTTAAGCCCTTTTGGACCTGCGGCTAAGGCGACAATTACGTACTCGCCAGCGGGCAGCAGTACGTCCACGCAGTCACTTTTGCACCGAACGGTTAGCGAGAAGTCGGACGACACGGCGAGTAGGTAGTCGAGGCGACCATCCGCGCATACCCTAAGCTCATAGAACCTCTGGGGCTCGGCGTAGGGCATTGCGGAGATTAGGGCTAGTACCAGTAGGAGAATCGCCCCGCGGCGCATGCCTCTTCAAAAAGTACTACGATACGCTGAATTAAAATATCAATAACGTGTACCACGCGTAGAACACCTGCGGTCTCGGCCTAACAGTCTAAAACTTCTGCCATGGCGCGAGCTCGGCAGAGAGCTGAAAAGGACCACTTGAGTTGTACTGTTTGAGAGGCATGGGCGCGGCACTTTCACCTATAATACCGCGGAAAGTTGTAACACTGCGCTACCTGCGGGGTAGAGTAATAGCAATGGATGCCTATGGTGAGCTCTACCAGTTCCTTGCACTTATTAGACTACCTGGCGGAGAGCCGCTGAGAGACCGGAAAGGACGCATCACTTCACACTTGGTGGGCTTGGCGTTTAGAGTGACCAAACTTATGGCGGACTTCGGCATTAGGTTCATTTTCGTATTCGATGGCCCGCCTCACCCCCTCAAGCTAAAAGAGCTGGACAAAAGGAGGAAGGCGCGAGAGAAGGCGTACAGGGAGTGGAGAGAGGCGCTCGCAAGGGGAGACTACGAGAAAGCCTTCTCTAAGGCCGTAGTGGCGTTAAGCCTCAATAGAGATATGGTCAACGATGCTAAGCGCTTGTTAGGACTCATGGGCATACCGTGCGTGCAGGCCCCCCACGATGCAGAGGCACAAGCAGCCCACATCGCGTTAAGAGGGGAAGCTTGGGCCGTGGGCAGCAAGGACTACGACTCCTTACTCTACGGTGCCCCCAGGCTCGTAAGGTATGTCACCATAACGGGATCCGAATACCTGCCCAGCAAAGGCATGGCGCGGCCTTTAAAGCCGGAAATCATAGAACTCAGTGGCGTTTTGCAGCAGCTAAAGCTAACACGAAAGCAGCTCATAGACGTTGCCATACTCGTAGGGACAGACTACAATGAAGGAGTTAAGGGAATAGGACCTATAACCGCTTTAAGGTTAATCAAAATCTACGGTTGTCTTGAGAGGCTTCCCAGACACATCAGGGAAAAACTGCCCGGCAACTACGAGGAGGTAAGGGAGATCTTCCTGAATCCCCCTATAACCAGAGAGTACGAGCTGAAGTTTGAGAAGCCCGATACATCGGGCATAGCCGAGTTTTTGGAGGAGCGAGGCTTCTCCAAAGCACGAATAAAAACAATACTAGATAGATTATCGAGGATAACACCATATCCGTCGGAGAGAAAACTAGAAGATTGGATATGAGGGAAGTAGTCTGTCCTCTCAGAGTAGGCGAGAGAGATGAAAGCGCGCCTGAGGTACATAAATCTGGTACCGCTCGCTGAGGAAAGCTTTGGAGTAAGGTCGATGGCTATCTTCGTAGAGACTCCGGACCTCCGTGTCCTGTTCGATGCGGGAGTGTCGCTAGCCCCCCGAAGATATGGTCTGCCGCCTCATCCTCTAGAGTTTAAAGCTGTCAAAGAGGCGCGCAGAAGGCTGCGTGATTATGCTAAGCGAGCAGACGTAATAACGGTAAGCCACTACCATAGGGACCATTATACTCCGGGTTTCGTGAGCTGGTATGAGTGGACAAACCCTGAAACGCAAGCTGAGTTATACTCAGGTAAAATTGTAATAGTAAAGCATCCGAGAACAAACATAAACTACAACCAGCTGAGACGAGCCCACGCCTTCCTTAAAAGTGTGGGGCCTCTGGCCGAGCGAGTACGCTACGCGGAGGAAACCACTCTGCACGTAGGGGACACGACCCTCAGATGCTTAGGATTAAGCCCGCACGGACCCGAAGGCTCGAAATTAGGCTTTGTTGCGGTGTTTATGCTCGAGACTCGAGGTGAGAAACTAGTATACGCTCCTGACAGCCAGGGACCTATATCACAAAGCTTCTTGAGGCTGATAGAGGGGCACAAAGAGGACTTAATCATTATAGGGGGGCCACCGCTGTACCTTGCCGGAAAGAAGGTTCCCAAAGAAGACATAGACGCGGGACTAAGGAACCTGGCCAAGTTAGCATCAAGGAGCACCGTAGTGACCGGTCACCACCTCCTTAGAAGCCCTGACTGGCGCGAAGCCTTGGAAGAGGCGCAAGTCAGTGTCCTGACCTACGCTTCGCTGCTTGGTCGCGAAGAGACCCTCCTAGAGGCCTATCGAAGGGAGTTGTACGAGTACGCTCCGCCCTCAGAAGAATACAAAAGATGGGTTGAGAAGTATAGGAGAGGGCAGAGGGACGAGCCCCCGCCCATAGACCTTTAAGCTGGACTAGCGCTGCGGCGTATTGACTGAAGGGAAAAGCGAGAAAAAGTCGCGTTCTGGCAGGTTTTAACCAGAGACCACAGATTGCCCCGGTCCGCATACTTCAGGCCCGTGGGCGAGGCCCTCTCGAGGTGTTGAGAGAGCTAGGCCCGCGACCCAGTCTGTGTCCGGCAGAACTTTTGCCAGACTTCATAGACTAAATTGGCAGGCACAGCTCCTGAGAAAGCGAATCTTGAGTACCAAGGCGCTTATAAACAACTGCAATTTGAAGACTTCATGGCGAAGCCGATGCCAGCGATGTGGAGCATCCTGTACTATGTGAGAAATGACCCCAGCAGGCTCAAGTGGTCGCAGAGGAGGAGGGGGCTCGATGAGAGCATAGTGGACAGGGCTGTGGAACTCGATAGAATGTGGCGGAGACTGAAGAGAGAGATAGACGAGCTGAGGCACGACCTCAATGTCATAGCGTCCTCCATACCCAAGCTCGAGGGGCGCGAGAGGGAGGAAGCTGTGAAGAGGGCCAAGAGGTTACGCGATATTCTCCGCGAGAAGGAAACTAGGCTCAAAGCCGTAGAGGAGGAAAGAGAAAGAGTGCTACTTAGCATACCCAACGTCGTTCACGACACTGTGCCTTATGGGCGCGGCGAGGAGGATAACGTCCCCGTTCGGTACTGGGGTAAACCGAAAGTATGGAAGGGATACTTGGATAGGTTCCTCAAAGAGGTCGAAGGCCTCAACGTTGATTACGAGGTAATAGATTACAAGCCTGTCGGCCATGCCGACGCAGTGGTGGCTCTGGGGTATGCAGACGTCGAAAAAGCCTCGAAGGTCGCAGGGGCCAGGTTCTATTACCTGTTCGACGACTTGGTTTGGTTGGACTTTGCACTGATGCTCTACGCCCTTGATTACCTGTCGCGCAAGGGGTTTAAAGTTGTAGAGCCCCCGTTCATGCTAAGAAGAATGGCCCTCGAAGGCGTGATCAGCTTCGAGGATTTCAGGGACATGATATACAAGGTGGAGGATGAGGACCTTTACCTCATAGGTACAGCCGAGCACCCTATAGCCGCCTTACACATAGGCGATGTGATAGCGGAGAAGGACCTGCCGTTGCTGTACGCGGGTGTTAGCCCGTGCTTCAGAAAAGAGGCAGGCGCTCACGGCAAGGACACAAAGGGCATATTCAGAGTGCACCAGTTTAATAAGGTCGAGCAGTTCGTATTTAGCCACCCGGACGAGTCTTGGAAGTGGCATGAACAGCTGATAAAGAACGCTGAGGAGCTCTGGCAGGGACTTGGGATACCCTACAGAGTAGTAAACATATGCACAGGAGACTTAGGGGTTGTAGCAGCCAAGAAATATGACTTAGAGGCCTGGATGCCAGCCCAAGGCAGGTACAGGGAGATGGTCTCCTGCAGCAACTGTACCGACTGGCAGAGCTATAGGCTGAGGATAAGGTACGCAGAGTCTCCGGGCGCACCGGCTAAGGGGTATGTCCACACGCTAAACTCGACTGCTATAGCGACTCAGAGAGCAATCACTGCAATTATAGAGAACTTCCAAGACACTGAGGGAAGGGTCGAGATACCGAAAGTTCTAAGAAAGTACTTAGAGCCCTTCGAAGCCGCGCCAAAGGATTACATTGAGCCAAGAAAACCGGTTAAATGACTCTCGGTACGTCGTTAAGGCTTCTGCGACTATGCCCTCCTTCAGTAGGCATTACCGAGAGTTCTAGATCCGTGAAGACGACTAGTATCCCCAAGAGAAAACCAAAGAGGCTGTTTATACTGGCAGAGAGAGTCTCTGTGGCCTTCTCCTTAGCTCTTTGAGAGAACTCCAAAGGAGCGCCTTCCACAGCCTCCTTAGCGCCCTTAACATACGCTAGTGCTCTCTCATGATGTCCGATTATGCTCACGGCCACCTCTCTTACCCTGGGGTTCATTAAGGACCGTAATACCACGCTCTCCGCCACTTTGAGGAGGTCCTCCAAGATCTTTATGCCTACTTTGATAGCCTCGTCGAAGTCCTTCTTCTCGATAGCAGCGCTATATTTCTCGTATAGCTCCCTAAACTCAGCAGCCAACTTGTTTAAGCTATCATCTGCGCATGACATTCAGACAACCTCCACAAGCCTATTCAGCGATTAGGGGTATTGTGGTTAAGCAACAGGAAAAAAGAGCACTATGCGCGTATTACCGCCTCTCTATTATGTGCAGACAAGAATCCTCGACCGAGAGTGCGAAGAGGAAGGTTATTAGAACGTCAGAGTGTAGCGGTCTCTTCATTCCACGTATGGTCCGCGCTTTGCGCCCCTCATCACTTTAGCTACTAAGTATAGTTTTCATGGATCATGATCTAAGTACCTAAAGGCTTATATAGGTCTTGCAACCCTACCTTTCCTCTGCCATATAAACCGGTTCTATTGCGAGTATCTCGACTTCGCTGCCGGGTTCTATGTCCAATTTCTCACGGACATTCTTAGGTATCGTGAATTGCCTTGAGAAAGTGTTTCGCGTTCTGAGCAACTTGGCCACTATCGTCTCAGTACGCCCTTTATACTTCAATGTTATCCTAGCGTACCTGTAGTCGCCTATGCCCAATCGCCTAACAAGTCTCGCCGGGATTAGAACTTGGTTGTTAAGATAGACTCTGATTTTGTACGGGAGAGACTCTATATCCAGCCCTCTAACCCCCACTCTTCCAATAGTCTTCCCCATTGACCCTCGCCTACTAAGGAGCTGCGGACCTTATTTTGTTTTCTTTTTCTTAGCCAAGCCCAAAACAGTAAAGAGAAGAGCTGTGACAACCGCTTGGGCATGTCTCGGCATGCACGACACCAATAGAGGCTGAGTCAGAGCCCTTCGCTCGTCATGGATCAGCACTCGGCAAACACATCATCCTCATGATTAGCGATACCACGCGTATTAAAAATCTCCTTGCGCTAAGCGCCTGGAGCGAAAGGCATAAGTGTAGGGCTGCGTGCCCTGCAGCAGGGCAACGCTTCGGGCATCGGCCCCTAGGGCCAGGGGCGTAAGGGGGATAGAAGTGTAGCCTAGCAGGGACGGTGGGAACCTTGAGCGCGCCCACGCTTGAGGAAATAACGAGGCTGTGTATTTCGAGGGGCTTCATATTCCCCTCAGGACGGATATACGGCGGTCTCGCGGGCTTCTTTGACTACGGCCCGCTAGGCGCTGAAATGAGGCTTGAAGTTCTTAATGACTGGTGGTACTACTTCGTTAGACGCAGGGACGACATCGTCGGTATATACGGGAGCATAATAACGCATCCTAGGACATGGGAGGCAAGCGGGCACGTGGACTCCTTCATTGATTACTTGGTTATCTGCAAGAGGTGCGGCCTCGAGTACAGAGCTGACCACCTACTCGAAGACTCCGGTCTCGAAGTAAAAGAGCTCACAGCAGAGTACCTGTCTGAGGCGATCAAGCAGTACGGCATTAAATGCCCCAAGTGCGATGGAGAGCTCTCAGAGCCCGTACCATTCAACCTAATGTTCAGCACTTACGTAGGTCCTAAACAGACTAAAGCTAACCTAGCATACCTGCGACCGGAGACGGCACAATTGATATTCACGAATTTCAGGGACATATGCATCACGGCAAGATTGAAGCTCCCATTTGGAGTGGCTCAGGTAGGTAAAGCTTTTAGGAACGAGATATCTCCTCGCAATTTCACGTTTAGAGCTAGAGAGTTTGAGCAGATGGAAATAGAGTACTTCGTCAACCCGAAGAAGCTCAATGACTGCCCGTACTGGGACGAAGTCAGAGAGGTCAGGGTAAACATCCTGAGCGCAGAGATGCAAGAGAGGGGGGTGAAGGACGCAAAGACCATAACCCTAGAAGAAGCCTTCGAGTTGGGATTGATATCGACCAAGTGGCACGCTTACTGGATAGCCGAGTCGCTTAAATGGCTGTGGAGGATAGGGCTGCGAAAAGAGCGGCTACGCATAAGGGAGCACGTGAAAACAGAGCTAGCGCACTACGCTGTCCAGACGTTCGATGTAGAGTACTACTTCCCCTATATGGGCTGGAAAGAGATAGAGGGAATCTCTAATAGAACGGACTATGACCTTAAGAGGCACCAGGAGTACAGCGGCAAAGACATGAGCGTTCTCGACGACGAAACTAAGGTCATCCCCCACGTCATAGAGCCGTCCTTCGGCCTTGACAGGGTAATCCTAGCACTAATAACCGATGCCTACAGGATAATCGGAGGAAGAAGAGTGCTGTCTCTGCATGCCAGGGTCGCGCCGATAAAAGTGGGCGTATATCCCATCGTGACAAAAGAGCCCTTCGTCAGGAAGGCCAGAGAGGTATACGGCATGTTGAAAGAACGCTTTACAGCGCTTTATGACGAGAAAGGCAGTATTGGGCGGCGCTACGCTAGAGCTGACGAGGCCGGAGTGCCCCTAGGTGTAACCATAGATGGCCAAACGCTTGAAGACGATACAGTGACTATAAGGTTCAGGGACACTCGCGAGCAGATACGTGTTAAAATACCGGCACTTACACAAAAAATAGCCGAGATACTGGACCACTGGGATGAATACTCCACCTCGCACAACACATAGCGCATTTAGCTATTCCTAGTCCCTCGCCCAAACGGTTATCAGAGATTAAGCACATGTAGACGCAATAGACTGTGCCTAAGGAACGGAAAAGCTTATGCGGGCGCCGGGATAGCGACTTTAACGGTGATGAACCTCACAGTACGCGAGCGGTGAGCTATCACCCCCCGGCTAGCCCCTTGCTGATAACTCTTCGTAGAGCGCGTCAAAAAGATTAGCAAGGTACGTGAGTTCATGAGGCTCGAGCTTTTTCAGTATTTTCCTGAGCTCTTTTTCGTCTCTCTTTGAGAAAGCTCGCGACAACCTAAGCACCTTGATTATGCTTTCAAGACATTGAGCAACTTCGTCCTCGGGCCTCAAGCTTATCCCCCTAGTTAAGATCCCCTTTAAATCCCAAGGTAAGTTTTACTCGAGATTTGTGCCGCTTCACGCTGACGTCCTGAGCAATAGGGCCTAGAGCGGGCATATTACCCACTTAATGCCTGCGCATAATCGCCTGGCTTTTAGGGCCCCTCTTTATGCTCGTCGACGGAACGTCTGAACAGGGGTCTTAGCGTTGGTTATAACGTTGAATAGAGTCAGGGGCTTGAGGTTCTTTAGCAGAATCCTAGGCCAGCCAGTGTACTTACCTGACGGGACATTGCTGGGCTTTATCGAAAGGATTGCGCTTAGGCGGAAGAGCGGAAAGGCTTTCGAAATACACATCGGATTGCCAAATGGGGCGGTAGTGAAAGTTAAGCCGAGTCACATTTGCATAAGCCATGGCGTACTTCTAGCTAGCCCTCAATTAGCAGGGAAACACGCTAATCACAGAGGCCTCGCGCCAAGTGCCAGCGCGAGTAGAGCTGTGAAGAAGCTCAGGGATATCCTGAAAGGGCTTAAGTTCGGTAGAAATCGTACCAGGATGCAGAGCTTAGCCCTTATCCCAAATGCAAGGCATAAGATTGATGAGCACGATGCCGCAAACGCTCTCGGGGAATTAGCCTCGACTCTGAGCAGGGAGGCGCTGGGTACGAAGGGCGATGAAGCGCTTGCTCGATCAGCAACCGGTGAACCTCAGCCCCGCAACACCTCGGGGATAAGAGCATGTATTGATTTTAATAACGTGGAGTATTCGATAGATGAGTTCATTGACAGGTTCCTACGTGGATAGAGCAAGCCACCACACATCGAAGCTGAGACCCGCACTCGTTGTAAGCTCATAAAGCCTCGACAAGGGAAGCCCTACAACGTTAAAGAAACACCCTACAATTGCTTCAACAAGAAGCGCCCCCTTGCCCTGAATGGCATAGCCCCCGGCCTTGCCCACCCACTCGCCCGTGGAGAGGTAAGCGTTGATCTCCTCATCGCTGTAATTCCTCATCTTCACATGCGTCGTTGCATAGTCGACGATAATAGCGCGCTCTCTCAGGCTTATTATGGCTATGCCTGTTATTACGGCGTGCCACGAGCCCCTGAGCATCGTGAGAAAGGCTCTGGCCTCGCTTTCGTCCCTAGGCTTCCCGAGAACTCTACCTTTAAAGTATACGACAGTGTCAGCTCCCACGATATAATCCCCCTGAACAGTATTTTCCTCTATGACGCTGAGAGCCTTAATCAAAGCCGATAGAACGGCATTTCTGCATGCTCCATCGAAGTCCCCCTTACACGGCGTTGTCAGCTCCTTCAAGGGCTCAACTGCAATGAAGCTATCGCCGAGCATGCTCCTGAGAAGATCACGCCTAGTCCTCGATCCCGAAGCTAAGACTAGTCGCGCTCTCATAGGCCGGCTCCCCAGCCACTACGACTCGCAGCTTTTAACACCTATTACTATGTGAAACGTGTTCTTGCCGCAGACATTACAGTAAAGGTACACTTTGCCCATCTCGTAGAGATCGAAACCCACATCGAGAGTCCTTACGTTACCGCAGCTTTCACATCGCAACTCCCAGACTGTCATCGGTGTTCACCTGATACTTGCAACCCAAAAAGGTTAGCTTCGCGAACGATCTCAGCGTCGGGCTCAGTGGCTGCTCGCTTCGTCATTGCTCCCTGCGAGAGTTTGTCCTCATAGCCCATTATCACCTTCCTCAGAAGCATATAAAGGACGCTGTTCTTGGCTCGAATCATGTTTCGTCACGAGGTAATTTAGGTGCACGCCTTGCCCCCCTCAGGGAGAACACTACCAGGGGGCATGCAGAGTTGCATGTCAGGCAAGCGTTGCACTTGATAGGATCAACCTTTGGGTAGTCCTTTACTTTAATGGCTCCTAGGGGGCATTTTGCCTCGCAAGCCTTGCAACCAACGCAGAACAGGGAACGTAGGACGAGTGCTCTAGCCACGCTTTCGTTCGTAAGTCCTTTGAACCGGATGCGGCCTTCCTCTACGGTTACGTCGACATCCTTAATTATTGGTGCCAACGACAGCACACGCTTCTCAACCTCCTTTAAACCTACGGGGACTTCTACTACCATCTCTCCATCCTCCCTCTTTGTGGTTAAGCTAACAGATCTCTTCTCGTCGTAAAGGAGGACCTCTCCCAGGCGTTCTGCCAGTCGCTTTATGTCGCCGGGCGGCCTGAGCCATCTCCAGAGACCAAGCCTCACCCATACGCTGGGGTACCCCCTGCTTTCTGAGAATCTTTCGAGGAACCTCTCCCATACGCTCCACAGCTCCGGATGGACTTCCTTTACGGTTTCAAACTCGCCCATTTCGCTGGCAGGGCACAGCCAGCAGCCGAGCCTGTCGAAGCCCATGTAATACAAGGGATTAGGTGGGAGGCGCTCCCTCATTATGTAGAGCCAGACATCTAATGCCGTCCAGTCCTGAATAGGCGTAGCCGAGACAGTACCGGGTATCCAGGGGTTACGCCACACTCTCGGAGACACTGCTCGCAGAGCCGATTCGTACTTCCTCTGCCCGACGAGCGAAAGCGCACCTTGCGGGAACTTCTTCTTAATGGCTATAGCAATAGGTGTTAGCTTGCTTACCTTACAGCACCATCTGTAATCGCGAGCAGGGGGTCCCAGCGCTTTCAGGCCGCGCCAGAATGCATCGCCAGCATCCGCAAGTATTAGGTGCGTGTTCTCGCATCTAGCGAACCTCTTTACGTAGTTAACAGTCTCCGGAAGCTCTAAGCCTGTATCGTTAAACAAGAGGGGGGGCTTGCTTCCTAGCGCCTTTACAGCGAGCCTGTAAGTAACTAAGCTGTCCTTTCCTCCCGAAAATGAGACTATAAGGGGAAGTCTATACTCACTTACGAGCTTTCTGATGAAATCCACAGATTCTTTCTCTAGGCGCTTGATTCTATGGGCATTTGCCTTTACAACATCTACCCATGAGGGAGTTCCCCTAAGGCGGAGGTACCTCCTCCATGGCCAGGCCTTTACTACTCTGAGCCTCTTCCCTCTGATAACCTCAGCGACTGCTTGCATCGTATGGTTCTTGAGTTCAACTGCAACGAACCTCCCTTTCTCCCATACTACCTCGCCTTTCACTATTCTTGAGCGCTTTATCTCGTAGTTACGCGTAATCGTCGGCAAGTCAACAACGGCGAAAGGCGGCAGCCTCTCTTCTAGGATAAGCGCTACACCGGCATATAACGGCTTGAACCTCCATCGACCCTTAAGCAAATCATAGAATAAGTGACCGAGTACTTGCCCATCAACTATTACTTCATCGGCAGCGTCCGGATACTGTATTTTATTCAACAGTACTATCTTCCTTCGAGGAAGGAACTTCTCGATACAGCTATCGTCCACGAAGTAGTCGCTGAGCGCCTTCCTGAGCCTTTTCAAATCGCCTGTGAAAGCTGGCCTTACGTCCCCTGGCGGTGTTACTCTTACTGTGATGGCATCTCCCTTGCAAATGCCGCACTTCTTTTCGAGTAGTGGCACGTTGCAGCGGGGACACCAGTATAGCCTCGCGGATATCGCCTTGAGGCGTTCAATAGGCGACGGCTTAGGGGTCGGTCTCACAAGGGTCCCTCCTCACCTCTCAGGGCGCGAAACCCACGTCATCCCCTAAATCTGCACTCTTACACTCACTAATCTCCTCTACGGTCCAGAGGCGTGTGCCGTATACGAGAAGGGATAATGCTTAAAACAACATTTTAAGGCATCTTACTAGGCCCCGGTCGTCTAGCCAGGTCAGCGTGCGGGCCTAGAGGATGGCGGCCTTTCGAGCGGGAGACGCGTGCAGAGACAGCCGCAGAGCCCGGGTTCGAATCCCGGCCGGGGCACCACTTAGCTAACAGGATGCTAGTGTTTTTAAACACGCAACCATATGAGGAGCGAGGACCCATGAGCATTAGGATCAGAGTCGTTGTAACTAGTGTGTCAATTGTAGATAACCCCTGGGGCGAGAAGCTAATCAAAATAGAGATGTCAGAGGAGCGCGAGGTGCCGGGGCCTATAGTCGTGCAGAAAGGCGGAGGGGAATTAGCGAGGGAAATAGCGCCTGTGATAACTCAAGTTTTGAGGTCATTGCCCGGTTTCTCAGGGGGTAAGATGAAAGTCCCTAGGCTAATTCTCTACCTGTACGAGGACGAGTGGGAGAAAATGCTTGAAAAGCCAAACATAGGCGATACTGTCGAGGTATATTTCGCAAAGGATAAGGTAGACATCAGGAAGGAGGAATAGGTTTAGTGTATCAGTACACGTAGAGGGATGTCTTGGTATTTCCCATTAGGTAACCATCGCCTTATCACAAGTGGCAGTACTTTTCTTCGAAGCTCCTCCTCGGCTATCCTTATCGGATCCTTACTCTTAAGTTGCTCTAGCGGTATAAGAGGGGGAGCCCCTAACGCTATCTGTAGCGCTCTAGCCCCGATGACTCTTGCCCTTTCATACTTAGTCAGCCAGGGAGGGCCTATTCTGATAGCAAATCTGTACTTAAGGCCAGAACTATCCTCCAATGTCACAGGGGCGTTAAAGTGGAGGTTAGTAAAAAAATTTTTTGGACTGCTAGAACTCCTCCTTGCCCTCCTCCTTACCTTTCTCTTTCTTTTCCTTGGGTGGCGCTGCCGCTATTATGTCATCGATTCTCAGTATCATTATCGCGGCCTCGGTAGCAGACTTAAGGACCTGCTTCTTCACACTAGCAGGCTCTATTACACCGGCTTCTACCATGTTCTCGACCTTACCGGTTAATACATTAACACCAGCCCATTTCTCTCCGGCAGAGTGCCTCTTCCTCAGCTCAGCAATTATGTCCACAGGTTCTAGGCCCGCGTTCTGAGCGAGGATTGCCGGTATAGACTCTATCGCCTCCGCGAACATGTTGACCGCTAGCTGCTCCTTGCTGGGTAAGGTCTTGGCATACTCCTTCAGTCGTAGCGACAACTCTATTTCTGTGGCGCCGCCGCCAGCCACTATCTTGGGCTCTTTGATAACGTTCCTGACCACGCTCAAGGCGTCATGGATGGCCCTCTCGGCTTCGTCGACTACGTGCTCAGCCCCTCCCCTTAGGAGTATGGTTACAGCTCTCGGGTTGGGGCAGCCCTCCACGAAGACCATCTTCTCGTCTGCGACCTTCCTCTCCTCTACGAGCTCCGCCGTCCCCAGGGCGTCCGGCGTCAGGTCCTCTATCTTCGTCACTATC
>Ga0180302_10000201_pt1 | contig 25010 bp, 25 predicted proteins | sample GuaBasSediGuay17_FD_121794 | JGI IMG/M metagenome (GOLD analysis project Ga0180302, IMG submission 121794) | Subseafloor sediment microbial communities from Guaymas Basin, Gulf of California, Mexico - Guay17, Core 4571-4, 12-15 cm | ecosystem: Environmental > Aquatic > Marine > Hydrothermal... | reverse complement strand
TTTGGCCTGGTTTCTTCCCACCAGAGAGAATCAAGAATTACATAGATTACTTCGGACCTCACGTGTATATGCATGATGTGGACTCTATTAGACAGAGCTACTCTTATGGCTTCGCAGTCAAATACTGCTCTAGTTTGGGCAAAGCCGTAATTCTAGAGGAGTTTGGATGTTCAACAGCTTATGTCTCAGAGGAGAATCAGGCATGTCTCTTCAGATTGGCTCTATTCGGGACTCTCATTAACGGTGGCACAGGAGCTTTGGGTTGGTGTTTTAGCGACTTTCCAACTGAAGAAATAAGACCCTATGTGCATCATCACTTTGAGTTAAATTTCGGCATTACTAGAGCTGACGGAAGCGAGAAGCCAGTTGCTCATGTCATTAAGAGGTTTAGGAAGATAGTTGACAGCATAGACTGGAGCAAGTATCATTTTATGGAGGAACAAGCTGCCATAATTGTACCTTCTTGTCTCTATATAGACTACCCCTATACACATATTGATAGGAGCGAGATGTACAAGTTACTACTTGAATGCTTCACATTAGCTAAGATGGCTCATATTCCAGTCACTTTTATAAGGGAGACAGAGCCCATTAATGAGTTTAAAAAGTACAAGCTGATACTGTGTCCATCTATACCCATGTTGCTGGCAACTACATGGAGTAAGCTTAAGGAGTATGTTAAGAATGGTGGTACGCTTTATTTGAGCTATAGGTGGAATAGTACACGCTTAGATCCAGAGTTCCTTGGTTTCACTCACGATGTTAGATTTGGAGTACCAGACTTCATTGAAAAGAATACTGTTGAGATTACGTTAACGAAAGCCTTCGGAGGTTTAGACGTGGGATATGTGATAAGAGTACCTGTGGGTGGCGATATCATGCTAAAATCACGCTGTCCTATTAAAGAGCTAGTGTCAGCTGAAGTTTTGGCTAAGGATGATGATGGTGCTACGTTACTTGAAAATAAATTCGGGGAAGGGGAGGTTCTATTTCTCACTATCCCTGTAGAATACTTTGCCATAAACGTTGTCGAGTTCCATAGGAAGAGTAATCTGCATGAACTATACTACCTTTTTAGGGAAATTAGTGATATCGACGTGAGCGTTAATGTTGACTCTCCATGGATTGAAGTAACTGCCCTAAGAGGTGTTGGAGAGCTTATCGTAATACTTCTCAATCATGCATACTCCAAGGTCTCAGCTAGAATGAGCGTGCAAGGTGAGGTTAAAGAGGTTCTCGACTTAGAGAATGACAGAAAGATGCCTTGTGATAAGATAGAGGGTTTAGCTAAAATTGAGTTGGTACTTGATGCGTGTGAGGGAAAGGTCTTGAAAGTTCTATTAAAATAATAAGAGCATTGGTTTTCAACTTAAAAGCTATTTTTCTAGAGAGTAAAATTCAGTAATAGTCTTCATGAAGACTCTACCTGTTTGGTTGCCTAAGGAGAGAAATTATGAGCTTCTCTGGTGGAAATGAAATGTCTTTGGTCTCCGCGAAGAACATAATGTTCTTTGAGATGGTTCTCCCTTCATTGCTCGATATTTCCATGAGGAGGTACTCCCTGCTTTTATCGCGAATTCTTAATGTCTCTGCCGAGAGGCGTCCTACTATTCTTGAACTGTTTGCTGGTACGTAGACCTTTCCCTCGTGAGTGTCCATAATTTTGTTGGGATATTCACAGTGAAGAACTCTCCAGTGCCCGCTAATGCTCTTCAAGGTGTCATTAATAACCCATAGTACGATCTCTTTTTCACTTTTTTCTGCTAGTATTAGGACTGGCGAGAAGGCTAGCTTTACATAGTAATAAGCTAATTTAGGTCTTCTATAATAATCGATAATAGAGTCCGAGCATTGAGGCCAGCAATCAGTCACGTTCCATAGCACGATACCGCTGTTATTAAACTTCCTCCTTCTACACTTCTCGATCCAATATTTGTAGGCTTCAGCCTGTAATAACTGAGAGACTCGAATGTATTCTTCAAGTGTTTCAGGGACTTTCTCCCAATAAGTCTTCATGGCTCTTTCAAGCGCCTTTAAACGCTTGAAATTCCAGGGGTGGTAACCGAAGCGGTAACTTTCATTGGGTGGCCATAGCCTCTCCTTAGGTATGTAGCTCTTCAGAGTCTCTATGTCAGGGCACGACAGGTGTCCTATTTCACTTATGAAGAGTGCCACTTCTAGCTCAGATTCATAGACTTTTGACTTGTAATACTCGCCATGGTGCCATATGTGAACATCTCCCTCTCGAGGAGAGTTAGGCTCCTCTCCACCAGAAGGACTAGAAGGCCAGTAGGGCCGAGTGCCGTCAAGCTCTTGACAAACTCGTTTAAGAATGATCCTATTCACTGGGTGTCCTTTGGGGTGAAACATCGTGTCACACTCGTTGTCTCCACACCATAGCACTATTGAGGGATGGTTGCGCAGTCTCCTGACTACACTTTTTGCTTCTTCCTCGACTTCACTCAGAAACTCCTCACTTGTCGGATATCGAGCACAAGCGAACATAAAGTCCTGCCACACCATTATGCCCATTTTATCACATAGCTCGTAGAACACATCATGTGGGTATATTCCTCCTCCCCATATGCGTAGCATATTAGCATTCATGTCCTTAACCATCGTTAGTAGCTTTTCGTAGTCCTCTTTACTTGTAGAGACAAAGATGGCATGAGGAGGAGTCCAATTGATACCTCTAACATAAACTGGCTCACCATTCACAAAGAACGTGAAGGTATTTCTCTTGCTACTGGGATCCTTAGTTCGGAGCTTTACACTTCGAACACCGAATCTTATCATGCGTGAGTCTTCAAGTTCACCATCACAGAGTAAGCTAACTTTAAGGTCATAAAGGTGTGGATCTCCAAGATCCCAAGGCCACCATAGCTTAGGATTCCTTATCTTGAAATTGAAGGTTACTTCATAGATACCTTTTATGACTCTCAGTGACTTCTTGGCTTTACTTACTAAGTTGCCTTCATCTAGTATCTCACTAATTAGGATTAGCTCCTTACTAGAGTTATAGTTCGTCACTTGAACTACAACAGTTACCTCAGCCTCTTTACTATCTTTAGTGATTTTTGTCGTTATATGAACATCATCGATCACAGCATTTCGTACTAATAGTAGCTCTACTTCCTTCCATACCCCTATAGTTAGTAACCTAGGCGCTATATCCCACCCAAAGCTCATTTGAGCTTTCCTAAATTCTGGACGAAAATTCAACCATTCATTAGCTATCCAATTCGACCAATTTTCTCTGTTTCTCGAATTTCTCTTAGAACTCCTAGTTAATGGAGATAACTTAATAGCCAATAAGTTTTCATCGTCTTTCAGTATTTCTTTTGTAATTTCAACCCTATACTCTCGGAACATGTTCCTAAAGTGCCCTATTCTTCTTTCATTTAGCCACACTGTTGCAAGAGTGTCGAGTCCATGGAATACTAGGAAGACTTTAGAAAATGAAGACTCATTAGGAACTCTGAATCTTAATCTATACCACCATTCTCGGTTGGGAATCCATGAGTATTTGTCGATGTTTTTATGGTAGAAGATATCTTCAATTATGCCCTGTTTTAGAAGCTCTAAATGAACTTCACTTGGGATTGTTACTACTAACCAGTCTCTGTCATCGTAATCGAACCTATAAGCGCCTGATCTTTCGCCATCCTGCTCAAAACTACCTAAGCGCCAACCTTTAATGAGCAGTACTCTTTGTACCAGTTGAATCACCTTATAGTGTATTAGTCACTATATATCAGTACTAAACTTATTCTTACTCGTAGTCAGAATGAGATGGTAAAAATTGTCTTAGTGCTGTCTCCTAGACTTATACCACTCCTCAAGAGATAGCCCTTCGACTTCCTTCCCTCTATACTCTTCTTCTACAGCTAGGTCTAACATATCAGCTAGATTAAGAGCTCTCTTGATTAGGTCTTCCTTAACTCCAACTACTCTAGCGAACTTACATGCTTCCCTTAGCATTAATGTGACTCCCCATAAGTACTCTTTCTTGAAGGACGTATCAGCTTCTATCCCCTTTATAGTAGTTTTATGTGCATAGATGGGGCATGTAGCAGACCACTCTACAAATTTCTGGTAGCCTATTTTTTCTAGTATTAAAGCGAATTCCTCTAGTAATGTTACTATGGATTTTATTTTCTGAGAAACTTCTTCTCTTAGCACTTCCTTTACCTTTTCTCTGTCTAAGAGTATCTTTGGATCAGGTATGAGCTTTAAGTGAGGTACTGGTGATGCTGCTTCATGTAGTTTATTAAGTGACCAACTCTCGGGTATGTACCAGTAACCATTTGGTATTACTTCCATTATCTTGAGAATCGCATCTTTTCCAAGTAAATACACGTTAAGGTAATTGAAGAATCTACTTGCTAGGCCTTCTAATCCCCAACTCTCGCCTCTTCCTCTATATTTTATCACACCCTCTTTAGTAACTCCTTGGCCAAATCTTCCTATTTCTATCTCTCTTTCTTTGCTTTTCTTAATTCCAAATATTCGGTGAATTTCTTCTTTTGTGAAGCTCACATAGCCTGTATCTAGAGCCCAGCATATACTAGAGACCTTGTACACTTTCATGCGTCCTATCTCTTCATACTCTATGACCCTAGCTTCTTCTAGTTCTTGTAGTATCTTCCTAACTGTAGATCTCTTCAGCTTAAGGTTATTGGATATAGCTAACTCAGTGCACTTGTCTGGAAATGCAGAATTTTGTATTAGGTACTTTATAATTACTCCATACAGCTCTCTTCTCAGCTCTTCGACTCTCTTCCTTAATTTCTCGTATTCCTCAACTATCCTCTCTAATTCTGGCATATTTGGTCACTATTACAATATTGAATGTATGTACATATATGTTTTTCTATACATTTTTGTTTAAGGACATATTGATGTGTATGATGCTCTGAGAGATTAAAGAGAGTTTAATTTAGTTGATAGTGCTTCTGCTGTTATTGAAAAGTAATGCATTTCAGAAGATAGTTCCTTTGAAAAGCCTCCTGATAATCAGCGAGTAGATAAGCAATGATGCTACAGATGCAGCCATTGTCAATGAGTGCACAGTTGTTCCAATAAAGTTTCTTTGGAAAAGTGCTACTAGCACTACCATGTCTATTCCTCCTCTAGCTAACATTGATGTAGAAATATGCTTTGCATGTCGAACTCTGAAGATCTTGAGAACTAGATAGTGAGCTATCGTCCTGTAGGGAATTAAGAGGAGGGCTAGCACAGCCAGTGTAAATAGGTCTTGGTACATGAAGTCCCATCCGAACCTGAGTCCTACAGAGGCGAAGAGTAGAGGAATCAATATTCCATTTCCGATCTTTTTCAACGCTTCTAGTGCGTGTCCTGATGACTCCTCAAGGAACATGCTCGAGAGCGCGAGTCCTAGTGCAAGCGCTCCTATCACTCCATGTAGACCTAATATCTCGCTCAGTCCAACAAATAGGAATATTAATGCGAATACTATGCCGATCTGTGCCTCTTTAGAAGTCATGTGGGACTTTATGGCCTTAATTAAGCGTGGAATAATGTGTATGTTAGCTAGCCATATTAAGATGAAGAATAAGGCTACTTGACTTGCTTGTAGGAGAATGTATTCCAGTGTCAGCCGTTCAAGGCCTTCCAGTTCAAATAATGCACTTACTATGAGGAGGACCATGACCTCTCCTATGAGGACATAGGAAAAAGTCATAGTTCCCGCGCTGGTCTTCAGCATGTTTGTATCGCTTAGGGATTTCGCAACAACGCTAGCTGTGGGTAATGAGACCAGTACAGATAACGATATGGATTCTAACTCGGATAATCCTAAGTGAAGTCCCACTAAGTATGCACTGAACATGACCGCTATAGTCGACAATACCTGGGCTATAATGCACTTTACATTCAATGAAGAAACCACACCCTTCAAGTCTATTTCATCTAAGCCTATCATGAAGAAGAATAAGTAAACTCCTATGTCAGCCAAGAAGAGGAGTTCAGGGGAAAGGGTGACAATGCTCAGAAGCGCAGGACCTAGAAGCATACCAGCTAGCGTCCACCCTATTAAAGGGGGAAACCCCTTCCTAACCGTGACTTCTTCAAGCATCTTAGCCACGAGTATTAGTAAAGCCATTTCTAGCAGCTCTATAGCCATGGGAATTCCTCATGATATTATAAGAACTCCTCTAAAGGAGAAATCGATCTATATAAACATACCGTAGAACACTTTTCATAGGTATCTGCTATCTAGGTTTAAAATCGATTTAATCACGTTAGCTTAATTTTTTCCAAAAACTCCATAAGAATAGGAGCGAGTGAGATAGGGGAGTGAAAGAGTCATGAGCGATTTCTTGACAAGGAGGGAGAGGATATTAGAAATTCTCAGAAGTTCTGGCGAGCCATTAACCGTAATTGAAATAGCCGAAAGGCTCGGAGTGAGAGATCCCAAGTTATTCAGAGAAATCTATGAAGACTTGAAACATGTGGGTAAAACTCTCTACAGAGAGACTAAAGGAAGGGAGGTTCTGGTGATGATACCACCTAAATGCCTCAACTGTGGTTACATCTTCAAGGAAAGGAGTAGGATTAAGAGACCTAGTAGATGCCCGAGGTGCAAAAGTGAGAGAATTAGTCAACCAAGTTTTATGATAGTAAGGCAATGATTATTATCTAGTCACTTCAAACGACTTTACTAACTCATAGAGCTCTCGAGCCCTTTTGTTCTTTTCGAAATGCTCTCTAATGGGAGCTATGAGTTTGTCTAGGTATTCAGCAGTAGCTAATTTCAGGTCAAGTGGGTGCAACTTTCCTTCTCTGAAGTCTCGCTCCACCTCTTCATAGCTGTAATACGTTACTGGTCCACCGTACTTGGCGGGCCTTTCAACAGTGAATTCCCTAAATGCTCTGAATATTATCTCTTTAACGTAATCTAGCACAGGGTTATTCTCAACGACTTTGGCAGGACAATAGGCCTTCTCGATTTTTCGTCTTATCTTCTCTTTACTATCATGAACGAAAATGCATGTCTCAGGTTTCGACTTAGACATTTTCCAGGCTATCGCTCTGTTATAGGCTGGATTTTCATCGTAACCCTTAACTTCCTTTAGAGGAGGTCTTAACCCAGGTAGCATATGGTGATGGACTAGAACAGGTTTTCCATTCACTCCATGGCCTTCATATCCTAGTAATTTATAGAGAGGCTCTCCATTGATCTTCTTATGAGCTATTTCTCTAGCTAAAATGTTAACTTTTCTTTGATCTAATCCTAATTGACATATGTCTACTTTCATGTGAAATACATCAGCTGTTTGCATAGATGGATAGAAGAAGAAGGCTGCAGGTTGTTCTTCGTATCCCAGTCTCCCAGCTATCGTCAATGCTCTCCTAGTCCTGGTTAGAGTGTGAGACTTAGCTATTAAGAGAACTTTCCTCCAGTAGTCAGGATCATCAAAGAAGTCCTTGTGCCATAGGACCTCTACTTTACTCATGTCGACTCCAGCTGCTCTCCAAACTTCAACAAAGTATTCGCCCGCTTTACGTATCTTCTCTATGTCCCCTCCAAGCTTGTTGTTTATCCAGGCGAACGTATCAGCTAACAGTAACTTGAACTTCACACCAGCTTCTAACAATCTTTTTATTAAGAGGGGCCTGTACACACCTAATGGCAGGTGAGCTAGACCTGAGGGTTCAAATCCATCGTAGGCTGTCGGATGCTCGTTAATCTCAAATAGAGTCCTCAGGTCATCAATTGTTATTATTTCTTCTCCTACACCTCTAACCAGCTCTACCTTAGTCTCCACGTCCATGCTCGCTCCTCCTCGAGTCATCTTGAAGATTCTGTAATAAAATATATTTTTTACTCGGAGGCTTTCTCACAGCTTTAGGCTCTATAAGAGACTAAAACCAGATCTCTCATTGTTCTAAGACCAGGTTGCAGCTTATCGACGCTATTTACTAGGTTTGCTATTATGGCAGCCGTAGCCTTATCTCCGTGAACTCCTGTCTCATTTACCCAGTGCATCTTTGGTTCACCTTCCATTACTATCTCCTCATGGTCTCTTGCACCGACGTAGGCTAGTAGTTCAAGTCTTATGAACTCTCTTTCTCCGACGTATCCTATGCCTATTCCCCGTATTCCCATTACGCGATCCTTATCGACAAAGAGACCGTGGGCTCTTACTGGCTCTTTAGATACTATTGGTTCTTGACGTTCTTCAACTCTACTCAATTTTATTCCCAAGGAGTCAGCTACTAGCATAGCTGATTCGGCATATCCTACATGGCCTGTTATCACTCCCCTTTTTAATTTCTCATAGAAATCTCTTTCAGTTAAGCCTATTCCTACCTTCTTGATGAATGGTTCTCTCCTCTTTGAAACATCTATCACTCTTCTAGCGGTTATCTTACTGACCTCGGAGCAAACGGCTGTGAGGAGGATTATCAAAGTGTCGAATATGAAGCCTGGATTTACACCAGAGCCTAGAGTTACTACGCCGCGTCTCTTTGATTTCTCATCGATGAGCTTAGCCAAGTCAGGATACCTATAATAAGGATATGCTAGGGTTTCGCAAGTGGATATTATGTGGGAGCCGCTATTTATTACATGGAGTAGTTGATCAAAAACCTTGTCGAGATAACTACCCGTGGCGTGCAGCGTAACATAGGGTTTGACTACTTTAAGAACTTCGGGATCATCTGTAACCTTGACTCCAAGTTTCTCTTCAAGGCCTAGAAGGGTTCCAATATCCCTTCCCACTTTAGCTGGGTCTATGTCTATGGCTGCAACTATTTCATAGTCCCTTCTCAGGAGTTCTTTAGCTATTAATTTCCCTATAGAGCCTAGTCCATAAACTGCAACTCTCTTCATGTGTTCTTAAAAGCTGCTTCAGTTATAAGTGCACCCCGTACGCTTCGAGTATTCTTCTCAAGTCCCTTAGAGGAGCTTTAGAGTAGTCCACTCTAACGTCTAAGATCACATTGTAGTAGGGCGAAAAGGGCGTTTTTCCATGAATTAGCAGTGTAGCGCTTCTGTCTCCTCTTAGATCACCACCAACAGCATTTCCTGCTAGTAATGCTTCGTACAGCCTAACACTTAAGTCCTTTTTAGATTTAGCAGCATTTGCCATGCTCTTCACTACATCTTCTTCAACTAAGTTAGCGACTACTATGAAATCATGATCCATATAAGCTCCTTTATTCAACGGAACCTTGGCGCCTACATGGATCGCTTTATCTAGGTTAGCCGTTAAAACAGCTACTTGGCGTGCTTCTGGATCAGTGTCAAGTCTGAGGGCTTTATTGAGAGCAGATTTTGCTCGTTCTCCCCTTTCTATCAAGTCAGCGATTATTGGACTTAGAGCCGGGTTAGTATAACCTTGAGAGACTATGCCGCAATGGGGATATCTGATGTAAGGAACTCTACTGCCCACAGCTACGCTTCCAGAAACTACTCCTATTCCTATTTTGTGATCTTGAACTATTATGATGCTGTAGGTCATGTCATTTCGACTGAAAAGAAGGGGTAATAAACTTATGCACTATTCCCTACAAGGATAACGATGAGTGAGTTGAGAATTGCTTTATGTCAAATAAGAGTTAGTAGCGATAAGAGAGAAAATCTAGAGAGAGTTCTTAGAACCTTAGAGGAAGTCGATGTTGACTTATTAGTATTTCCTGAGTACCTCATGGGAATGGTTAATGGTAGACTTAGTAAGAATTATGTTAACTTAGTTTCGGAGACTATTGAAGGGGAGTTTATCACTTCAATAGTTGATAAGAGTAAAGAGACTGGTGCCTCTCTTGTATTCACCGTGTTCTTAAGGGAAGAGAATAAAGTTTATAATGCCTCTTTGCTGGTCGAACAAGGTAGCTTGAGAGCGATATATAAGAAGATACATCTTTTTGATGCATTTGGTTACAGAGAGTCCTCTCTCTTTGCCAGTGGAAGTGATGTTGTAGTTTGCAACTTTAGGGGATTTAAAGTTGGCTTAGCTATATGTTTTGACTTGAGGTTTCCGGAGTTATTCAGGATTATGGCTTATCGTGGAGCTAACCTCTTCATTGTTCCCTCAGCTTGGTATAGAGGAGTATATAAGGTTCACCAATGGTACGCTCTAACTTCCTGTAGAGCACATGAGAACACAGCATGGTTGATAGCGGTTGACCAGATTGGAGAAGAGTTTATAGGACATAGTCTTGTTGCCTCTCCTATGGGTTACATCTACGCTGACCTAGGTGAACGTGAGAGAGTCTGTGAGGTTGAGATAGCTCTCGATGAGGTTGAGGAGGCTAGAAGGCTTGTCCCAGTCCTCGAGTTAGCTAAGAAGGAGTTTTACAGGAAGCACTATGAACAACTAACGATAACTTATAAGTAGTTAAAGAGAGACTACCTAAACATGAAGGTCTACATAATAACAGACCTAGAAGGAGTAGCTGGAATAGTAATCGAAGAACAGACCTTCTTAAGCGGTAGGTTGTATAATGAAGCTAGACTTCTTCTTACGAAGGAAGTCAATGCTGCAGTTGATGGAGCTCTTGATGGTGGTGCTGATGAAATCATAGTTAACGACGGACATAATGGTGGCTTTAACTTAGTGCTTGATGAGCTCCATGAAGAAGCTAAAGTAGTTCATGGGGCTCCAAGAACTATGTCACTAGCTGGGCTAGATGAAACAGTAGATGTTGTATTCCTTATAGGATACCATGCTATGGCAGGGACTCCACGAGCTGTATTAGATCATACAATGTCTAGTTTGGCTATACATAACATATACTTGAATAGTGTGAAGATAGGAGAAATAGGACTCATGGCTGCTATAGCAGGCTACTATAATGTACCAGTGGGTTTAGTAACCGGTTGTGCTAAGGCTTGTGAAGAAGCTAAGAATCTACTAGGAGATGTTGAGGTTGTAGTAACTAAGTGGGGCTTTGGTAGATGTTATGCTATGTCTCTTTCCCCTAAGAAATCAAGGAAGTTGATCAGAGAAGCTGCAAGGCGTACTGTTGAAAGAGCTTCTAAGAAGGAGTTTAAGCCATACAAAGTCAGGCCTCCCATAGAAGTTAAAATAGAGTATAATCAGACGAAATATGCTGACTCTTGGGAAGGAAAGAATGGAATCCTTAGATTAGGCCCTAGGACTATTGCTTGTCGTGGTGATGACTTGATAAAGGTCTTGAGAACCATAGGGTTATGCTAGAAAGGCTTATCTAGCTCTATAGCACTTAAAAATTCGGTGTGGCTGATGAAGTTTTTAGCAATACTCGGTTTCATAGTTGGCCTATTAATCGGACTTGCACTAACCAAAGGCCATAGTCCTTTAATAAGAATTGGAGCTGCAATTATTGGAGGCGCCTTGGGTGCTGTAGTGCTTCCAATACTCGTGCCAGTAGTTATGATAACAATAGCTGTGATGATAGCGATAATAGCACTAATCTTTTTAATAGCGCTTGTTTTAGTGTTAGCGGGAGTAATAATTTAAGATTAAAGAGAAGGAATTAAATTACTCTATCTTTAAGCTATCTAGATATTTGATTAACTCTTTTAATGCGTTAACTAAACTTGAGTTATCGTATTCTTCAAGATAGTAACCACATTTCTCACACTGAAAAGCATTGGATAGTGCTTCACTGTATGTGTATCTAGTGTTACACTTGTTGCATATGAAGAAAGTATTCTCTGTTTCATACCTTAATAATTCTTTTAGTTTGTCTATGACCTTTTTCTTCCTCTGTTCAAGGATGATTTCTGGTCTCTCATCAGTCACTCTCCAAAAGTATGTATACCAACCTACCTTTGGGTCTCTCATCCTGCGATATCTCACTAATTGCATCTCGAATAGTTTATGAAGCGTTCTTCTGACATCATTTACTGAAATTCCTATAGCCTTTGCTATGTCCTCATCTGTCATTTCTCCTTTATCTAACAATAACTCCAATATGGCTTTGGCTACTTCACCAAATACTAATTCGCCTATTTCTACTAATACTTCTTTTCTTCTAATCACGAGAGGTCACCAACTTTCACTACTTTCTTGCCTCGAGGACTTGGGACTATTTTGAGCTTAGCGCCTTTGAACTCCTTTAGTAGCTCTTTACCTCGAAAAAGTCTGTCTAAGAAAATCGCCAGAGCTGAGACTTCACTATGAGGCTGATTACCAATAGCCACGTTGTAATCTGCTAGCTCATAGACCTCTCTAGGAACTTTCTCGGCACCTACTATCACTAGTATGTCGCTTTCTGACTTTCTGAGCTCATCAACTATACTACTCCCTTCTATGTTAATACCGTACATAGTTAGGTGAACCACTAAACCACCTCGTCTCTTCCACTCCTTTATGAATTTCTTCCATGAGACGACTTTTTCGACGAAAAAGGGGCCACCCCATTTATCAACCACATCTTTAAGCTTCTTAACTATGGACTCTTCGATCTCTCCAGCGAATACTATTCCATTAGCTCCAAAAGCTCTGGCTACTAAACCTACATGAGTACTTATTCTCTTATCTCTTCCTATTCTATGACCGATTCTGAGGACTACGACCTTTTTATTGTAGCACAAACCCCCCACCTATGTCATTGACCTCTTTGGCAAAGCGAAGTAACCATTCCTTCTTGCACTTGACGTCTATCTCAATGACGCCATTATTGACTACTTCACTTAGGACACAAGCATTCTCAAGAACCTTAGAGGCTAGAGAGTAACTTAAATCACTCATTGGCAACTTAATCTTAGCTCTGATATAACCTGGAATCTTAGCTATCATCCTCTCTTTGAGGAGGTCTAAGTTAATGCCATGCATTGCTGAGATTGGAATGACTTCAATTCCAGTGCACTCTTCAACTAGCTTTACCCTTCGAATTATTTCATCAGTAGACTTTATCAAGTCAACTTTATTCAAAACTCCCAAAATTTTCGATTTATGAACTCCTACAGTTTCTAAGGATTCCATACTCGCATAGACCTTTCTTTCTATTTCTCTTAACTCTTCACTCCCATCAACTACTAACAAAATCAAATCGGCCATCGATACCTCCTCTAGCGTAGTGTAAAAGGCGTCTATTAACAGCGGGGGTAAGTCCTCTATGAATCCTATGGTGTCCGCTATCAACACTTTATGTCCTTTGATCATAGTTCTCCTGACGGTAGTTGATAGTGTAGCAAAGGGCCTTCCGTCAACATACCCTTCTTCGCCCGTTAATTTGTTAAATAACGTTGTTTTTCCAGCTCCTGTGTAGCCGGTAAGTGCTATAGTTGAGAGGCCTGCTACGCTTCTCGCTCTGACTCTTTCTCTCTTCTTCTTTCTTATTTCCTTCAGAGTTCTCTCTATCCTAGCTATTCTACTCACAGTATGTCTATAGTGAGCATCAATTTCATACCTTCCACCACCCATGAAGCCAGCAAACTCTTCCTTCCTGAGTAGGTGAATTCTCTCTTTTATGAAGGATAATTCTCTTTTTAATCTAGCTAGTTCTATTTGTAATTTAGCCTCTTTCGAGCCCGCTCTCTTGCTGAATATTTCTAAAATTAACTGGAATCTATCAATTACCTCGATCCCCCATTCTTTCATTAGATTGTGGACTTGAGAGGGCTTTAAGTCGTTGTAGAATATCACCTTATCAATGTGATTAGATTCAATGATCTCTTTAATCTCTCTAACTTTCCCCCTACCTATGTTGTATTTAGGATCAGGCTCTCTGATCTGTTCTATAATCAATACTGGCTCATATCCAGCAGCTATTGCAAGCTCTTTAAGCTCATATAACCTATTCTTCTCCTTTCTAGTTCTTCTCTGGACCAAGATTACTCTTAACAAGCGATGGCTCACCTATTTTATTTCCTCTTTTTGATTTTAACTATATCGCCTAGTGTTAGCTCATAACGCTCCTCTTTACTACTTTCTTCGTAACCATAAAGGGGACTCTCTACAACTAAGACTATTTTCAGTGCTCTCTCAAGCTTCCTAGCTAGATCTAGGTTAGGTATTAGTGTTCCACTTTCGATCCTTCTTATAGTTGACTCCTTTTCGCCAACTAACCTAGCGAGTAACTCTCTAGTTAATCCCATAGCTTCCCTAGCTTCTTTGATCCTCTCAGCGAAATCCTCAACCACTTCGTACTCGACAATTGGTTCTCTATAAGTCCTTTTTGGCTTTAAGACCTTGGCGGGAACGCTCTTCTTAGCGGGCATTTCTAGCTTAGGTGCCTTAAGTCTGCTCGCACACCTTCTGCACACTATTAAATTTACACCATCAACTACTGCTCTGTAGTACTTTCCCTTGATGTCACTACCACATATTTCACACTTAATTTGACCCATGATCCCTTGATTTATTATTGAATCACGAACTTAAAAAATCAATCGTGAAAACATATATTACCAGGTGTTCTCTAACCCTTAGAAGAGTTGAGTTAGAGAACTATGAAGGTGAAGGCCAGTAAAATCGACTTGATGAAGTTAAAAGCAATAGCTGATTACCTATTTGGTAAGGGAGCTGGAGACGCTTTGCTGAAGGGTGAGATGGTAGAAGTAATAAAGTCGAAAAGAACGGGAAGAATTCGCGAAGTCTACGTGGATGGAGTTCTAGTGGCTACTATTAGAGCAAGTGATGGATTTCTGTTGCCTACTATAGAGGGAGCGAGGAAGTTGATATCTTTAGGTAGTTATTCCAAGATTGTAGTCGTTCCTAATGATGTTGCAGAGTTTATAGCTAAAGGAAGGACGTTGTTCGCAAAGCACGTCCTCAAAGCTGATCCTGGGATAAGAGCTGGAGAAGAAGTAGTTGTAGTAGATGAGCAGGGAAGAGTAGTCGCTGTGGGAAGAGCCAGGCTAACTGGGATTGAAATGGTGAGGGCTAAGAGGGGTATTGCTGTTAAAATTAGAAAGGGGGTTTATGAGGGTAGCCAGTAATTTATCATTTGTATATTATGATATACCTATTATGCCTCCTCTTCTCTACAGAGATTTTAAAGTTTTGTCTTAGCACTTCAACAAGGTCATTGTAAGTATATTGATTAGCATATCTTGAAGGAACTCTGATCCTAGGAACTAATCCTCTCAATTTTGGTATCTCTAGGGTGTTCTTGATGTATGATACGTAAGCGTACTTCAATAGCGTCTTTATCTTAATGGATATAGTCCTTGATTTCGTGTTATCAAGAAGCCTCTCAACAATTTGACAAGCTCTATCGAAGATCCTATGCTTTTCATGGATGAAATCAGATGCATCAGTACTTTTTAAAGACATACCCCATACCCTAAATCTTGAGAAATTGATTAGAATATAAGCTTTTTCCTCAGTTAAGGGATGTTTTAGATACGAACAAACGAGTCATCATCTTGCAGGACTTAGCCCTATTCATGAGATTATTAACAAATTGAAAATATCCTTAGGATAGCCTGTAAAGAAAAACAAAGAATATTTTGTTATCGAGCTCTTTAATATTTAGTAGAGAATCAATTCCCTTAAGTACTCTCTTAACTTCTCATTAACTTTTTCTAATATCAAGCGTTCTTCAGCAAAGTCCTTGAGGAACTTATCCACTTCATGTTCTGGACACTCGCTGATTAATTCAGTTAGCCATTTTATTTGTTCTTCGACTAGGTAAGTTGCTATATCATCTAAGTTGTCAGAGCATAAAACTTCGCTTAATTTTAAATCTCCTTTTTCATCCTCTTCGAAAACTGTCGCTATATAGTGGCCTTCAGACGAGAAAACTAAGCATATTACATCACAGAATGGTTGAGAGTAATGAGTTAGCTTCAACTTCCTAAGCAATTCACCACCTTCTTCTCTGTTAGCTAAGCCTAACTTAAAAGCTATCTTTTAGAGAGTACCTGAAGATAACCTTTGAATGCCCAGTCATCAGGACTTTAGCTGCATGTACGAGGATTCATCAAGACGTCTTGTTTATTATAGTTTAAAGTGTATAGAGCTTTTATATGTTGACAATGAATTAAGTATGGGGGTATTTGATGAAGTACAGGTTACTGGACATATTAGCTTGCCCGTATGATAAAAAATTCCCACTTAGGTTGATAGTATTCTCTGAAAAGAAATACGAGCGCAGACAAGTTAAATTTGATAAAATGCCTGTATGCGAAATTTATTGTGGCCTTTTCGGCAAAAATATAAAAGAGTTAGATTTAAGCAAAGTTAATTGCGAAGAGTGCATAAAATTGGAAGTAGTGGATGGAGTGTTAATTTGTGATGAGTGTAAGAGATGGTATCCCATACGTGATGAAATACCAATATTACTACCGGATGAACTTCGAAATAGAGATGAGGATTTGAAGTTTATGGAGAGATACAAGGATAAGTTCCCTGAAGAAGTGCTAAAAGAGGGCAAGCCCTTTAACTTAAGTGACTTACTTAAAAAGTAATATATCCTCTTCGTATTTGCGCCCTCTCACCACAGCGCCTCCCTCAACGATAACAATGTCTCTTTTATTAAGAAATTCAGTGAGCCAATTGAGCATACCTTGGAGGTCTATTGAGTAGGTGAGTATTTCTAAGGGGACGTTCACCGAGAGCGGCCTTATAGGAATTATATGTCTCGTGCTTTTTGGCGCTAATAACTCTCCCTTTAAGGCTATGTCAACAACTTCGTCCTTAGATAATAGTATCGTGGTTATGAGAACATTAGTTTCACTGCTAGTAAAGGACTTTAGAGCATCTCCTTCAGTCATATAACTTATCTTGGCTCCATAACCTCTCAAAGCTGTTTCAACTCCATAAAGCTCTTTAGAAGCCTTCACTATGTCAACAAATTGATCATGTCCTTTGACTATTAAGGAGTAATCCCTCCAGTGTAGCGCAAAATAGGCCTCTCTCTTGTTAACTGCATCATTGGCTTCGTTAAAATCAACCTTCTCTACTCTAAGGCCTCTAGAATACAGCACTTTCATCACGATATCTTTACTAGGGGGATTCTCGACTATTCTAAACCATCTCTTTAAAAGTATACTCTGATCGTTATAATCAACAAAGCATACTGGAGCGAACTTGACTTTCATTCTCTTAAGTGCTTCTAATCTGTGCATTCCATCTAGCACTACTAGGCTATTCTCGTCTACTATTAAAGGATCATATACGACTTTGCTCTCAATAATCCTCTTAATTAATGAGATGAGTAGGCTCTCAATAACCAATTCATGAGGCTTTAAAGCATCTAGTGGACATACACCGATTTTTAATGTCAACTCCTTGTATTTGGTGACAAAGGCGTAATTTCGTGACAAACGCTCATCGACCCCTCATCTCAGTAACTACTTACTTAAATTACGCTCAACTTATTTTGTTTAACTACCAGATAGTGAGCTCAATCGTGAAGGTATACGGCTTTAACTCCACCATCTAATTTTTCTTCAATCTTCACGAATCCAAATCTGTAAAACTGGACTATATCGCCTACGTTTAACTTTAGCAAGTCCTTCTCAGCTAATCCACTTATTCTCTTTAAGTCTCTGTTAGCTTTGAGAACTATGATCTTCACACTATCCTCTGGAGCCCATTGTATTATCTTTAGCTTGAGTGCTCTGGCATCAGATGAATCGAAGCTGTAAATTACTGATTCGGCGGAGGACTTTCCCTTGCGGACTATCTTCAAGTTAGCTAATCCTAGTAGCCTTATTAGAGCACCTTCCTTAAGTTCATTAAAGTCAAGTTTAGTTATGTATAGTGTTATTACTCCCTCTCTTGGCTTTAACGTAATTTTCCTGACTCCTCTCTCTGGATATGAGGGATGGCGAGGTATCCTAGCGACTAGTTCTTTTGGATGCTTTATCAGGAGCGGTATTGGGTCATCAACAAACATATATCTATCAGCCATGGGTTCTACGTACTTTCTATTTATTGCATGCATGTTCTTCAGGCTTATGGTGGCTTCACTTTCCTTTACTCCTAGCTCCAACATTATATCCCATAATGTCTGTGGAAGGACTCCTCTCCGTCTTAGTGCTATTAGCGTCCCCAATCTTGGATCATCCCAACTCTCATAGAGGCCCTCTTCGATTCCCTTTCTCATTTTAGACTTACTTAGTATCACGCCTTCGAGCTTCAACCTTCCAAAGTGTATGGTTTCAGGATATTCCCATCCGAAATGTGAATATAGGAATTTCTGTTTTATTGTATTAGCTATATGTTCCTTGGCTCTCAATATGTGAGTGACCTTCATCAGGTGATCATCGATCGCTGCTGCAAAGTTGTATGTAGGCCATGCTACATACTTATCTCCTACTAATGGATGTGGATAAATCGAAGTATCTATGATCCTGAAAGCAACCCAGTCCCTTACTGAAGGATCTGGATACTTCGGATCAGTCTTAACTCTCAATGTGGCCTCCCCTTCACCATATACTCCTTCAATCATTCTATCCCATCGCTCTAATTGCTCCTCAATGCTCAACTCTGCGCACTTACACCTTAATCCCCTTGCTCTGAAGTACTTAACCTCTTCACTACTATGTGTACAAACGTAGGCTCCATCTAGCTCTATCAATCTTCTAGCATACTCGTAGTATACTGGTAGTCTTAGGGATTGTGTATATTCGTAATCCCACTTTATACCAAGCCACTTCAAGTCTTCTCTTATGAGGTCATATGCCTCAAGGATTGGCTTCTTCGTTCTAGGATCAGTGTCTTCAAACCTCAGTATGAAGACACCTTTATACATCTCAGCATACTTATAGCTAAGTATAGCAGCTCTAGCGTTCCCTATGGTCAGTACAAAGTCTGGATTTGGTGCGAACCTAGTTACCACTCTCTTATACTTGTCAACATTCGGTAATGGTGGCAACTTCTTAGGAGCAACTGCCTTCTCTTCAAAGGCTTCAGGCCATCTCTCAAATGCTATCCTTTTCTGTTCCTCTAGTGATAACTTGTTGACCTCTTCAACTACCTCACCAATAATTGGAATGTATTCTTTGATCCTTGGTCTAATTTCAGGACATTCGGCTATTACTTTACTAAGCACAGGCTTCACTCTGGCCTTGCCATCATGCTTCACTGCATTTATCAACGCATGTTTGTAAGCTAACTCTCTAACCCTTTCAATAAGATCATGAGCCATAGGGACTCTCCTAGTAAGGAATGTTCTCAACTTTAATTAAGTTATCCGAGTATTACTTAGGGGTGCAAAGGTGATTTCCGCCGAAATCTTGAGGATCGTTGAAGAGATCGTGATAGCGTTGTTCCTAATCTATGCAGCCTATTCAGACTATAAGACAAGAATAATAGAAGACAAGGTATGGGGATTGATGTTACTAGTCCTTGCTCCAGTGACATTGTACCTCTTATTCTCTGCATATGAGTATCTCATAGCAACATACATAGCCTCACTAGTAGTGAGCATAATGTTAGGGATATTTGTAGGCCTTACGAAACTCACAGGTGGTGCTGATGTGAAAGCGATCATGGTAATGGGAGCCATAGTGATTCCTCGAGGATTAAACCCCCTCTTAATACCTTCATTGACAATTGTGCTTAATGGCGTCGTCTTTTCTCTGCTAACAATAGCCTACGTCATGTTTAGGAACATATCGATGTACATTAAATTCGGAAAGTTATTTGAAGAAGAACTTCCATTAACTACAAAAATCGTACTATTATTCACAGCTTATAAAGAGCGAGTTAGTAATGTCGCTTCACACCCTCATAAGTACTTCATAGTGGAGCTAAGGGAACAAGGGTCGAAGCGCTACAGATTAGCCCTACTTAGCGTCGAAGAGGAGACATCAGAAGTGATTAAAAACCTACTATCGCAAGGTGTTAAAGAGAGTGATTGGCTTTGGGTTTCACCGTCCATACCATTAATAGTGTACATCTTGCTTGGCTACATTTACTATATCTCAATTGGAAATATACTAGAGCCTCTATTGAGATTCCTTATCAAGGTGACTTAAGTCTATAAAATAATTCGCTCTAAAGAGTTAGAGAACTAGTAACCGAATGTTAGACTATTCAGCCATATATTCATGAACTTAGGATGTAGTGCTTGCTCTACGAATATTGCTCTCTCAACTATTCTTTCAGCTATTTCGCGCGCCTTCTCTGACTTAAGCATTAGTCTAGCCCCAGTCCCTGCTGAGTTGCCTAATATGATAACTCTGGAAAGCGGAACTTTAGGTATGAGTCCTAAAGTCAAAGCATCCTTCGGCTCTATGTTTGAACCGAAGGAGCCACAGATGAAGACATTTCTTAACTCTTCAGCTGTTACGCCCGTTACTTCTAAGAGTATTCTCCAACCACTTGATATCGCAGCCTTAGCTTTCTGTACTTCTCTAATGTCTCTCTGAGTCATAACTATTTTATTCGGGATTACTTCGAAGGAACCTCCTAGGTCTGCGGATAGTTTACCATCTCTGTTAAGAAGTCCATGTCTTAGAAGTTCAGCTACTAGGCTGATGACTCCAGAGCCTGAAAGGCCTATGGGATTATCACCATAAACCTTATACTCTATTACCTTACCCTCCTCATTTACTTTCACTCTATATATTGCTCCTTCAAGAGATTTTATCCCGCAAGATATGTTAGCTCCCTCTAGCGCTGGACCTGCTGGCGCTGATGTGATAGCTATCCTATCTCTCATCAATAAGGCTATTTCGGTATTCGTCCCTATGTCTAATAACATGGAAGGAGGTGTCACTCCTAATGCTTCAGCTGTCAAAATATCAGCTATTGCATCGGCTCCAACGAATCCAGTTATCGATGGAGGTATATAAAACCAAGCATCGCCTAAACTCTTAAAGCCTAGTTCGCTTCCGTAGCCCTCTAAGGGTACTGAGCAGTAAGGTGCAAAGGGTGCTTTGCCAATAGGTGAGGGATCTACTTCAAGCAATATACTGATCATAACTGTGTTCCCTACTAAACACATTGCATAAATGTCAGACATCCTAACGCCTAGCTTTTGGCATAATTTCTCTCCTAATTTCTCGATAACGTTGATCGTCACTTCATGCATCTCATGTAGTGTGTTGGGATATCTCATTACGTGGGTTATCCTCGATATCACGTCGTCTCCGTACTTACTTTGTGGATTTAGCATATAACCTTCAGCTAAATTATCTCCGCTTTCCAAATCGATTAGATATGCTGCTATCTTCGTAGTCCCTATATCGACTGCTAGGCCAAGTACCTTTCCCCTAGGATCCGCTATATTCACTATTGCGTCATTTCTCAAGAGAATTTTTAGCTCTTCTCCATTCTTTAGATTTCCCTCGCTCATTTTCTTAAGGGCTCTCAACTTTAGGCCCTTTGACTTTGATAGCTTTACCACCATTCTATCGTATGGTATTGGATACTCAAGAGTTGGTTCGCTTACTTTAATTGTTGTGATTTTGAGTAAAGGGTCTATTTCACTAATTCTCGGCTCTAGGCCTGAAGTTAGAGCTTTAAACTCGCCGATTGCTGGAACTTCTATGATGAGATCTGAGAGCACTCTAGCTTGACACGCTAATCTAGTTCCTTTAGGCAGTTCGTGTAGGAGTTCATTGCCTGTAGGTTCGGAGAGCTTGCCCTTAATCACCTTAACTATACATTTTCCGCAGAAGCCTCTGCCGCCGCATGGAGTTGGAAATTCAGGTATAACTCTCTTTATGACTTCGGCTAGAATTTCACCTCTCGAGCAGTGAGCTATGACGTTATGAGGGACTATGTGTACCTTCACTATTAAGTCACCACTTGGAGAATTAGCCTTGGAGTTTAATATAAGTTTGAACTCACTTTCAGGTACTTTATTTCTGATACCTGACCGGTAATTAGCAGGTACTACCTGAACTCTCAACTTTAAAGCTCAGAGGTCTCATAATCTCTGACGATATCACTTAAGTACCTAGCTATACTGAAGGCTTCAGCTCTACTCCTTATGAAGTTAAGTCTCTCAAGGGGAATCTCAGTATCACAATAAGGACACCTAACTAAAGCACAGTTCATCGCTGACTTTGGACAACCCCAACATGCTATTGCCCTAGCATATATCAGGGAGAATTCTCTGCCACATTTAGGACACTTGATCATTTCCAATGACTTTTGAGCTCGTTTGCTTAAGCGCATGTTCACACCCACTCTAAACCTAGCCAGACCTTTCAAGATACTTTCTTTGAATACTAGACCATAAATTTGACGGTGATTGAAGTACTCAATTGAGATGACTCTTTAATTGGAAATCTTTGACTTTTGGGTAAACCAAACCTTATATCTGCTACAAAGGAATAGAATAGTAGGTGGTACTTTGTCAAAGACTTCAAGGATCCCCGGGTTCTATAAGCTATCAATGGAGGAGAGGCTAAGAATAGTTAAAGAGTTCGCTGGTCTCACTGATGAAGAAGCTAAGATGTTACTCGATAGCGGCAGTATGCCTCTGGAAATAGCGGATAGAATGATAGAGAATGTGATAGGAGTGTTTCACTTGCCATTCGGCATAGCAACTAACTTCCTGATAAATGGCAAAGACTATCTAGTTCCCATGGTAATAGAAGAGCCTTCGGTTGTAGCAGCTGCTAGTAATGCAGCTAAAATGGTGAGAGCAGGAGGAGGATTTAAGGCTAGTACTACTGATCCAGTGATGATAGGACAAGTTCAGTTAACGAATGTAAAAGATCCCCAAGAGGCTAAAGAGATTATACTAGGAGAGAAGGAGAAGATACTCGAAATAGCTAATGAGAAGGACCCAATACTTGTTAAACTTGGAGGTGGAGCTAAGGACATTGAAGTTAGAGTGCTTGATAGCATAAAAGGACCTATGGTTATCGTACATTTACTAGTAGATGTAAGGGATGCAATGGGAGCTAATGCTGTTAATACAATGGCCGAGGCAGTTGCTCCTTATATAGAAAAGATTACAGGTGGCAGGGTCTACTTGAGAATAGTCTCCAATTTGGCAGTAAAGAGGTTAGCAAGAGCCGAATGTGTTGTACCCAAGGAGGCCCTAGGAGGCGAGGAAGTGGTAGATGCTATAATGTATGCTTATGCCTTTGCATTAGCTGATCCATTTAGGGCAGTAACTCACAACAAAGGGATAATGAATGGAGTTATTGCTGTAGCCTTAGCTACAGGGCAAGACACTAGAGCTCTTGAAGCTGGTGCTCATGCTTATGCGTCAATTGGTGGTAGATACAAGCCTCTTAGCACTTGGGAGAAGGATGAGAATGGCGATCTGAGAGGCTATTTAGAAATGCCATTAGCTGTTGGCATAGTTGGGGGTGCTACTAGAACTAATCCACTAGCTAGGATATCGTTGAAGATACTTGGTGTCAAAACAGCTAGAGAGTTGGCTGAGGTTATGGTCTCTGTTGGCTTAGCAAACAACTTAGCAGCCCTTAGAGCTCTAGCGACTGAGGGAATTCAAAGGGGACATATGAGGTTACATGCTAGGAATATAGCAATAGCTGTTGGAGCTAAAGGTGACTTAATCGATAAAGTAGTTGAGAGGATGATTAAGGAAAGAGTAATCAGAATGGATAGAGCTAAGGAGATACTAGAGGAGTTGCTTAGAGAGCAGAAGTCATAATTCAACGACCAACTTTTTAGCTAGTTCAAATAGTGGAATAGTTCTTTGTTTCGGTATTGCTTTTCTTAGCTCGCTCTCTTAACATTTAAAAGTGTAACTGTTTCTCTAAGGTATGTGATTAGAGGTAAAGTAGACTTAAGAGCTCTTTTCCTCTCTGCTTATTACTTAACATTCTATCTCTGTAGATTTAATTTTGTACCAGTAATGCCCCTACTTCTCAGTGACTTCAATGTTGCGTATTCACAAGGGGGACTAGTAGGATCATTTCTCTTCTTAGGTTACTCTATCACGCTAACCTTAGCTGGAGTGATGAGCGACATTTTTGGAGCAGTGATAATCATCGTAATGGGTGCTTTCATATCCTCGATATCTAACTTCTTAACTTCGATGGCTTCTAGCTTCTTGCAATTAATGTTTCTCGCTTTAATGAATGGATTAGGTCAAGGAATGGTATGGCCCTCTCTCATGAGCTTAACTGTGAATATGTATGAAAGTGAAAAAGTCGATTACGTAATAGGAGCGATGCTAACTGCCGCCATAGTCGGCCCTCCTGTAACCTTTAGCTTAATAGGAGCAGTGGCTACGTCTTATGGCTGGCGCCTTGGTTTTGTGGTCCCGGCCTTAATACTAATTGCTTTTACGCTGATCTTCTTGAAGATCTTTAGAGGGGCCGATTATCCTAAGAGAAGGTTCTTTAGACAATACAATATTAAACAAGCACTGGTAAACGAGAATGTATGGTTGTTGGGTTTAACTTATACGTGCTTTTACTTCATTGTCAGGGGGTTCACGAGTTGGATGCCTACTTACTTTACAGAGAAGTATGGTATGACAGTGATGTCGGCATCTCTTCTAAGTGGTGCGTACTTACTAATGAATGTAGTGGGCGCCTTTGCGGGAACGTGGATAGCTAATGTTAAACTTAAGGGTGATAAGAGAAAAGTTATGTTAGTATCCTTATTTCTTTCTTCTGTGATCAACGCTATCTTGATGCTTAACGATCGCCTTGACATATTCCTATTGCCGTTTCTGTTTTTATCACTAAGCCTTTGTGAGTGGTTTTTCTTCTCACTAGTTCCCTTGATAACATCACGTGAATTTTCGGGAACAGCTTCAGGGATCATTGATGCACTTGGTTATTTAGGGGGATTTCTAGGGACTTATTTTATAGGGTGGTTTTATGATTTGAAGCTATCCTACAGTTCGCTGTTTCTTACATTCTTCATACTAACCTCTGTAGCTACATTCATGACTTTCTTGATAAAAACTGAGGCATCTCACAGGAGTCGATGAAACCTCATTGTGATAAATTACCTTTCACTATGTTCAACAAATATCCTTAATAAAGAATTTATTAAGAGATAACTGGAATGACCACTTTTTCATAAGCCTTCTAGGAGAAAAGCTATAGCAGTACTCTATGAGAGTAGAGCTAAGCTAAATTACTCTTTGTACGCTATGAAATCTATTTCAAGAAGGACTCCTTTTGGAAGATTTGCTACTTGAACTGTAGTTCG
>Ga0180302_10000200_pt1 | contig 25016 bp, 20 predicted proteins | sample GuaBasSediGuay17_FD_121794 | JGI IMG/M metagenome (GOLD analysis project Ga0180302, IMG submission 121794) | Subseafloor sediment microbial communities from Guaymas Basin, Gulf of California, Mexico - Guay17, Core 4571-4, 12-15 cm | ecosystem: Environmental > Aquatic > Marine > Hydrothermal... | reverse complement strand
TACCATAAAAGGTTTTCCACAAACTGCTCCTAAATCCCAGCTAGTCCCGGGATAGACATATATTGGTATTTCAGCTAGTTTACAGAGATATTCTATCTCATCTCTTATGTCTCTAGGGCAGTTTGACGCGATTATAACTAGCTTTGCCTTGCCAAACCTACAGAGTGTTAACGTTTTCTTTGAACCTATTATTACTTTGCCAGTGTTCATGGCCGTTCTGAGTTCTCTAACTATGTCAATCACGATTTCCTAGCCTCCTTCTTCTCTGCTTAACTTTCTCAATCTCATAAATATTTCCGTTAGTCCTGTGCCCAAAGGTATGGGGTTAGAGCCTACGACCACGCTTTCTGTAACTCCCCTCAGCTTATCTACTTCAGCTCTAGCCGCAGCGTCTACTAAGTGTTTCACGGTAGTTTCGAAGGCGGCTCTAGCTAATACGCTCTCCTTTTCGCCAACTACACCATGTCTTCCAACTTGGCGTACTCTTCCAGTCAACGTCATGATGTCGGCAACCAACATTATGTGCCTGACATCAACATCTAAGCCTTGATCTTCTAATACGCCCTTCATCTCTCTCATTATCGCCGTCCGCGCAGCCTCAATTCCTAAGACTTCAGCTATTTCGTGAATGTTGTTTGTGATAGTCCTCGTAGGGTCAACTCCAGGAATCATCATCACGGCTGCTAGGTTCGATCCTTCGGCTATTAGAACATATTCATTTCCTTTCTCCTCTTTCCTAACTATAACTCTGCGAATTCCCTTTACTCCCTTAAGCTTAAGGGATACGACTTTATCATAAATTCTCTTGAACTTTATGAAGTCTTTGGCAGGGGTTTGAAATATAACTTTGTATCCGTCAGCTTCTACAACTCCCTCTTTCCCCTTAATTTTCTTCAAGGCTCTGATTACGTCCTTGACTGTGACTCCTCGATCTCTGAGCATTTCAGGGTCTAAGTTTATCACTATGGAGAAAGTGGCGTAATCGTAGTCTACGCTTTCAGAAACTATCTCTATGGTTGTTAACTCTATTTTCCTAGCGATTTCTAGCGCTTTTTCCTTACTGTAACGGTGTTTCTCATCTAAGTATATTTTCATTATCGGTGTTGAGGGCTTCTTCCTAGCGTCAACTATCTCTATTAGTCTAGGGAGTCCGAGAGTTACGTTAAACTCTCTTGCCCCTGCGAAGTGAAAAGTTCTGAGAGTCATTTGAGTACTAGGCTCTCCAATGGATTGTGCAGCTACTATTCCTACAGCTTCTCCGGGTTCCACTAACGCTTTCTTGTACTCTCTCTCCACTTCTCTGATTACCTCTATTATCTTTTCATCAAAGCCTCGCCTTTCAACTATTTTGCTCAGCTTAGTGTATAACTCATCGATTATCGATCGAGACACTTTTCCCCTTAAGGAGTATAAGACCGCCTTTAACCTCTCAAGGTCTCTCTTGACCTTCTCCTCTACTACGACTTTGGCTTTTTGTTTTTTAGACACTAGCTTTCACCCCCTAAGATCTTCTGAATTATGCCATCCAAGTCTATAGGTCTGCCGTGATAACTCTTAGCTGGGTCAACGCCATCCTCTCCATATCTAAACTGTACTACTGCTCCTGTTGACGTTCTTACAGTGCCGTCGTATTCGACGTGAAGGTCTTGTAGAGCATTAGCTAACCTCCTGTACATATAACCGCTTTGAGCCGTTCTCACGGCTGTGTCAACGAGTCCCTCTCTACCTCCCATGGCATGGAAGAAAAATTCTATAGGATTTAAACCTTTCTTGAAGCTGCTATAGACGAAGCCTCTAGCCTTAGCTCCAATGTCACCAGGTTTGAAGTGAGGAAGAGCTCTGTTCATGTAACCCCTCCTGATCCTCTCTCCTCTAACTGACTGTTGACCTAAACATGCGGCCATTTGAGTTATGTTTAGAGGATTGGCCCTAGCTCCAGTGGACGCCATTATAACAGCTTCGTTATTTAGGCCTAAGTGTTTCCTAGCTGTACTCCCAGCTCTATCCCTAGCCTTTGATAGGGTCTCCATTATTTTGCTCTCTAAGCTCTCCTCTAAAGTCTTTCCTGGGACGAGTTCTAACACTCCCTTTCTCGCTTCCTCTATTAGTTCTTCTATTCTCTTTTCAGCGTCTTCGAAGATCTTTTCTACATCTTCAATTGTGCGCTCAGGTATGTCTAAGCTGTCAATCCCCATAGTGAAACCTCTTCTATCAAGGTAAGCTAGCAACATCCTGAAGACGTTGTCCATGAATTCTCTGGCAAAGTCAGTTCCGTAGTCCTTAATGAGTTTATGTAGCATGGATTCTGGTTTTTGAGCTCCTATAGAGCTCTTGTCTATTACGCCTGTTAATAGCATGCCGTTCCTGATTATAACGTATCCATCGTAGGGACAATATTCTTCATTACACTCCTCTTTAGTTAAGCCCGAAGATACGCTCGCCCTTCCTGTGTGGTTGAAGTCCTTCGGTAAGAAGACGCTGAAGACTTGTTTTCCAGTCCACAGTACTTCAGGCTTTTTGAAAGCTGGTTCTGGGAGCTCTCCTTTATATCCAGCTATCATTAGTAGACGACAGACTTCAGATTTCTCAAAGAGAGAATCTTTCCTAGTAAATAGGTATGCGGCTGTTATGTAATCGTGAATAGCGCCAATTATTGGTCCTCCATATCTCGGTGAGAGAATCTGCTCTTGTACTAGCATTAAGACTTTGGCTTCAGCTCTAGCTTCTTCGCTTTGTGGGACGTGTAAGTTCATTTCATCTCCATCAAAATCTGCGTTATAAGGAGGACATACATTCAAGTTTAACCTGAACGTCTTACCTGGAAGTACTCTAACTTTATGAGCCATTATTGACATTCTGTGAAGCGATGGTTGTCTGTTGAAAAGTACTATGTCTCCATCTCTTAGGTGTCTCTCCACTATGTAACCTGGAGCTAGTGATTCTGCTAAGGCATCTCTGTCTTTAACGAACCTAAGGTCTATTCTGCCTCCATCAGGTCTTATGATGTAATTAGCGCCTGGGTATTCGTAAGGACCTCTCCTAACTAACTCTCTTAGTTCTTCTATGTTCCACTCAGTGACTTTCTCAGGTATCACGAGTATTTTTGCTATTTCTATGGGTACTCCGACTTCGTTTATACTTAGGCTTGGGTCTGGCGATATGACTGTCCTAGCTGAGAAGTCGACTCTCTTTCCAGCTAAACTTCCTCTAAACCTTCCCTCTTTACCTTTCAATCTTTGAGCTAGAGTTCTGAGGGGTCTCCCCGACCTATGCTTAGCTGGAGGGACTCCCGGTAACTCGTTGTCGAAGTACGTAGCTACGTGATATTGGAGGAGTTCCCAGAGATCGTCGATAATTAGTTGAGGGGCTCCAGCATCTATACTTTCTCTTAATCTCTGATTTATTCTGATTATGTCAACTAACTTGTGCGTTAGATCGTCTTCAGACCTAATTCCAGTTTCAAGAGTTATTGACGGGCGGACACATATCGGAGGTACTGGGAGTACTGTTAAGACCATCCACTCAGGTCTTGAGTACTCTGGGTCGAAGCCTAATAACTTGAGGTCTTCATCTGGTATTCTCTCAAGTCTAGACCTAACTTCACTTGGAGTTAACTTGACAAGCGCGCCGTCCTCTAGTTCTTCATAAAAGCTAGCTGGCTTCTCTAGTATTATCTTATGTTGTCTAGCATGACAGTGGGGACATTCGAGAACTTTCATTGCCTTTTTGATCACGTGATTTGTTAGCTTTATCCTGAGGAGTTCCCAACGCTTCTCATAAAGTTCTATTCTTCTCCTGAGTTCCTTGAGCTCTTCCTCAGGTAATAGTATTTTGCCACACTCTCTACAAGTCGCTCTTAACAGTTGGTGAATGTGCTTGACGAACTCTACGTGAATCACAGGTCTAGCCAGTTCTATGTGACCAAAGTGTCCTGGACACTGTTCGGTGTAGTTTCCACACGTCTCGCAACGGACTCCTGGCTCTATAGTTCCTAGTCTCCTGTCCATGAGTCCAGTTCTAACGGGTATTCCATCCTCATCGTAAGTGTCCGAAGTTACTATTTGAGTTACCGAGAGCTTCCTTATGACTTCAGGAGATAGCATTCCAAACCTTATTGCCTTCACGACTTTTTCCTGTTTACTCGTTAACCCGAAAGACAACAGTTTGATCACCTCTACGTTTCCTCCTCTGAGACGACATTTCCTAATACTAGTCTGGGAGCTATTCCCAGACTCATTAATTCCTGTAACAGTAACTTGAAAGCGTAGGACATCTCGACTGGGTGTAATTTCCCTTTATCCTCGCAAACTGGACACACTGCTCTTCCCTTCCTAGAGTCGAAGTATCCTATGAAACCACACCTTTCACATACGTACACTATCGTTCTATCAGATTCTTCAAATAATCTCTCTCTGAGCAATAATGCAGCTCCGTGACCTACTAAGCAGTCCTTTTCCATCTCACCAAATCTTAGACCACCTTCTCTGGCTCTACCTTCAGTGGGTTGTCTAGTTAGTATTTGGACGGGTCCTCTAGCTCTGGCATGTATTTTGTCCGCGACCATGTGATGAAGTCTTTGATAGTATACTACTCCAATGAATATCTCTGCCTCCAACCTCTCTCCAGTAATGCCGTTGTACATTACCTCTTTTCCATCACTCCTGAAACCTAGTCTCTTTAATGCTTCTCGTAGTTTCATTTCTGGCTCACCTTCAAACGGTGTAGCGTCAACGAACCTTCCTTCAAGTGCAGCTACCTTTCCGGCTATCGACTCTAAGAGTTGTCCTATAGTCATTCTAGATGGTATGGCATGTGGGTTTATTAAGAGGTCTGGGACTACACCGTCTTCAGTAAATGGCAAGTCTTCTTGAGGTAGTAACATCCCTATAACTCCTTTTTGTCCGTGCCTCGATGCGAATTTGTCTCCTATCTCAGGTACCCTCAAGTCTCTAACTCTGACTTTAACTAGTTTGTTGTCCTCTGACGTCACTGTTATAACTACTTTATCTACAATTCCCTTTTCGCCGTGCCTTAGCACTACTGAGGTGTCTCTCCTCCTAGCCCCTCTTCTAGTCTCGAAGACCTGCTCGAAGAACCTAGGTGGACTAGTTTTCCCTATCAGAGCTTCGCCTCCCTTGATCTCAGATTCAGGTTCAGCTATTCCGTCTTCTCCCAAGTGTACGTAATTCTCGCTCGACCTATAACCAACAACAGATGAGTCAGGAATCTCTATCCTGTCTTCTTGACCTCCTGGGTACCTTCTCTCCTCAGCTTCGTAAGTCCTAAAGAACGTAGAACGAGCTAAGCCTCTCTCAACAGCTGCTTTGTTGAACACTAATGCGTCTTCGATGTTGTAACCGCCAGCTACCATTACTGCTACTATGAAGTTCTGTCCTGCGGGTCGTTCGTTATAACCGATTAAGTCTATGACTTTGGTTTTTACTAAAGGCTTCTGAGGATAATGCAGTAAGTGCATCCTAGAGTCCATTCTCAGTCGGAAGTTTAGAGTCGGTATTCCTAGAGCTTGCTTTGCCATAGCCGCTTCATAAGTATTCCTAGGTGACTGATTGTGCTCTGCATATGGAATTATCGAGGCTATAGCTCCTAGTATGACTGACGGTATGATTTCGAGGTGAGTGTGCTCGGGGGTTACGTCCTCAGGGTTAACTGCTATCAGCGCGTTCTCCTCCTCTTCTGCGTCTAGATATTCAACTATTCCGTTCTTGACTAGGTCACTCCACGACCACTCTTTGTTTTTCAGTTTCTGAATGTGAATGGGCTTTAACTTTATTTCACCGTTCTCTACAATTATCAATGGTCTTCTCACTCTACCAGCGTCGCAGTTTATGTAAACTTCGTCGGCATGTACTGCCTTGTAATAGGCTACGTTAACTTCATCAGGTATCTTTCCTTCACGTCTCATCTTCCTTAAGGTCTTGACTAACGTTTCTGGCTCTTTGTGAACTCCTATAAGTCTGCCGTTAAGGAAGACTCTAGCTCCTCTAATACCAGTGCTCCTAGCTTCATATATTGGAATCACTCCTAGTCTTGTGTAAAGTAGCTCTTCTATTTTCTTTTCATCAATGCCTATAGATAGTGTAGCTAAGAGGGCTAAGTTCTTAACTAGACCACAGTTTTGACCTTCAGGACTCTCGACAGGACAGAGTTTACCCCAATGAGTTGCATGAAGTTCTCTAGCCTCGAAGTGAGGTTGTGTTCTGCTGAGTGGGGAGACAACTCGTCTTAAGTGACTAATTGTTGATAGGTAGTTCGTCCTATCTAATAACTGACTGACTCCAGTCCTCCCACCAACCCAATTTCCAGTAGCTAATGCGTGTTTTAACCTATCAGTTATCAAGTCAGCTCTGACTAACGTAACTAAGTCTATTTCTCTGTTCCTACTTCTCATTCGTTCCAGCTGATACTTAACGTCGCGTATGAACTGTTTTAAGGCTGACCTAAACAACATGGCTAATAAGTCGCCAGCTAACTTGAGTCTCTTATTGGCGTAATGATCTTTATCGTCTGGTTTCCTCATTCCCTTAGCTAACTCTATTATCTTTTCAGCCATTTGACCTAAGAAATACGCTTTGGCTATTCTGTCCTCAGGCTTAGTCCCTATGTGAGGTAATAAGTAGTTATCTAAAATCCTTTGAGCTCTTTCTATCCTTACAGGTCTCGCTTGTCCTATGGCGACTCTTCTCCCTATATAATCTAAAGCGTCCTCGACTGTAAGGCACTGAGCAGCCTGTACGAGGGATGGAATCAATTCATTTTGAAAGCTAGGGTCGGGGTCGTCCGTTATAGCTTCAGTTATTTGTTTATCGGATTCTAAGCCTAAAGCTCTCATCAATATTACGAGCGGTATTTTCCCCGCTACGGCTGGGAACGAGACGTAAAGCGTTCCGTCTTTGTGTCTTTCAACTGTTACTGGAATCCTATAGGCAGTTGTTGCTGAGAACACCTTAGCTGTATGAGTGACTGTTGAGCTTGAACCCCCTACATCAACTAGTACTCTGTTTACCGCTAAGTCTTCTTGAATGACTAGTACTCTCTCCGATCCGTTTATTATGAAGTAGCCTCCAGGGTCTCCGGGGTCTTCTCCTATAGCTATTAACTCTTTCTCATCCATCTTAGAAAGGGGGCACTTCACGGACTTTACCATTATGGGAAGGTCTCCTATGTAAACTCTTTCCCAATCCCTCTCTTCTCCATCAACTATGAGCGCCATGTGTAAGTGCATGGGGGCAGCATAAGTTAGATTTCTGAGACGAGCTTCCATTGGAAGTATTTCACTAGTAGATCCGTCAGCTTCTCTAGCTATTGGTTTCCCTATCTCTATTTTGCCTAACCTTATGTAAAGTCCAGGTATGTCTGTCTCGATTATCCCTTGTTCATTGATTATTTCTTGGAGTTTCCTCTCGACGAAGTCGTTGTAAGAGTCCAAGTGTTGTTTCACTAAGCCTTTCTCTCTTATGAAGGCCTCGACTAGTACCCATCTGTCTTCATGTGTGAGCTTGAAATTACCCAATGTATCACCTCATCTTAAATGGGACTACTAACCTGAAAGCTACTGATACCCTGGCTGTTGGGCTTTTCCTTATGATCATGATTATGTCTCCAGGTCTAGCGCCTAGGGCTTTAACCGCTGGGTCAGATGTTAGTATCCATGGCAATTGATATGGACGTATTTTCATTCGTTTTAGAAGAGCTCGCGCTTCTTCTTTAGTGAGTCTTACGTGAATGGGTACGAGCTCATGTTCAAATATGTTTATCTTTTTGGGCATTACCTAACCACCAGAACTAAATCGCTACAATTCAATTTTTCGACCTCAAGTCTAGACTATTTGGGGTTATTTAAATTTTACGCAGAAGCGTTGGAGTCATCGTTAGTTGTTAGATGGACAAATAAGAGCTAGATCGCTACTGAAAATCTCAGTTTATGTATTAACTTATCTGTTCTTAAAGCGCTCTCGTTACGTGAAGTACTTCTACTTCGCTGACTTCCTCTAAACTCCCGATGACTCGCTCGAGTTCATAGGTACCTCCTTCCTTGAGTTCTGGCATAGTTATCAGAATTCTCAGCGCTTTTAGTCCGAAAGCTATTGGTTCCTCTTCGTGTCTGACTACTGAGTAATCTTCGCCTAATGACGTGTCTATCTTCTTTACCAACGACTCTAAGTCAACGTCTACGTCCTTTGGAAATACTCTAACCAATACTAGTACTCTCCCCATGCCTATCACCTATGGGCCTGTAAATCCACATCTTGGACATACGTATTTGTTCACTAGTTTTCTGCACTTCTCACATCTCCAAATCGTGACCTCTCCGCAGTTAGGGCATCTAAATTTCACTCCTCGCGTGTATGGCGGGATTGGTCTGCCACAAGAGCTACACGTGGGAATCGAAATTGTACCCAACATATCACCTGCCGAGTAAAACAAGAAAGGGCTTAATATATTTATTCGTTTAGAACTTCTCTGAGGTGATTCTCACCTTTACTCCAATTAATTCTTCTACAACGCTTTCAACTGCCTTGGGTGATAGGGGAATTCTTCTTAAGTCTCTAGGAGATACTCTGACGTAATGCTCTGATGTCCCGTCTGGGAACCAGACTATACTCATGCTGAGAACTCTAGCTGGGAATATTATGTTCTGTATGAGGTTTTTCACGTCATTCGTGTATTCGACTATTTTAACTCTTCCATAGCCTTTTTTAGATAATTGTCTCGCCACTCTATTCCATACAGTTCTAGTCACTTTTGACTTGCTTTTAACTAGAATTAACGTCACGTTGTCTGCCTTTAATGCCTTGACGAATTCCGCTTCTTTAAGTTGAGGGAATTCGTGCTCTTCTAACTTCACGAGATCATGCGATACGTCTACGTCTAATTCGCTTATTTCACCCCTTTCTAACTTATCTCTGCACAATGGACATAGGATCTTAGTTTTTGCATCAAAGTAACATATGGGTAACTTCAACCTCACCCCCTTCTCAACGTTATTGATATTACACTGACTCTCCTAGGTTGTCCAGTCCTAGTCGGCAATATTTCGCTTCCTATCTCAGCTTTAACTTCTACTTCCCTAACAAAGTGTCTCCTCAGCCTTTCGACTACTTCTATCGCTTTAGCTATGTTTCTACCTCGCGCTTTTACCTTGATCTCTCTATTACCCTCGTGGAACAACGTTAAGCATGCGACTATATATTTGTTCACTGGTTTGTCTCCCACGTAAACTATGGTCTCGCTCAGAGGTGCTCACCTCATCACTTGTATAGAACCTTTCACTCAGTAAATGTCAGGTTAATTATTTAAACAAAACCCTACGTTAGCGTCGCTGAGCCGACACTCTGTAGATGGTTTTAGATTCTTGTAATTAGTCAGATAAGGGACTGGCAAACTTTTCGGCGGAGGAAAATTTAAATATCCGTTTACGTGAGTAAATACGGTGATTAATTAATGGAAAAAGGATACATAAGGTTGACAGAGAAGCAACTTCAACTACTAAAGTTATTGTTAAATAAGAGCATCCAAATGCGCGTCTTCACAGTTCAGGAGACCCAAAATGAGCTAGCCAGAGAGCTAGGAGTCACTAGACAAGCGCTAAACGTCCATCTAAGGAGACTAAGAGAGGAAGGATTAGTTAGAACTGGGAGAGGGTTTATTGACTTAACTGAGAAGGCTTTAGAGGTCATAGGAGTAAAGGCAGCTGACGTTTTCGTCCTAATAAAGGTGGAACCTAGGTTAAGGAGTCAAGCGTACATGAAGATAAAGTCATTGCCCGTAGAGAAGATATACAGAGTTACTGGCGACATAGACCTCATAGTCCTAGTAAATCAAGCAAAGCTAGATGAGTTCCTACGCGAGGCTTCGAAGATAGAAGGAGTTAAGGAAACTGTAACTCACGTGGTCATAGAGTCATTAAAGTGATAGGAAAAATAGCTAAAAAGTTAAACAGCATACTATATTTTTGTTTATAACAAACACTTTTTTGCTTTTTATGAGCACTAGTAGGTTTAAACAAAAGGTCATCTCCTTAATTTTACACTGTCATGCTGTTGATTCGAGTTATTGAAGAACGTCGGATACTGTACAAAATAACAAAAAGTTTAATAACATATTGTTAGCTTTGAATCTAGGAGTTTGAGAGAGCTCTACTTATCTATATTGGCGCGTTTACCAAGAGGCGAAGCTCATGCCTGATAAGAAGGATAAGAAAGGACCTGAAGTCCAACTTAGAGTACTTGAAGTCAAGCAACGTGAGGCTGGTAGAGGGAGAGTTAGAATAGACACTGCTGCTATGGCTAAACTTGGAATAACAGCCGGGGATATAGTCGAGATAATTGGTAAGAGAAGGACTGCTGCTGTAGCATGGCCAGGTTACGCCGAAGATCACGGTACTGGAGTCATTAGAATGGACAGCATGACGCGTAGAAACGCTGGGGTTAGCATAGGAGATAAAGTGATAGTCAAAAGAGCAAGGGTTAGAGTGGCTGGTGTTGTGAGGCTAGCTCCAGCTACCATGGCTCTCACAGTTGACGAACACTTTGTAGCTTACATCAAGAAACGGTTACTTGACCATCCACTATGCGAGGGGGACTTAATACAAGTTCCTGTTCTCGGTCAAGCTATACCCTTCACAGTCGTCTCCGTTAAGCCTTCAGGAGTAGTCATAGTGACTGAGGACACTCACCTAATAGTCCTCGAAAGACCTGCAGAGGCTGGCAGAATTCCTAAAGTCACCTACGATGACATAGGCGACTTAGAGGAGGCTAAGCAGAAGATCAGGGAACTCGTAGAGCTCCCCTTAAAACATCCTGAGCTGTTCAGAAAGCTCGGAATTGAACCTCCCAAGGGCATTTTGCTTTACGGCCCTCCTGGCTGTGGCAAGACCTTGTTAGCTAAGGCTGTTGCTAACGAGACTGACGCCTACTTTATAGCTATCAATGGACCTGAGATTATGAGTAAGTTCTATGGAGAGTCCGAGCAAAGGCTCAGAGAAATATTTGAGGAGGCTAAGGAGCATGCTCCAGCTATAATATTTATTGACGAAATAGACGCAATAGCTCCGAAGAGAGAGGAAGTGACTGGAGAGGTTGAAAAGAGAGTAGTAGCTCAACTATTGGCATTAATGGATGGTTTAGAAGCTAGAGGAGACGTTATCGTGATAGGGGCAACTAACAGACCAAACGCCCTTGACCCGGCTTTAAGGAGACCAGGTAGATTTGACAGAGAAATAGAGGTAGGAGTTCCCGACACCAAGGGTCGTTATGAGATACTCCTAGTTCACACTAGGAACATGCCACTAGCTGAGGACGTTGACCTTAAGAAGCTAGCAGAGATCACTCATGGGTTTGTAGGAGCTGACTTGGCTGCGCTGTGTAGAGAGGCTGCGATGAAGGCTTTGAGGAGAGTGTTACCCAAGATAGACCTAGATGAAGAGCAGATCCCTCCGGAAGTCCTAGAGAATCTTAAGGTAACTATGGAAGACTTTACTAAAGCTTTCAGAGAAATCACACCCTCAGCATTAAGGGAGGTTGAAGTTGAGGTTCCAAACGTCCATTGGAGTGACATTGGTGGCTTGAAGGACGTTAAGCAGCAACTTAGAGAAGCTGTCGAGTGGCCGTTGAAGTATCCTGAAGCTTTTAGGAGAATAGGAATCAAGCCTCCCAAGGGTATTTTGCTTTACGGCCCTCCTGGCTGTGGCAAGACATTGTTAGCTAAGGCTGTTGCTACTGAGAGTGAGGCGAACTTCATAGCGGTAAAAGGACCAGAAATTTACAGTAAATGGGTTGGAGAGTCGGAGAGGGCTATAAGGGAGGTATTTAGAAAAGCTAGACAAGCGGCTCCATGCATAATATTCTTCGACGAAATAGACGCACTGGCTCCGATCAGAGGATTAGGTTACGGAGACTCTATGGTTACTGAAAGGGTAGTGAGTCAATTCTTAACTGAACTTGATGGTATAGAGAAATTAGAGGGCGTCATTGTCATAGGAGCGACTAATAGACCTGATATAGTGGATCCTGCTCTCTTAAGACCAGGTAGGTTTGATAGGCTGGTCTACGTCCCACCACCGGATCTCAGGACTCGTTATGAAATATTACTAATCCACACTAGAAATGTCCCATTAGGCGAGGACGTAGACTTGATGGACTTAGCTAAACGAACAGAAGGCTACTCTGGCGCTGACTTGGAGCTTTTGGTGAGAGAGGCGGGACTTATGGCTTTGAGAGAAAACATAAGTGCTACTGTTGTCAGGCTGAGACACTTTGAGATGGCCTTGAAGAAGATCAAGCCATCTCTTACACCTGACATGATAAGGCGTTATGAAGTTTGGATTGAGAGGGCTAGGTCCTTAAGGGAGAGAAGAGTAGCCGCGAGTTATTATGCTTAAAGGGGTGTAATCATGTTACCAGCTCCTCTACCAATAATGATAGTTGACATCCTTAAGAGAAGGGGTTCTCCAATGAGCGATAAAGAGCTTTATAATGAGTTGACGCGAATTCTGGGAGTTGAAGTATCGATGAGGGATTTCAATAAGGCTCTCATGGTCTTAGAAATAAGGAAGGTAATATATGTAGAGAACATAAAAAGAAATCTAAGACTAATACATCCCTTGAACTTGAAGAGTTAAAACTGTTTAATGTAGTAGCTTTATATAAGTTAAAGAGTAGTTTCAATAGAAGAGAGTGATGAAGTATGGGAGTAGACTTTAAAGACTTGATACCGCGAGTTGAAGTTGATTTTTCACGTCTAAGTGGCAAGGTAATAGCAGTGGACGCCTATAACGCCTTATACCAATTTCTAGCCACGATAAGACAGCCAGATGGTACTCCATTGATGGATTCGAGAGGAAATATTACAAGTCACTTGAGCGGTTTGCTTTATAGAACTGTTAATTTCCTTGAACGGGGCATTAAACCAGTTTATGTCTTTGACGGCAAGCCTCCAGAGTTGAAGAAGATGGAAATCTTACGTAGACAGAAGTTGAAGGAAGAAGCCGTGAAACTCTATGAGGAGGCGCTGGCTAGAGGTGATTTAGAGGCTGCGAGGATGTACGCTCAGAGGACTTCAAAGTTAACTACTGACATGGTTGAAGACTCCAAAAAGCTACTGATGTTATTAGGTATTCCTTGGGTTCAAGCCCCTTCTGAGGGAGAGGCACAAGCCGCTTACATGGCCAGAAAGGGAGACGTCTGGGCTACAGCTAGTCAGGATTACGACTCTCTACTCTACGGCACTCCTCGTCTCGTCAGGAACCTCACTATTTCAGGTAGGAGGAAGCTCCCTAGGAGAAACGTCTACGTCGATATTAAACCTGAGTTGATAATTCTGAAAAATGCACTTGAGAGTTTAGGGGTAACTAGAGAGCAGTTAATTGACATAGCTATTTTGATAGGAACTGACTATAATCCTGAGGGAGTTAAGGGGATAGGGCCTAAGAGAGCTCTCAAGATCATTAAACGGTATGGATGTCTAGAAAAGGCTCTTCCTACGCTCGGTAGCGTCGAATTTCCAGTGGATCCTGTTGTAATAAGAGAGCTCTTTCTCAAGCCTGAAGTCACTGATGATTATTCGTTGAAGTGGAGGATGCCAGATGAAGAGGGCTTAATGAGGTTTTTATGCGACGAACACGATTTCTCTGTAGATAGAGTTAGGAGAGCTATCGGAAGAGCAAAGAAGGCTCTAAGAGACTTAGTTACTCAAACTTCGATCGAGAGTTGGTTTGGCTAGGACTATGAGTTTTGAACTTAAGAGAAAGAGATTAGTTGAGGGACTCGTGAGAGAAGGGATACTAAGAGGCGAGAACGTGATTAGAGCTATGTTAAAAGTTCCTAGAGAGTGTTTTGTTCTCAAGGAGTATAAAGAGTGGGCTTACATTGACTCTCCTCTTCCTATACTCTGTGACCAAACGATCTCAGCGCCTCACATGTGCGCTATCATGTGTGAGGCATTAGAGTTAAGTATTGGAATGCGAGTCCTTGAGATAGGCACTGGTAGCGGATATCATGCTGCTCTTTGTGCAGAGATAGTCGCTCCTACTGGTGATAGGAGTGATGGGTTTGTTGTAACTGTAGAATACTTTACTGAGTTAGCTAAATTCGCTGAGGAGAATCTTAAGAAGACTGGGTATAGCGACAGAGTTTACGTTGTTAACGCTGATGGTAGTGAGGGAGTGGGATCTAGGGAACAGTTCGATAGAGTCCTAGTTACAGCGGCAGCTCCCACTGTTCCTAGACCTCTCCTCGATGTCCTTAAGCCTCAAGGACTTTTAGTCATACCAGTTGGAACGCGTTTCTCTCAAGTGTTACTTAGAGTCAAGAAACGCGCTAATGGTGATTTTACAGTTGAGAACTTAGGTAGTTGCGTTTTCGTGTCGCTGAGGGGGAGGTACGGATTTGAGTACTAAGAGAGTCGCTATAGATATAGTGAGCGCCAAAGGTCATCCTAATGTTAGAGCGTTGCACAGGAGCACTATCGAGATAACCAAAGAGGACTTCTTAACCGAGAGGGGGGACTGTATAATAGCCGTTTCTGCTGATAAGTCAGCAAACGAGCTGTCAGATGAGTTTAAGGAAATCGCTATGTGCAATGGTTCTCTCATCATAGTCGTCTTGATAGTAGGTAAACTGGTAGACGTTGTTGTAGCTGAAGGGAGTAGAAGGCTAACTTTTAAGGATGGGGTCTCTCTCGTAATCAGGAGAAGTAATTACGTTGACGATAGGACTATTGCCCTGAAAGCCAATAAAGCCGCATGTAATATAAACAGAGACATTGTAAAGATGTTAAAGATGTCTAATTCACTATTAGCTTTGTTAATAGCTATTAAACTATAATTAAACTATTGCTTAATTTAGTGTAAAATGAAAGTCACTTCCGAAAAGGATATATATTCTGGAGAGAGATAAGTAGAAAGGAAGACATAGACAGTAACGTAACTCACTTTGGTAAAAAGATATTAAATAGGGCCCGTAGCTCAGCCAGGTAGAGCGCTCGGCTCATAGCCAAGTGGAGTCGGTGGGAGACCGAGTGGTCGGGGGTTCGAATCCCCCCGGGCCCATCGTTCTCTTTTCGTTATTAAATAGAACAAACCCGTCTAATGCTTGAAGTTTCAAGTAATGAGTTAATGCTTTCACTTTCTGGGGACCGCAAAGTATCAGCGAGTAGGTTTCTGTCGACTTTAAGCTAGTGTTAGTCAAGTTCCAATACCCGATTAACGCGACTGCGTCATCTATGATCATTAGAGTATATTTCGGAAGTCGTTTCGAGAGTGTTTTCACCCTTAATCCTTTGTTTGTGGTTTCTTCTACAACTACTTTGTAGTCCTTGCTCTTAAAGACCATGCCAGCGAGTAGATTGATGTTAACTCCTCTCTGGACGTGAGACTTGATGAGTCTTTCAATAATTATAGACGAAAGGTGTCCAGTCACTACATAAACTTGCTTGTTTGCTAGGCTAAGTAAAGAGTTTATTAGGTGTAGATTTGATGATCCCCTATCTTTTAACAAGGTTATCTCGCTACTGTTTAGAGCTAGTCTCAACTCGCTTAACAGTGGTGGGAGTAATGTTGGGTTAAAGAAAGCCCATTGAGATACGAAGTCATAATGACAATTCTTGACCTGTACTAAGCTAAATCCATTCGAAGCTAACGAGTTCGCTAGTAAACTAACTAGCCTATCAACTTCGTTCTCACTTGCTTTACCTTTCCTGACCTTTAAGTTGATGTAAGTCCAGAGGATATATGGATGAGGCAGATAACCTGTTGTATCAACGAAATTGGTTATTGTCTTAATTATCTCAGCGTTACTTCTCTCGCTAACTTCCGTTTCAAAATCTAGCTCTTTGAGTCCTTCTCCTCGAACAAGTTCATGCGCTCGGTTTATCAAGTCACTTAACGTTCTTATAGGTCTCTCCTCTAGGAACTCTATGACTTGATACATCAAGGGGTCGTCGCTCGTCACTATTGCTTCAATAGTGTTGCTTGTCGCTCTTATGTCATGGTATACTCTTTCTAAGCATATAGGTATTGTTTTACATATGTAGTTGATAAACAGGTGTGTTATTAAGTGAGCTATTATATGTTCACAATAATTAACGAAATCACTTCCCAATGTCATGTCTCGGTATTTTCGGAAAGAGGGACAGTAATCAAATTCTTTAAGGTCTTTAACTACCCTATGAGTTATCGAGGAATAGACGGGAGTTCGCGCTTGCTTCTTTGATAAATAGTAATTGTACTCAAGTGTCTTTCTAGCCCTATCGTCTAACACCACTTTTTCTACTACGCTTTGAAGCGCTTCTTTGTAGTATGTAAACAGCAGCCCTTTAACGGCCTTGATCGTCCAACCTATTTTATACTTCGGTTCCAATACAAAGTGCGACGTAGTTGGCCATAACCTATTCTTAATAGTCACTTTATCAACGTACATAAGGGGAGTGTGAATGTGAATTTCATTTACTTTAACTAGGGGGACGTCTTTATAGAATAAGCATAGCAACGTTCTGACTACATCGTAGTCTCCCTCAACTCTAATGCTAGGTTCTATTTCAAATAACTCAGAGTACGTCACCTCCTTGTAGTGAACAAGATGCTTACAAGAAGGACCTTGAGGTTTATAGTGAGGACAACTGGTCATTAACGGACACTCGTCCGATGACGTTAGCATGACAAACCCTCTTCTACAAAACTTAGGGTTGTTCAAGGAGGCGTAATTGAATTCGATGAAGCGAGGGACTATTGAGGAGTTTCTTGATTCATACATTACGGGAGAGATGTCGCCTGGCAAGAAAAAGTGGGGGCGTATCTTCCTAGCTAAAATTACCCTTTCGAGAGTCTTCTTTTCACAATTACTTCGGAGGATTAACTTCATAATCGCCTCTTCGTACCACTCGAGTTTAGTGTTGCTAGTAAAGCCTTTAAGGTCAACTAATAAAATCTTGTACCCGTGAGTCAATCCTACTGGGAAACTGCTCATCACCTTAAAGGGGACTGGTAGGCTGCTACTGTGGCTCATCAATCATCAACTCTCGTATGTGATCAGACTCGAGAATGTGAGCTAGCAGGGAGAGAGCCTTTGTTAAAGGGAGTTGGTAAGAGTCGACATCACTAGCAACAGTTATGAGGAGCTCAGCGGATAGTTCGTAGTCTTCCGCAACAAGCTTAAACTTCTCATACACTTCATGGTTTATAGAGTTGGCGATATCTCTCATAGTTCTAAAGTGACTGTTGATCTCTCTCATGAGGTTGTATGCGCTTATTAAGTTTGCTATTAAGTTACTTAGTTGTTTATGTTTCATCATGTGGTATATTCTCATCGTCGTAACTACTTCTGTTACCACTGAAGAGTGAGCTCTTTTGTCGAATTCATAAGTTAATTTAACGTTTAACAACTTGATACACTCCAATATTTTCTTTAAATATTGGAGTGTATCGGCTAATAGCTCGTTTATGTTATGAAGCTCATATTCCTTTGACTTTAAGAGCTTGAGAGTTAACTTGTTTAATTTCTTCATGTTTAACAGTGCATCATAGACATCGTTGATGAACTCTTTACAAATTGAGGCGATCTCTTCGTCGGTTACGTTAACGTGAAAGCTACTCCTGATGTAACTTAACGCAGACATGAGTTGGTCCTTTACTCTGTCCATGTCGATTTTCCCTAAAACTTTTATAATGTCTTTCAGTCGGTCTAAGCATAGTGATAAGATTTCTTGAACGTTTGTGATGTCAATTATTTTCTTTATACTTGATATCGTCTCTTTGTTAGTTAATAATTCTGCTATAAGCCTCGTCTCTCGAAGTGCTTCAATTAACTTCACGAGTTCTACTTTAGCCCGGTTCTCGTCCATCATTGTTAACGCCAGTAAGTCGAGGTAATGTTCGCTTAACGCGATTTGAGTTAATCGATCTACTGTGTCGATGAGTGTACACTCATTATCGTAGCTAGTCTCAGAGGTCGTGTTGTACAGCATCAGTAGTGTGATTAGTGACGTGATCATGTTGCATGACATAAGGCTTGTTTGCATGCGTTGTTTTACGTTGTCGTAGCATTCAATCGCTCCTGATGACACAGCTACTATTGTAGTGATGTCATTCAGTGTTTCAAGTTCAGGGAACAGACTTAAGATCGCTGTTTCATTAAGCCCAAGCGTTACAATTATGTCAACGTTAAGGTGGTCAAGAGTTATAACTTCATCAATGGTAGCTACCTTAACGTTTTCATATGGCGCGATTTTCCTCATCAGAAATAGTGATGTTTTATCTTTCACCAGAACAAGTAAGCCCTTTGAGCTCCAGTTAGCTAAGCGTTTTACTAATCTGAGGAATACAGGAGTCGTCAAGTGTATAGTCTTGACGAAAATCGTTACTAAAGTCTTGTCATTAAGTACTTGATGCAAATTATCTCCCAAGAAAGAGTTTTCTGCGCTTCGAAGACAACTCGATAGTGACATCTTATCACTAGGTGTAATTAACGCAAACACATCGACCTTCAACTTGAGAAATACTCTATAGTAGGTTGATAATAGTGAAACTATTTTCACTACCACTACATCCTCGGAGTTTAGAACTGGGGTGAGAATCACGTCTATATTGTTTAAGTTACTCAGCGCTTTTTTATTGATGAACAGTGCTATCAAGTCATTTATTGATGTCATAATGACGTGCACATTGCCTAATTCTTCAACACTGAACCTTATTTTCCCCGAAGAGAGACCACATCCTTTACATCTTAAGGTCTTTAATTCTCCTCCTTCAAATTTCATACGGGATAAACAGCGAGGACACGTGATGTTGAGGCTTTTCAGTCTCTCACGTCCAAGAAAGCATATGTTCATTATAGTGCTTTCATTGTGTGGACTCGTTAACCCCCTTATGATTAGCTCTATCTCACGAGGTTCTTTAACTACTAGTAATAGCCTTCTACCTAGATGACCCGATATGTGAGTTGATAAGATATTTATTAGGGACTTAAGTACTTCTCTTCTAGTTCTCTTTTCAAATATAATTATGTGACTGTTCCCTTTCTGAGTTCTTTCCTTAAGTGTTGTGATTAGTTCGGCATCTGTACCCTCTTTTGATGCAGGAAGGGATAACTTGTGAATCTTTAAGGTGACTTTTGCTCCTGGCAAGACACTTAGTATTTCGGTAAGTAAGCTATTATACTTGACTTGAAGGTTATCTAACAACGAGTTGGTTTCCAATTCTACCAGCTCCAAGGACTAGCTCCTGACACCTTCATTACTAGAACTGAGGACTCTCTTTAAGCTTTTGTCCTGTGCAAGAGCACGATGAAATACAGAATCATACCGCATGCTCGTTTACTCATTCGCTTCCTTCTCTTCTTCATGACCCAGTATCTCGTGGAATGTATTTTTATTGCAATGACTACAATATATATAGATGCGTTTAAATTCGTAAAGATTATATCCTAGGTCTAACTTGTTTATTTTCCCACATGATGTGCACTTTAATAACCACTTAGTCATAGTTAACCTCCTAAGGGCTCAGTGGCTGCTCGCTTCATCAGGCTTCAGTTGTTTGAACGACATCATTGCATGATAATGGTACGTTTACTACTTTTTAATTTTTTCGATTAACCTTTGGACTATTTTTCTCGGTATATCAACTCCAGTTACTCTCATTAATTCTTCAAAATCTGCGCTTGCATTGACTTCAAGTAATAATGGACCTGCTTCGCTCTCCACTATGTCCACTCCTGCGTAGTCTAACTTAAACACTTCAGTGACTTTAATAGCTATCTCCTTAACTTGGTCACCTGGATTACATGCGACTCCCCTGCCACCTTGAGCTACGTTAGTTTTCCAACTATTAGGTGCCGCATATCGATACATCGAGGCTACTATATGACCTCCAATTACGAAGACCCTTATGTCTCTATTAGGCTTATGAACGTACTTTTGGATCATTAACGGTTGTGAAAATATCCTGAGGTTTTTCATAGCGAAAAACGCCATGTCAGGATCGTTAAATCTCATGGAACCTACTCCCCGAGAGCCAGCTATAGGTTTTATCACTATGTCACTCCACTCTTTCACGGTTCTGTATCCAGTTGCTATGCTTTCAGTTAAAATAGTGTCAGGAACAGGAATTCCTGCCTTACAGGCTATTAAGAGAGCTAAGTATTTATTACGAGCTAAGAACAAGGGGTCGACTTCATTGACCATAGCTATTCCTAGAGTTTCAACTTGTTTGAGTATTGCGTACCTAGCTAAATACTGTTCTAAACTGATATCACTCCTCAAGCCCCTAAGCAAGATTCCGTCGAAATTGACTTCTTGTGTACCAACTCTAACGCGTGTCTCCCTACCGACTTCAACGTTTACTAATCCGAGCGGTACATAGTAGGCTTTGTGTCCTAAGTCCTTGATTGCTTTGAGGAGGTACTTGGAAGTCCTGCTAGACCGTTCGCCGTCTTGAATGAGCGCTAAGTCCACTATCTCACCACACTCTATCGAGTCTGTGAGTGGTATTAAAATATACTTTTACTTTTAGAGAGTTTTACTTCGTTTTAAGTTAATAAATACTAAAAATAGTATTAGTGTTAGTTTAATAAAGGTATGAATATAGTCATGTTTTAGCTATTCGTTAGTTCCTTATTAGTGGAGTGCTATCATATATTTTCAGACGCTATTATCTTATACTATGGGTGGAGTTTCCATTTAGTGCTATTCAAAGTTAGTGTTGAAATGATGGTGAGAAGTTGAGAGACTACCTAAACCATCAGAACACAGAGCCTTTAGCTAATGATTATCTAGGTGGAAAACTCTACGCTTTCAAACCTATTAAAGGGCCTGTATTAACAAGGCATACTATTATGAAAATTCTTGAGCGAATTACAGACGATACATCCACTTTTACACTTAAGGTCTCGTTAGACCTAGGACTGAGCACTAGCAGTGTTGAGGTGAGAGGGAATATCGTAGTGTTCCCTCAAGATGAACAAATTAGCTTGAATAAACTGAGCTCATACGTTAACGATATAGATGACGATGACGTTTTAGCCGTGATCTGTAATGATCTGCGAAAGATAGCTTTCTCAGTAGGCAAGAACTACTATAAACTCAAGGCTGTAGGTCCTCATACTGCTCCGACATTAGAGATAAATGGGATACATATGCACAGAATTGTTGACATCACTCCATGGGAGGATTCCTTGCTCAAAGTGAGATGTGCTCGAGTTAGGAGGGGCATGAGAGTGCTCGACGTGTGCACTGGGCTTGGGTATACTGCTATAGCCTCTCTACTAAGAGGGGCACGTGAAGTTATTACGATCGAAGTCGATGAGCACGTACTAGAAATAGCCTCCTATAATCCGTGGTCGTGGAGACTCGCTAACGATAAGATAAGGGTCGTACTTGGCGATGCCACTGAAGTGATTAATAACATTGAAAATTCTTCCTTTGACAGAATAATACATGATCCTCCTACTATTGCTATAGCTGGCGAACTTTATAGCAAGGAGTTTTACGAGGAACTTTTCAGAGTGTTAAGGAGAGGTGGCGTCCTCTTCCATTATACAGGTAAGCCAGGACACCTTAGAGGGATTAATATAACTAAGGGAGTTGCTAATAGGTTGAGACAAGTGGGATTTCGAGTTGAGGTAGTTAAGAGCGCTTGTGGCGTAGTAGCTTTTAAGCCTAGGTCAAATTGATGTAGATAGCCTTATTATAAAGTACTCGCTCTGTTCGTAAGGCAAGTACAATTCAATGATATTCCTTCCAGAGGAACCTTCGTAAATTAGCTCACTAAACTCGTTTAGAACTTCTACTCTAGTCTTCTTTGTTGGTGAAATACAGAACCTAACTCGTTCAGGGGATCCTCTTAGAGTAACTAAGAATGTTTTGATGTCGTAGTCAAGCGGTAGTAAGTACATTGCCTTAAAGTCGTTAATGAGTGGGAGGACTCTCGGAGGTCTAAATTGAATGGTATTGGAGAAGCCAGCCGAGATCAACCTTGAAGCTTCATCAAGTTTGCTCCAAGTCCTCACAAGGTCTTTGATGCAAACCTTGAGGTCGCTTTTAACTCTGAAGTTATTCCTTATTAGTTCAGCTCCTATAAAGGTCTGAAGTGCTAAGGACCTCAAGTAAGTTAACTTATTTCCTAAATTGTTGAGTGAATTCTGTCTAACAAATGCTATAACGTCCCTAAACATTGAAACTATGTCAAGTCCTATTTCGTTAGTTATGTGAGAAGAAGGATATGCCATTAGCGGTAGCATCTCTAGTGCAATAAATAAATCTATGAGGTTGTGAACCTTAATCTTATTCACCATTTCCTTAGCTAAGGGTTTAGCTAAACTCGTTACAATATCTTTATCTCTTTTAATAAGCTCTTTAATATAATGCAGTATCTGGTTGCTAATACCCTGGTTAGCAACCACTTTATCGAGATAATATTTTATTAACTTCATTCCCTTGTCCAGAACGTTCGAATACTCATCTAACAGTGAACTAATGATTTCGATAAGTTCAATTAGTGTAACTTTACTCCACTCAACACGTGATGGTTTTTTCGTTAACTCATTTAAAGTTCTTAGTAACGGACATGAGTATAGGCTATTGCCCACTATCTTCTGGTACGCTGTCACCTTAATCGGTTCAAGCGCATCAGCTATGTTGAAGTTCACGCCATAGAAAACGCTTTCTTTTCTAGGAGTGCTCTTGAGGAGGTTGCGACGCGTATGATGTATCGTTAAAGATGAAGTCATTTCAAAACGACTTAAACTAGGTAAATTGCTGTAAGAAAGTCCTAGCGATAGCGAGGAATTAGAATGTTTTTGGAGGTATACCCTAGGGTATAACAGAGTGAGTCTATTCCCAACTGATAGTACACCTCGTCCAACGAAAATTAGGAAAGTGCAATTCTCGTTGTTGAGTGACATGACGTTAGCGTCTTCGACCAACAACGTGTCCTCTTTGAAGAGCACAGATCCACTAGTAGTTGTTAGAGATGTTTTAGTGTGCCACGTGAAGTCTTCAGAATATATTCTAATGTGTGGCGTTACAATATTTAGGGGAATCAAGTACTTAATTGGCTTAATCTTAGATACAAACGTTATGCCTTCTGTAGCGCATATGATTAGGCGCAAATTAGTTACGAACTCGTCGTTTATTGAAGTACATATCGCTTCTACTACGTACTCATCAACCTCTGAAATTCTAAAGCGAGGCCTTACGCACACTCCCATGATTGGGGTAGGGAAGAGCACTAGCGCCCGTTTGTGGCGCTCACAGAAAACACTAACGCTGTTCTCATCGAGGATGACTCTCATTTCCTTTGCTGCTATAGTCAAAGGCTCTCCATTTATTATCTTGACTTTATTTAACACTTTTGCACACCACCTTACTTCAACTATACTTACTGTGAACGCCGTATAAGTAGAATTTCTTAGTTAGAGACAATAGAAGTTAATGCTAATTTTGATGTTGAGTGATAAAATTAGTCAAAAAGTTTTAATTAATTCAGTATTACGTTTAGATTGAAGTCTCGTTTAACCATATAGGGATAAATAGTTGGTGATAGTGTAAACTAGTAGAGAGCATTTCAGGTGAACATGCAATGGAGTTATTCACTAGAGGGAGTAGGAGCATAGTTAAGGCGTTGGGAGATTTAGTTGAGAGCTTTGACGATCGAATGGGGAGAGGATGCTTTGTGAAGCTCAAGGACCCATTGGTCAACAACTTATATATCACTCAAGTCCCAATAGGGTTCTCCTTTGACGTGAAAACTATAATGACTACCTCTTTAACTCTTATTCCAAAGAAGGACATGGACGAGAGGGGTAAGAGAATATATCAAACGATGAAGGGAATGGAGTGCATCCTAGAATATAGTGGCATACTGGTTAAGAAACCCTCCTTTATTCAAAGACCTGAGTTAGCGACCTTGAATAAGATGGTAAGCGGACTATCAGTGAGCTCGACATTAAGAGAGAGACTAAACGATGACCAAGAGTTGATTTCACTTATAAAATCGTTAAAGCCGTCAGATGTAAGAGTGATGCTCAAGTCTTATGATATCCCAACTTTCATGCCGGGTGATAAGGTAGGGATGTTAATGAGCGAGGCTGACTACTTCAACGACCCTAGCGAGGTAACTTGGGTAATATCGCTCTCTGCTATGTTGCCGGCCTCAATATTTTATAAGAGGAACGTAATGAAAGCCTTCAATATTGTAAGGATAATTGCCGGTCACGTTAATGAGTCCTTCAAGAACCTTTCAATATAGTGACTCTTTTCCATTAAGATTCCATCTCAGTTAAGTCAAGTAAAGTTTTTATAATCCCTTTTGACGAATAACTAATCGAATAAGCATACTCAGGGCCGGTAGCTCAGCCTGGAAGAGTATCCGCCTCGCGAGCGGGGGGTCGCGGGTTCGAATCCCGCCCGGTCCATATCTTTAAACTGCTTCTTAACTCTTGGACCAATAACGTTAGCTATAAGGAAAGAGGATGTTATGTTACTAGGCTTATATGGACCTCAAGTAGGGGACGTCGTTTATGCATCGCGTCCTGAATACGAGAGTCATCATGAACAACTCCCTACGGCTGAGTTGGGGATAGGGTCTCTCAGAGGGTTGTTAATAATGAGGGGACCTGGGGTTAAGAGAGGATATATTATCAGACGAATAGTGCACGGGACTGACATAGTGCCAATTGTTTGTTATTTACTCGGTTTCCCTATCCCAAGAAATGCTGAAGGTGGTGTAATTTACCAAGCCCTTGAGAGCTTTCCTGACGAGAGAAGTAGCGAAGAACTTCATGGTATGAAACAGACTTGAAGCGTAGAGTTAAGAGGAGTGACTAACCCTTCCAAGTAGAGAGTTGATCAATAAACTCCCATTACTCTATGATTAACTAGACTATTTCCTATATTGTTGAGCCTCATTAAACATTCTTAGCTTATAGCTATAGTTAATCTATTAGGAGCTAAATAGCACGTGTGCGTCCGAGAAACTACGAAGAATTATTGGGCTGAAAAGCTGAGAG
>Ga0180302_10000199_pt1 | contig 25127 bp, 27 predicted proteins | sample GuaBasSediGuay17_FD_121794 | JGI IMG/M metagenome (GOLD analysis project Ga0180302, IMG submission 121794) | Subseafloor sediment microbial communities from Guaymas Basin, Gulf of California, Mexico - Guay17, Core 4571-4, 12-15 cm | ecosystem: Environmental > Aquatic > Marine > Hydrothermal... | reverse complement strand
CATTAAAAGTTTATCCATTTATCTGTGCATTATTCTCCACAGTTTTTTAATACATTCACCATTTTTTTTAAAAAACACCAATAAAGGGGAGATTTGCCCTTCGTTGGAAAAACTCACCTTATTATTGCCCATAGCACGGTTTTCCAACACGTTCAAATCTCCCTGCTGGTAGACACATTATTATAACCTATAAACGCTGAGGGGGAGATTTGAACTCCCGAGGGGCTTATTGCCCCACCGGCTCTCAAGGCCGGCGCCTTCGTCCGGGCTAGGCTACCTCAGCGCATAATAAAATATTGAGCCGAAATACTTAAACTTTTTTTACAGCTCTGTAGTCTGAGGCAATTTTTCTGTCCTCATATCTTCGGCATCTTGTGCAATAAAGCCTGTGCCCCTTCCTTGTAAGCGGTCTTCTGCATTTCGTGCAAAGTGCAAGAACAACGCCAAGATGGCGGGCTGAGGTTGTCAGTTGAACCACAGGCCTTCCTTGGATCACGCTTGCCCTTATTATATCGCCTATTCTCATTGTTTTTCTCGGGTCGTCCACAAACTCTCTGGATATTTTTGATACGTGTATGTATCCCTCGGTATCTCCGCAGATCTCTCTGTTTATGCCCTCTATCTTAAGAATGCGAACCACAATACCAAATTCTCTTATACCAATCACGCGGGCATAAACAATATCTCCTCTTTTGAGAACAGGGAGGGTTTTAAATGGCTTTATCCACACCTCCATCTTTGCTCTATTGACGATAACCCTTCCCATTATTGCGGAGTATATGTTTCCATTCATCTCGTACGTTCCTTTTCCTGGGGAAAACTGCTCAATGGTACCTATTATGTCTCCCGGCAGTGCATACTGCTCATCGTTCATCATCTCTCACCGCCCTTATCAGCACCACATCAAATACCATTCTCTCCTTTTTATGGAAGTGAAAGGTGTAATGTATGGGAAACTTATAATGCTTTTTGTGAGTTATGCGTGCCCCTTTTCCCTCAAGGTATGAGGTTACAAAATCCTCCGTGTTACTGTTGTGCATGGTGTAAATGACCTTGGCAACCCTTATCCCTGTATCCAAGAACTGCCTATCGGCGTGCTTTTTCTGTGCTCCAAACGGCGGATTTTGTATTACTGTGTCAACGGAATAATCAAAATCCTTTACATCCATGTGCAGGAGAGTTATTAAAACACCAGCCTTTTTAGCATTCTCAGCGGCTATTGATAGCATTTCCTTATCCACATCTACAGCGTACACTTCCCTTGCCCCGAGAATTGACGCACCAATTGCAAACACTCCCGCGCCACAGCCAAGGTCTGCAACCACACAGCCTTCTATGTCCCCCATCATGTGGGCGAAGAACAGTATGTCCGCTGCTATTGAGGACGGCGTTGTATACTGTTCAAGTTCGGCCTTTGGCTCTCTTGGTTTTTCAAGTTTTTCAAGCAACAGTTCCAATTCTTTCTTTTTCAATATTACCTCCCCTTTTCCTGTGTTTCATTGTTTCTGCAATTAAGGACAAAAGTTCCTCTATCCCTTTACCTGTAAGCGCGGATATCCTGACAAACCCCAGCGTTTTATCGCAGATATCAGACTTATTCTCCACGATTATCATCGGAATTGTTCTGAAATCCTTTTTTATACTTTGCAGTATCTTTTTTTGCTCCCCAACGCCATACCCGCAACTTTCTGATAAATCAAAAACGAAGACTATCAGATGGGCTAGGTATCTCAGGGCAAGTATTGCCTGTCTTTCTATTTTATTCCTCTGCTCAAGGGGTCTGTCAAGAAGTCCGGGGGTATCAATCACCTGGTATTTCATGTGCTCATGCACAAAGTGACCCACGGATAATTTTTTTGTGGTAAAAGGATAACTTGCAATCTTTGGCTTTGCTGACGATAAACATGCCACTATCATGGACTTACCAACATTTGGCGCTCCTGCAATCACAACAGTTGGCAGATTTGGCGAGACTTCTGGGAAACTTTTAATTGTTTCCCGTGCACTTTGCAAAAATGCAATGTTATCGCCGATGCCATATATCATCGAGGATATACGCCCGTAAAACTCCTTTCTCTTTTTGTTTATATATTCCACACTTCTTGCCCTTCTCACGCTGCCAACGATTTCTCGAGCAACCTTTCTTATGTTTTTGGAGCATCCTGATACTGATGCTAGAGATATCCTGAGAGAATCGACACCTATTAACACATCAATCAGGCTTCTGTAAAATGGATGAATATTATCCATGCTCGGAAATGCTCTAACGTATCTGTCAAGCGTTGCGCAGAGTGTATCGCGCACCGAGTGTATTTTTGCAACTGTTTTTGCCCTCTCAACATCTATTTTTTTATTACTGGCTGCGCTCACGCTTATCTTGGACGCCTTTCTCAAAGCCTTATCCAGCAATTCCTGTGGTCCTAGTATTGTTGGTATGTTCCAGAGCATATTTTAAAGCCCCTCTACAACATCTGCAATCCTCTTATGCGCGTATCCATCGCCGTAGTGTTTTTTTCTTTCCCCCTTTGGCGAGAACTTGGCAACAGCGGTAATTATTCTATCCCTTGACGCTCCAACAAGTATGTTCCATCCGTCTTCGACAGTCTCCACCCATTCGGTCTCGTCCCTTAGCGTTATACACGGAACACCGAGCACGTAGGCCTCTTTTTGCACACCGCCCGAATCAGTTAGAACCTTGGCAGCATACCTTAACAATGTTATGAACTCAAGATAACTCATGGGGCTGACAAGCCTTATACTGCCATCCATCTTTATACCATACTCTTCCATGCGCTTTTTTGTTCTCGGATGCGCAGGAAAGATTACAGGAAGGTCGAGAGCGGAGAGAGCGCTGATGATATCACTCAGCCTTTTCGGGTCGTCTGTGTTCTCAGCCCTGTGCACCGTGGCCAGATAATATTTTTTTGGTTCCAAGCCCATTTTTTCCACAACAGTGCTGGACATGCTCATATCCATGTATCTAAGTAGAACATCATACATCACATCCCCGACCATATGTGCTTTATCTCCCAGCCCTTCCCTTTTCAAAATTTCAAGCGCGTGCCTTGTCGGGGCGAATAGCACATCAGACAGATGATCAGATACTATTCTGTTTATTTCTTCAGGCATTTTTCTGTTATATGATCTAAGGCCAGCCTCTACATGACATATTGTTATGTTAAGCTTTGCCGCGGAAAGCGCGCCAGCGAGTGTGGAGTTTGTATCCCCGTACACGATAATAGCGTGAGGCCTTTCCCTGAGAAGAATTTTCTCCAACCCAAGCAGCATTTTTGAGGTCTGCTCTGCATGAGTGCCCGAGCCCACGTTCAGGTTTACAACAGGCTCTGGGATCTCCAGTTCTTTAAAAAATAAGGCGGACATTTCATAATCGTAGTGCTGCCCTGTGTGCACGATTGGGGCTTCAATGCCCCGTTCTGCCAGTTCTTTAACAACAAGCGCCACCTTTACAAACTGGGGTCTTGCCCCCACTACGGATATTACTTTCATTTTTTCTTACCCTCCTTTCTTGAGTAAAAAATGCTGTACAGTTTCTTCCTGAATCTCACAAGCAAAAACATGACCGTGCCCCATTGGATTACCAGCGTGGCAAATGTGAGTGGCGATGTTTTGACCACCTCCGCCATGAACCAGACAAACATTATGAAGAACTCTGCAGGAAGCAGAAGGCATATTATTAGGTCCCACCACTTACCTACGAAAATATCACTGTCTTCTGTGTTTATAAATGCGCTTCTAAACTTGCTTGCTCCATACTTTATTGCAATAAAGGATATAAAGAGACCGCTTGGCAATAGACCGAGACTCCACACAGCGTCTTGGTTTTCAAGCACGGATATGCTGATGGCGGATGGCAGGCCAAAGAGTAGAGTAGCCAAGGCTATGTAATTTGCCGCCCTTTTTCTTTCAAAGCCCGCATCCATTAGCGAGCATATGGCAATTTCAAACCCCGATATTAGTGAAGTGAGCGCAGCAAAACTCATTGATAGGAAAAAAATTGCCGCAATCAATGCACCCACGGGCATGAGAGAAAATAGATGGGCTAGATGTATGAAAGTCAAGCCACTACTTCCCGCCTCTATTCCCCGATAAGCATCCGCAATTGTTGGCGATAGGCCGAAGAGGGTGCAGAGAACTGCGACGCCTGCTATTAATGATGCGGAGTTGTTGCCGAATCCCACAATAAAGGCGTTCAGGGCAACGTCTTCCCTCTTTTTTGTGTACACGGCGTACGTTATTGCCATGCCCATTCCTGCAGAGCAAGACCATGCTGACTGGGCAAGGGCATGAATCCACATCTCTGCGTTTCCGAACATATGAACCCTGGGTATGAACATGTATTTTAGCCCGTTTATCGCATTGGGAAGGGTGAGAGACCATATTGCTGCCACCGTGATGAGGAAGAGCAGTGATGGAAGCAGTATCTTATTTGTGAGTTCTATTCCCTTGGATACGCCCCTCCTTACAACAAACCAGCCTAGAAGTACAGCAATCACGTGGAACGCAATAACCTTGTACGGGGTTGATATAAAACTGTACCAGAGCGATGATGTATTCACGCCCTTGTAAAGCCCGCCAGAGGCAGAAAGAAAAAAATATCTTATTGTCCAGCCCATTACGACCGAGTAATAAAAGTTGATGGCTGTGGAGACAAAAACTATCCATGCACCCATCCATACGTATTTTTCTCCAAGAAACTCGGCAAAGGATCCAATAACGCTCTTTCTGGTTTTTCTACCTATTGCAAACTCTGTCATGAGCAAAGGAATTGACCAAAGAAACAGTGCAATTATCCATGCAACTATAAACGCCCCCCCACCGTATTTGGCGGCCTCCCTTGGAAACCTCCAAATGTTTCCCGTGCCTATTGCCGCACCCAACGCCGCCAGTATAAAGCCCCACCTTGACGTGAACCTATCTTCCGCCATCGATTTTCCTCCTCTCAGCCTTGATGGCGATGTTTAATGTTTTTATTAGCCCCCCATAAATTATGCCGCAAACCAGTATTATCATCACTGCCATCATAAAAATCGCACCTGGTCCATGGCCAATGTCGTAATCTACGAAATACTCGTAAGCCTCAGCCTCTGCGTATTTTGGCGAATAAATGTGCACCCCAAAGGAATCGCACACGTCTATGTAATACCTGACAACGGTGCCAGCCTCCTGCCTCGGAATATACGCCTCGTAATATCCGCCCCCGATACTGCTCATGTTTATCCTGTTGTACCTCCATCCGTCAACGCTATACCATAATACGACTTCCTTGGCTAGGGACTCATTTACCACCCTGACAACAACCCTGTAGTCTTCCGTGCACAGAGCAATATCCTTCGTATGCTCATACTCTATGGATGGCAGCGGTATGTTCATGCTCTTCGCATTTATGCTCTTTGCCTCATCGGCAACATCAGCATACTCTGCAGCGTACAGGTTTACACCCAAGTTCAGCCTACAGGTTGGCACAATTTTCTCGGGCATTGGATGAAAACCGTCTTCTTGGCTGTTAAGCTCTATTGTGAAGGGCAGGGTATGGGCTGCGCCATAAAGCCAGTCATCGAGATCTCCAGATGTTAAGTACAGGTCGGAGCCTTTTATTACCTTGTATCCGTTATACCTTGCCATCCTTGCTCCGAGGTCTTTAAAAAGGGAATCGTCTGGTGTTGGGTCGTACGTATACCCCCAGGGGTAAACTATCAGTTCACCGAACGAGTGATAACTCAGTGATATGGAAAAGGATATATTGCCCGTGCCCTCTTCATCATCAAGTGTTTTAACAATGGAACGTATTGCTTGGGTTTCAGGCTCTGAAAAGCCGCCATCCTTGTCCTCATCAACAAGCCCATCGTTGTCATTGTCCACACTATCAACTGGGTCTTCATCAATCTTGTTCCAATCATAGATATAGTGCTGGGGAAACCAGTCGGGTGCATGGACGAGCGCATCACCATCATCGTCATAATTGTCATCAGGACCGTGATATGTGTCCGATGCCGGGTTGCTGCTATCGGCGGTTATTGCAATGCCGTTCCTGCTTATCACCTGCATGTATCTGTTCCTAGCCCACATATAAGGATAATTTCTGTTCAGGTCAACACCGTCAAATTGCTCATCAAACACACCATTCTTGTTGTTATCCCTGCAATTTTTTCTCCAACCTCCATTAACGCCAAGATTGGAAATCTGATGGTCATACTCCACACCATCGGGGTTTAGCATGGGTATTACCCAGATTTCCCTGTGATTAACAATCCATGTAGCCTGCGCCTCAGACCAATCCTCATCAATGAGCCCATCATTGTCGTTATCCTTCATATCTATCGGGTCTTCATCAACAAGCCCATCGTTGTCATTGTCCGTCGGCGGTTTTCCATAGTTGTCCACAAGGTAATATATGAGATACATGGGAACTTCGTAACTCATCCACTCCCTAGCATGATGAGCACCGACCACGAGAATCTTGGGCTCGTTCTCCTCCATGTCAGGATTGTCCGATATCTTAACCGCCCATACAGCCCTCCCCATCCATGTAGCGCCATATTCCGTGTTTTTTGTAAGGTCATAAAGGCGAACAATGTCAGGATGCTCGGACGCAATTTTGTGAAGTTCAATGCTCATGCTCGTGTAGTTGAAATACCCGGAAAATAATTCCTCAAAGGAGGGGGCAGTATTCGCACTATCTTGCATCCCCTGAAAGGCGGGAAAGGCTACGGATAGAACTATCAGCAATACCACGAGCATATGGCTATTCTTCATGGTATTCCTTCACCCCTGAGCAATTCCTTTGCCGTGAGCAATGGAACCAACTCAACACCGATTTTTTTCAACTCATCCACAGCCCCTTCATCTCGGTCAACAACAACAAGTGCCCTCTTTACCTCACCGCCAACTGCTCTGAGCACATTTATGGCGTCGATAAGCGAGCCGCCTGTGGTTGTGACATCCTCAACAACTGTTATTCTGTCCCCTGTACTCACATCACCTATTATTCTTCCACTAAGCCCGTGACCTTTCTCCCTCTTTCTAATAATTACCATCTCCTTGTGCGATAGCATTGCAACAGCCGTGGCTATTGGAACAGCACCGAGTTCCATACCGGCGACTTTATCACCATCCAGAAGTTTCACCATTCTGCGGGCAATCTCTGCAAGTATTTCAGGCTTTGTAAGAGCTATCTTAATATCAATGTAGTAGCTACTTCTCTTCCCTGATGCTAGAACAAAATCTCCAAATTTCACAGCACCGCAGCCCTTTAGTGCATCTACTAGGTCTATATTCACCATCCTTATCACCATGGGACATTCTTAAGACCACTTTTATATCCTATGATGTTTACGAGTTTATGTAAAAGAGGTGTTAGGATAATGATTGTCAACAGACCTGCAAAGTTGTTAGCAATATAATTGTCAAATACCCATCTCTTGTCCACGAGAATTGTGAGCAAAAACGCGCCAAGTACAAGGTCGTATTGGTCCAAGCCGGGAAATCTTTCCCCCCTTTCCACTCCAAGCCTGCGCTTGATAAAACTACCAAGCATGTCTCCCAGCAAAGCCCCGAAGGATAGGGCTAGCATTATATATATCGCTCTTTGCAGCCCACCAAACCCGAAGTGCTCAATAGGGTCCCATGGATGCGATATAGCCATTTGTATCATGCCAAAAAACACCCCTGCCAGCCCGCCACCAATAAGGCCACTGTACGTTTTCCCATCGCCCAGTATTCTCCGCCCATCAACGAACTTTTTTCCAAAATCTATGGGAGCAAGACCGCCAAACACCACAGCCGAAGGGTTCGCAATATACGCGGGTATGAACAACCAGAACGCTCTGAGGGCAACAATCAGGTACATTGCGATGAAGTATGGGGGAAGTCATTATTCTATTTTTCTATGTGTTTTTAATATCACCATGAGGTCTATCTGTATGATTTTTCATTCTCTTAGCAAGCAAAAAAGCCCTTCCGTAGAGGAGAGAATGCTCAGAAGTGCACAAAAAGGCGCGCCCAACGGCGACCATAAAGTCTCTAAGGTGTTCCAGCATTTTACACCAATGTAACTTATTAACATACTTGTATATATACTTTCGCTAATACGCCTATTTTGAATTGGAGATTTAATTTAGTCTTTATTAGATATGGTTGCAACTTTTTCCTCTGCGTCAAATATTTTATCTTGGGGGCAAAAACGCATTACTCGCATATTCCATGAAATATTAGGTACAAAAACCACCGTTTTTATTCTCGAATTTTACTTTGAAGATATTTTGCGATGCCCACCCCCGCATGGGGAAAAGATTATATAAAGTATGATAAATTTGGTCACGTGGTTTGCCATGGAAGAGGGTAGAGGACGCGTAGGAGCATGGGTTTGGTTGCTTCCATTAATATCGTTTTTTGCGCTTATATGGTTACTGGCAATAGATTTTAATTCTCATTACTACGAAGCATACGGGTTTGGCATACCCATGGTTACCGCAAGGAGTGGTGTGATAGGTCTTTACGTGGTCTTCATAGTGATAATAACGATATCGTACATAACAAAGGCTGTAGGTGGTGAGGAGGGCGAAGTACAGATGGCCGAGGTTGTTGGTGGCGGTGTAGCGGAGGCTTCGGAAGGTGAGGGTGGGGGCATTGTTGTGGAGGAAGTTAAGGAGAAGACACTAGAATACCCGCCCAAAATATCTGGAGCAATATACGGTGATGTTTACGTTGATGTTGGGGATGATACAAAGCTTCTTGTGAGAACTGTTCTTGCAAGGCTATGTGTTCTATGTGATAATCAGCACGCATGTTGGGAGAAGGTCAAGGGCAAGATTTCATGGGAGGATTTTATCAACAATACTGAGTGCAAAGTCGGGTTGCGGAAGATGCTTAGCAAGCAATAGATGATTGCTGTCCAGTTTTTTATTTTGCTCAGCATTGAACAATCTTAGGTATAAATGCTAAGTGAATGGATGCGTTGAGGATATTACTCATGATGTATAATTTGGGCAATATCAGGAGAGTGTATGAGGTGTGCGAGGCAACCGTCAAAAATATTAATTTGAGATTTTGCCCAATAACTCAATAATCAAGCACGTCTCCTTTCATGAACTCTCTCATTAGGGATGTTGCATAACTTCCAGGCCACAGTTTAAACCTAAACCTAGCACATGTGTGATAGGAAAATATTTGCAGGTTTTTCATGGGCGCAATAAGCGGTCTTCTCCTACCCCTGCTTGTGAGTTCTGGTAGTTCTGGAATGACAAAACTTTTTCTCTCTATTCCTTCCTCCTCCATTATTTTTTTCTCAATATCCCCCATCACACCATCGGCAATCTCCGCATCTGTTCCTGGAACTAAGCCTGTAATATAGCATCTGCCCCTTTTACAGCACTCAGCAATCGTGTCAATGTTTTTTTCAGTAACCTTTACCGTGTATTTTGTATCTACACCCCCCTTCCCAGCCTTGACGACAATATCCCCCACAATAGGGATGTTCAAGGGTATGTTTCTCTTTATCCTCTCACTCAGCACTCTATTAAAAACATAAGACTGAAAGGCGTGCACGAACATCATCCGAAGCTTTTTCGGCAATGCCCTGAGCGCTCCTATATAGTCGTTGGGCTTTCTGGATAGATGTCTGATAATATCACGCTCGAAGCATAAATCTCTTGGATACAGATTAAGCGCTCCCTTCATGTCCCAGGTGTCTTGAAGGTACTCCCTAGCGCGACTTGCCTCACTCTTTTCCTCAGGCATCGGGTATGCTATGTATGTTTTTACCGCACTTTCATAGTCTCCGCTTACCAGATACTTCCCGATGATGTGAGTCACAGGTCGTACCGCTCCAAACCTCTGTATGCCGAAGAAGTTCGGAAAACCTCCTGCGTTCTTGAGAGCACTCGCCGTCTCTTCTATAGCGGCTTTGAGGTCTTTGCCTTCGAGCACAGTGTTTCTGACAACGATATCGAAGTAATTTCCGACAAGACCGCCAAGTTTTATGGGGGTGTTTGAGGGGTATGCTTCAATTATCTTAAAGTCTGGAAGGTGTATGGACATGGCTTTTTCTATGGGAACGATTGCCGATACAGCCTGAACACTCACAGCCCTCTTGTCCTTTGCCCCTGCGACCATTATATGCTCTTCAGATATTTTGCATTCTCTTGCCATTGCCCTTATCAGCCTGTTTGTCTCCCAGTTTACAGCACAAACACGCATTATTGTGTATCTGCCATCAGGAGCGCTCTCTGGGCATATAGTCTCCTCCAGAACTATAAAATCCTCAGGATAATACCTGAGTTTTCCCCCAATACCCGGGGTTTTTGTAAGATACGTTTCCACACCAACGAGTTTTTCCCCCTTTGGCACTTCGCGCCTCATTATTTCTTGCCCTTTTTCCGCGCTTTTTCACCCTTCCCTTCACTCTCTTTTTCTTCCCCCCTCTCCTTTTTCACGGTCTTGGTTTTTCCTTCCTTATCCGCTTCTTTTTCTCCTTCCTCCTCGCCGCCTTTCTCTTCCTTTTCTTCTTTAGAAACGTACTCCTCAATAAATCTGAGAACTTTAGCACCTACATAGCGCCTGATATCGCCAACAACCCTGAACTTTGCCAGTGCCCAGTCCGTGCTGTATTTGCATTCCTCAGGCAACACAATATCGATTTTATCCCCCTTAATTTTTATATCAAAATCCTCAGCCTTTCCGTAGTTTATCTCAAGTATTGCCTTAACCTTTTCCGATGTATTATCAACCTTTTTAACAACACGATATTTATATTTCAAAGTTTTTCCGGCAAGCGGGTGATTGAAGTCTATCCTAACCCTTCCAGCAGTCATGGCAACAATTCTCGCCCTCCTGCCTTGGTAAACAAACTCCATGCCAACTTCTGGGACAACCTTTTTATCCCTGAAGGGAGGAACCTTTCTTATCTTATCCAACGATTGGATAATAACATCCTCAGCCTTCCTATGCCCATAAGCCTTCTCAGGCGGTATTGTAATCTCATACTCCTTTCCAACCTCAGCGTTCAACAACGCCTCCTCAAGCCCCTGTATGAGACGCCCTGCACCTACAATCACAGGCCTAGGCCCGTACCTCGCCTTTTCATCGTATATTCCACCCTCCTTTGCTTTCTCCTCATCCGTAGTATACACAAGTTCGCCCGTATCCGCTATCCAGCCGCTGGCATCAATATACACAATGTCGCCTTCTTTCATGAGACTTTCACCTCTCTTTGCCGTGATATCACGCCTTATTTTTAAAACTTATTGCACTCACTATTTTCCAAGCACCCTTTCCACTTCCTCCATAAGCTCGTCAGGATGGTCATAATATGCGGATACTATCTTTGCAACCTCGCGATAGTTTTTAACGCCAATTTTTCTCATATAATTCAGTATATCCACTCTTCTCTTAACCTCCCTTTCCATCTCCCTCGGAGACCAATTGTTTGCCGTTCTCACCTTCTCGTATATATAACTGTGACCACTGTAATTAAAGGTATCATCTGCAGGATTCCATGTGTACGCAGCATTTGTTATTATCTCCTCAGTCTCAGGGTCAAGCCCCACAATTTCATGTATTCCCTTCACCCTTCTCGTCATCTTCGTACCAACCTTCACCTGCGCCTGTAAAATTACCATGTCTAGTGCTGCAATTAACGCTCTTGGTAGATTAATTGGATCGCTCTCAAGCCTGTGTATCATTGCCTGCACATCCTCGGCGTGGAATGTTGAGTATGAAGTCTTTCCCGTAGCCATTGCTTGGAAAACCGTGTAGGCTTCCGCACCTCTAACCTCACCAACCATTATGTACTGGGGTCTCTGCCTGAGGGCTGCCTTGAGCAGGTCAAACATGTCAATCTCGCCTGGCGCCTTTCCAGTTATCGGATTCTTTGCACCAAAACCGCTCCTTGTTAGGGCGGGAATCCAGTTCTCATGGGGGAGATTTAATTCTCTAGTATCCTCTATGCTCACTATCTTCATTTGCGGTGGAATAAAGAGCAATATGGCGTTCAACGTTGTTGTTTTGCCCGATGCCGTGCCACCGCATACAAAGGCAGATGAGCCGTACTGAATGGCAATCCACAGGTAAGCCATCATCTCAACAGACATGGTCTTAAACCTTATCAGGTCAATTGGCGTGAAGGGGTTTGACCTAAACCTTCTTATGGTAAACGATGACCCCCTCTTTGTTATGTGCATCCCAAGCGTTTCCTGAAGCCTTGAGCCATCAGGCATGGTTGCATCAAGCATGGGCTCAGCTACAGATATGTGCTTCCCGCATATCTGGGCAAGCCAGACCACAAAAGAGTCGAGTTCGTGATGGGTGTTAAATATAAGGTTTGAGCGTATTGAACCGTATTTCCTGTGGTATATGTATATGGGTATTCCAACCCCATCACACGATATGTCCTCAACCTCAGGGTCTAGCATTGGTACCTGTATTGCCCCGTATCCTATGAAGTCCCTGAGTATATAGTACATTATTCTCTCTTTCACAACGTGCGTTAGCCTTACCCCCATCTCGCCGAGGATTTTATCCACAAGGTCTCGCAAGTATTGCTCCCTCTCCTCCTTCTTTACTTTTTCTCCTAGCCCCTCAACCCTCTCTATTATTTTCTCCTTTAAAACCTCGATTAGGGTTATCTCGTCCTCGGACAATGGAGGCTCAATAACCTCGTATGTGTATTCGTTGGCAAAGGTGTCGTAGTTTATTCTAACATAGGAGTAGCCCTCTTCTACAGGCGCAATCTCAATCTCCTGCACATTTTCATCAGTTATTGGGGGTATTGGTGTTACTTCAGCACTAACTTCTTCCTTCTCCGTCCTGGGAACCATTACCCTCATTGGAGGCTTAAACAGCCTGTAAAGTGTGCCTATGTACGCATCCCTTAGGGAAATTTTGGGCTTTTCCTCAACAACCTCTATATCGCTTTTCATTGCCATACGGCATCACACCTTTATGAGAAGGACTATCATGAAGAATGCGATTATTACCATGAAAAACGTGTGCTTTAGCCCTCTAATTGCCTTTCCTTCCTGAAGCACGCCAGCAATTATTCCATCCCCTATTGCGTGCAGTACTGCGGAAACCACGAGGAGGAATAGAATCTTATCAATGACCTCAACGTGTATCAATGTAGCACCTGCAAGGGCACCACCTGCGGCACTTGCCTCTGCAATGCTTGCGCCTGCCTCCTGCATTTTTGGAAGAAAGGTTTTACTCATGATTATTACTGTTACGAGAAAGACCACGAACGCTATGTATATTACCATAACATACGTGCTCATCTGAATTTTTCTCTCCCTTTCCATGAGCTGCATCTCAAGCACGTTGTGGCTTACCATGTTCAGAACATCCGCAATGTTTCCTCCGGCCTCTGATGCCTTAACCACTATGGATACAACCCTGTTCACAAGCGGAGTATTCACCCTCTCTGCAAACAGACGCAGGGCCTCAGCCACAGGAACACCCCATTCTATCTGCGCTGCCATCTTTCTGATCTCTTTTGTGAGCCTTCCGTAGCGACCAGAGGATGCAACAACTATCGCATCAGCAAGCGTCATTCCAAACCTGCTTGCCTCGGCTACGTCCCTCAGGAAGTCTGGCAGGTGACGCTCGATACTCTTTATATTTTTAATCCTGCGATCCTCATAAAACCCATATGGGCCTGTTGCTACAAGCACAGAGATTATAGCGTAATGTAAGGGTTTTCCAGGAATGTTTAGTATTCGGGCGTGGTCCATGATGGCAGCGAGAATTAATATCACACACCCTATGCCTGATCCTATCAGTATTAGTGTGCGTGTGCTCATCCCCCCAAATAATCCTTCTTTCTCCGCCAATCAGCCCACCTCCTTGCCTCCTATAGCGGACAGTACAACAATAAATGCTACCTGTACCCCTGGGATCATACCAAACACTATAACATAGAGCATGTTTAATATGAAAGTTGCTGTTTTACTCACAATTGCCATGATTGCCATGATTATTACGAGGAAGAGCGGAAAAGCCACACCAACTGTGACAAAGGACTCTGCGAGCATGCCAAGGGTCTCCATGGTGCTCCTGAGGGCTAAGCGGTTCTCCCTCTCAGCCTGCTCCGCCTTTGATATAAAGTATGGCTTAAGTTGACCGCCAGAAGTGGATGTGGTTATGACTCCTTGCAAAAAGTCCCTAAACCTCTGCGAGGGTGTTCTTTCTGCCCCTAGCCTGATGGCTGTCAATATATCCTTTCCTAGGATCTCAGTATCTCTAGTTATCCACTCAGCCTCCTCCCTGATCTCGCCGTATATTTCTTGGCGAGAAAGTTCCTTAAAAATAACATCCACATTAACATTGGCAGAGGACATTGCCGCAATAAAGGTGAGCGCCGAGTACAGATGGCTATCTATGTCTTTTGCCCTAGCCTTTGCCTTGCTACTGGGTGCGTTTAGCGTTAGGAAGTAGGCAATCACTGGCGGGAGGGCTACAAGCATTAAGCCAAATATTAGGCCGAAGATGTTGAAGAGTATAAGACCGAATGATATGGCGAGCACTGCGCCAACAACCCCCGCTATTATCGTATTCATCCATACAACCGCTATATACTCCTCAGGTCTTAGTTTCATGTGAGCCTGTATAAGTGCTCTTTCAAGTGTGGGATTTGGTTTGGCTTTGAGTTTCACAATCCCGCCAAGTGTGCGCCAGCAGAACTGCTGATATGGGGTGAGTGTGATATACCTAGGCACACTACCCTTCCTCATCATCACGAGATGAGGCCCAAGGCGTGATACACCAAGGTCTTCAATCCTTCTTGTTTTCAATATATCTCTTTTTTTGGTTTCTACGGCTCTAAAGAGGTCATAAACTTCTGGCATTTTGTTTCACCTCCTCTTTCATACAAGTTTTTCCTCAGTCTCCCACCCCATCTCCCTTCTTATCTTCTCAACAAGCCCTGTGGAGTCCTTATAGTACCCGACTATGAGTTTTGACAACTCGTCCAACTCGGTTATATTTTTCTCAACAGCATACCTTATAACATCAACCCTGCGCTTAAATTCCTCCTCCATTTCCTCATGTGTCATGTTCTTCATCTCCATGATTTTATCCAAAATAAAACTGTGTCCTTTGTATATGTGCGAGTCTGTTCTCGGATCCCACTCATAAACAATATTTGTAATCAACTCGTTGGTTTCAGGCTCAAAACCCACTATTTCCACTACCTGTTTTATTCTCCTCTCCTCCTTGTTCTTAATCCTGACAAATGACTGGATTATTACAAAATTAAGTGCCGTGAGCAGAATCCTAGGACAGCTTATTGGTGGGTTTTCCAAACGATTTATCATAGACCTGATTGATTCAGCATGCATTGTAGCGTATGTGGTATGACCCGTAGCCATAGCCTGAAACATTGTGTAGGCTTCCTTTCCTCTAACCTCCCCCACAATTATGTAGTTTGGTCTTTGCCTGAGTGCTGCCCTTACCAAATCGTACATGTCTATCTCGCCAGCAGCCTTTCCGTCAGGTCCTCTATCCCCAAATCCGCTGCGTGTTACGCCTGGTATCCAGTTCTTGTGATAGAGGTTAATTTCCCTTGTGTCCTCCATGCTTACAATCTTAGCTGTGGGTGGGCAGAATAGTGTCACGGCGTTGAGTGTGGACGTCTTACCGCAGGCAGGCCCTCCGATTACCATCATGGATTCTCCGTGCTCTACAGCGATCCACATGTAGGCTACCATTTCGGGCGATGCAGTCTTGAACTTTATCAGGTCTACAGGCGTAAAGGGCTTCTCCTTAAACCTCCTAATCGTGAATGTGGAGCCTCTAGTCGTGACCTCATAAGAATACGTTGCTTCAATCCTGTGCCCCTCTGGAGATGTGCCGTCGAGTATTGGATCAGCCACTGATATCTGCTTACCACAGCGCTGTCCGAGGCTTACAACAAAGGAATCAAGCACCCTTTCATCATCAAAAACAACGTTTGTCTTTATAGACTCGTACTTTCTGTGAAAAACGAATATTGGTACACCTACACCATCACACGATATGTCCTCTACCTGCTCATCTTGCATCAAAACATCAACGGGCCCATATCCAACAAAGTCTCTGATTATGTAATACTTAATTTTCTCCCAAGTTATTGGGTCTAGGTGCACTCCCCTGCTTTTGAGCAGCCCCTGAACACTCTCAATCAGAAATTCCTTTTTATCCTTAGTACCCATCTCCTCCCACTTATACCCTAGGGTTTTATCAAGTGTTTCTTTTATATAGTCCAGCAATTTTTTATCATCCTCACCTATCTGTGGCTCTATCGCCTCGTAAATATACTCGTTGTTTCTTCTGTTGTAGAGAATCCTCACATATGTGAAAGGTTCTTCTACGGAATAAAACTCAACTTCGCTGACCAATGGGTCTTTAATCTCGGGAATGTATGTATATCTAGACCCTCTCCCCCTCTTTTCGTCAACAGTGCCCAATCCTCTTGGAATCATCACCTTTTTTGGGCTTTTATAAAGTTTATGTAAAATTAATGAGTAATTATACGCTATTCTCCTACCAATGTCTGCAATAACGTCCTTAAATTCTTTTTTCTCAACCTCTCCTACGACTTCTGCTTCTGCCACCTCACATCTCACCTCCGTGTTCTCTATACACTATTATAGCGCTTTTTGTGGCAAAACCCGTGTTTGCACAAACTGTAGCATATCGCTCTGGTTCACCTTAGCATTATCTACAACTTTCATGCACCTTACCCTATATATAAGTTTTGATTGTTTATATTTTCCATCACAACCCTTAGCCATACTTGCGTAATAGAAAAGTTAATATCGTGTCAGCCTTTTATACTCTTAGGAGGCGACCCAAATATGGCGGGAAAAAGGGTAAAATTGTGCGTACTTGCTCTTACCGTTGCAATTTCGCTTGCAATGCTGCTCTTCATTGTTCTCATACCGGGTACGTATGCGCAAGAGCCGTGTGCGAGTTTAGATATTCATATTAAGAACAAAACAATGGTGCCCACAGGGAAAAAACTCGTCACCCTAAATATCACTAGTAACGAGCAATGGGGCGATACTTTTACTGTGTATGTGGAAATACCCAACAAATGGAATATATCGTACACGAACACTACAAATATAAGTGCTTATGGTTCTGCAAGCATACCCATGACCATCACTGCACCACCACTTGCAGAGCCTGGAAATTATACATTCAACATAACTGTGCATTCTCTCAGCAGTTCATACACGGATGCTAGAGGGAGTTTTGTTCTTGAAGTTATCAGAAGTCCCATGCTTGTGGTCAATCCCCAAGATGACTCTTTGAGCATAGACCCAGGAAGGTCTGGCATAACACAGGTTGAGGTCAAGAACTGGGGCAATGAACGAGCTGACGTGGAAATGGAAATTGCATACTTGCGTGACCATAGCATAAGAGAGAGGGAACTCCCTGATCAGTGGAAATACAATTACAGCCCACAGTATTTTTCGCTCAACCCAGGGGATAGCAGGGATGTTATTCTCAACATAACATTGCCTTACAACACACCGATAGTATGGTATGATGTCGTGGTAAAGGCGAGTTGGGGGGTGAACTACAGTGATGCAATAATACACGTTTATGTTAATAGGATTCCATACTTGCGCGTCAAGGAAATATGGGTGGAGCCGAAAAAACCATTGAGTAACAGCCCCGTTGAGATATACGCTATGATTGAAAACATAGGCCAGATAAGGGCGGAAAATGTTACGGTCAGGTTCTTTATAGGAGGGTATGAGGAGAAAGAGATTGGAAACACCACAGTAAGTGTTGACGAGGGAAAAAGTGCAACAGTGCACATTACATACAATTTTGTCACGCCAGGCAGTTATCGAGTTGTTGTTGCTGTTTACCCGAACGAAAGTGCTCCACCCCTTACAGATTTTATGCTTGAGAAGAGTATAAAGGTTGCGATGAACCCTGATTGGGCAATATTTTTTGGCTTCATAGGCTTGCTAATAGCCCTAGGCATAATTGCGATTATTGTATTCATAAACTACATTAAGTACCCATCCCACGAATTTATTGGTGGAGGAGAGATGCCAAGGGCTGAGGAGGAAAAAGTTGAGCCATCGGAGAGAAAAGAGCCTGCTCCTATGAAGTTGGACGAGGAAAAGCCCTCTGAGGTTGTCGAAGAGCCTAAAGAAGGGTTGGCATCGGAAGATGCAGAGAGGGCGATTGAGGATGCAGCGGGCGCTATAGCTAGAGCTCGTGAAATGGGGATAGATGTTTTGAAGATACAAAGAATGCTTCAGAATGCAAGGGAGGACTTTGCAACAGGCAATTACGATAGGGCTTATCAGAACGCTAGATGGGTTTATGACAGGATAAACGCAACGATAGAGAAACACATGAAGGCTGTGGAGGCTATAAGAAGGGCGAAGATGGCAATCTCTGCTCTTAAGTGGGAGGATGTTGACCTATCTGCTGCCAAAAGCCTTGTCACAAGGGCAGAAAATGCCCTTCGCACGGGAAACTATACGGCAGCCGTAATGTATGCTACAAAGGCTCATGAAAAAATCTCGGATATTAAGAAGTGATTTCTGGGTGATTAGAAAAATGCTGAAGATAGGAGTCATAGGTTTTCAAGGAGACGTTATTGAGCATATTGAGGCTATGAAAAAGGCTATAGAATTGCATAAACGCCATGGTACTGTGCTCTGGGTGCGAAAAAAGGAAGACTTGGCAGATTTATCTGCTCTAATCATACCCGGCGGGGAAAGCACAACAATATCTAGGCTAATAGAAAGAAGAGGAATGCGAGACAGCATAATTGAGATGGCGGAGAATGGCGTGCCAATCATGGGCACGTGTGCCGGCTGTATATTAATGGCGAAGGTGGGAGATGAGGAGGTAATAAGGAGTGATACACGCCTGCTATCATTGATGGACATGGAGGTTCAGCGCAACGCTTTTGGAAGGCAGAGAGAGTCATTTGAGGCAGATATTGAGATAGAGGGAATTGGTAAGTTTCATGCCATATTTATAAGGGCTCCACTGATCAAGAGAGTCTGGGGTAAATGCAAGGCAATGGCATATGTTGATGAGGGAATAGTTATGGCTGTGCAGGGCAATCTGCTGGCGATGGCTTTTCACCCGGAACTCGGCCAAGATTACAGGATTCACCATCTCTTCCTGCAAATGATATAGGCGTTTTTGTTCAGCATTGTCCGTGCAAGAACTAATCCTCTTTTGAGAACACAACAGTTATCAGCGCGCCCGCATTGTTGTACCCGAAACTCATAGGCCTATAGCCCTGTGAAATCATCTCGTTTATTCTTCTCTCCTTCATGTACGGAGGCGATGTTTCACCAAACTCAACGAGTTTCACCAACATAGCCAACACATCCGTGCTTTTGTAGTGCAATCTCACAAAAAGTATAAATAAGGTTTGCCAAATCCAAGCCCTCGTGAGCGGACTATTGGCGAAGGCTCTGCTGCTCTTATTCGTTTCCTTTACCCCGCCCCTCATATATCTTGTATGGATAAGGAATACGGAAATCTATGAAAGAGAGCCTTGGAGGGCTGTTTTAAAGGTCTTCATCTGGGGAGCTTTCATTGCCACTATAACCGCGGCGTTTATTGAAATATTACTCCTGATCGCAGCAAACCAAGCGATTGTTTTGCAGAGAGAGTATGAGTATTTGGCAAGGAATAAGAGTTTTATGGCCCTTCTACTAGTATGCGCTATCGCACCGCTTGCTGAGGAATTTACCAAGGGTCTTGGCGTTTTTATTGCGAGAAGGTATATTGATGAAGTGGAAGACGGGCTGGTGTATGGGGCATCTTCAGGCCTGGGGTTTGCCGCCATGGAAAATCTGCTTTATGATCTATCAGCCATGAGTGCGGGGCTCATTGTGTTTGTTTTCACATCAGTACTCAGAGCAATTTCAAGTGCATTGCTCCACGCAAGTGCTACCGCAGTTACTGGCTACGGGATATCGAGAAAAATCGTGTACGGGCCCAGGTACCATATAATTCCTTTTTATTTCCTTGCAGTGCTCATGCACGCAACGTTTAATTTTATGGCTTCCCTTTACCTGATATTTGGAGGCACTGTGCCCGTGCTTGGCATACTTGTGGCTGTGATCTTTGCAATATTTTCGATAAAGGCGGTCAGAAGGAAGATTATAAGGCTTGATAGGGGCATGCGTTGATAATCCGCCACCATTTATTTGCAGTTACTCGCTTTCCCTGCTAATTGCTTTCCCTGCCAACAAGGTCAAAGGCTAGTTTTTTAACTTTATCCAAGACCTCAGCCTCACTCTCAATGACACCATTCTTCATCACAAACCTTCCATCGCATATCACCGTGTCTATTTGGGCAGCAGTTGAAGAGTACACCAAGTCAGATATGGCGTTATATCCGGGCACGTGCCTGCTGCTCCTTGTATCCATGAGCACTATGTCTGCCACCGCCCCCTCCTCAATCCTTCCACTGTTTATTCCAAGAGCTATTGCTCCATTTACGCTACCCATGGCAAGTGCTTCATGAGCATTAAGCACAGTTGGGTCACCGCTCATTTTATGAAGCAATGCAGCAACCTTCATTTCCTCAATCATGTCCAAGTTGTTATTCGAGGCACAGCCATCTGTGCCAAGTGCTATGTTTACACCGACGTTTCTAAGCGTCTGGTACGGCATAGCCCTACCCACACCAAGTTTCATATTCGACACAGGACAGTGCGCAATGCTCACTCCCCTGCGCCCAAGAATCTGGGCATCGTTATCGCTCACCCATACGGCATGAGCAGCAACCACATTTTTTCCAAGAAAGCCAATGCTATCAAGGTATTTAACTGGGGATTCACCATATTCTTTCTGGCACTCCTCAACCTCCTTCTTTGTTTCAGACAGATGTATATGTAGAATTAGCCCTTTCTCATCAGCGTACTCTTTCGCCCATATAAGCCCGTCCCTTGATACCGTGTATATGGCATGTGGACCCACCGCGGCCTTGACCCTGCTACAGCCCAGTCCTTCAACAAACCTTACAAAATTCTCCGTTCTCTTTATCTCTACCTCTCGCTTCTCTTCATCAAAAAGGTCTATGAAACCATAACTTAGAACAGCCCTTATCCCAGAATCGCGCACAGCCTTGGCTACATCCTCCATGAAAAAGTACATGTCGTTAAAGGTCGTTGTGCCTGTGCGTATCATCTCTATGCAAGCAAGTCGTGTAGCCCAGTACACCGTCTCTGCATCAAGTCTCGCCTCTAGTGGCCATATTTTATTGGTCAGCCACTCATGGAGCGGTAGGTCGTCAGCATACCCCCTGAAGAGTGTCATTGCTGCGTGTGTGTGAGCATTGATTAGCCCTGCAAACGCTATGTGATTGCTTCCGTCCACCACATGCTCAGCCTCCACATTTATCTTCCCAGCACTACTAACCTCAACTATAGTGTTATCCTCAATGTAGATATCCACAAGGCCGTGCTTGTTGGGCGCGCAAAGAAGTACTCCCTTAATCAGTATGCTCATATTTTTCACCTCGCCATAAGTCTTACCACCTCTCTTATAAGCCTCACAATGTTGCCCCAGTTATTTTTTGCATTCCTTATTATGTCCTCATAGCGCAGTTCAACATCCACAATACCATGAGCGTAATTGTCCACAGAACTTATGTTTGCGTAGGACATGCCTATTTCCGATGCTAGTGTGGCTTCCGATGCCATGCTCATTCCAACAACATCCGCATAATAAGCCATCACGGACACCTCCGCCTTAGTTTCAAGCCTTGGACCAAGGGTCTGGATGTATATACCCTTTTCCAGCACACTCAGGTTGCAATTTTTTGCACCCTCTATTATAATTTCTCGCAGCCTTTCATCAATACTCGGAGTTACATGCCTGACCTCGCTGTAGAATGTTGGAATCTTCCAAGGGCATATGTAGTCGTGCGGTATTAGGATGGAGGGAGGCACTATATTTTTTTTCAAACTGCCCACAGACGTTATGGACACGATGCAGGGCACGTTCTCCTTTTTTAGGGCGTATATGTTAGCCCTATGGTTTATCCTGTGAGGGGGTATATTTCCATCAACCCCGTGCCTTCTGAGATAAACTATACGTTCCCCCTCAACATCTATGTATTGTAGTGGGGAAGATGGTCTGCCATAAGGTGTGACAATATCTTTTTCAGCCAAAATCCTGCCTATTTCTCCAGAGCCAGTTCCTCCTATAAGTCCAAGCAATACCCCAGCCAACCCTAATCCCTCCTATAGACAACCTTTCCATCCTTTATGACAAGTCTTACATGATTAACGCCGAATATGTAGGGCAGTTGCTCGTAATTCTCAACATCAAGCACTATTATATCGGCTTTTTTTCCAACCTCTATGCTTCCCACAACATCGCTTACCCCGATGGCAGAGGCTGCATTTATTGTGGAGGCAACAATCGCCTCCTCCGCACTCATTTTCATCTTCAAGCACGCTAGCGTTATCACCAACTGCATGGATTCAAGATAACAATTGGGGTTAAGGTCTGTGGCAAGGGCTACAGGAACACCCATCTCTATCATATCCCTAGCCCTGGGATATTCGTTACTCATCAGAATAAAGGGCGTTCCAGGAAGAAGAACAGCCACTGTTCCGTGCTTTGCCAACGCCTCCAAGTCTTCATCAGTGCTTTTCACAAGATGGTCTGCAGAAATTGCGCCAAACTCCGCTGCAACTCTTGTTGCACCCAAGTTTTCCATCTCGTCACTGTGTATTTTTAGGCCAAAGCCCATGTCTTTTGCATGCTTAAACAGCATAATAACGTCATCCAAGCCGAAAACGCCCTTATCGCAGAAAATATCAACAAAGCGTGCAAGGGCTAAGCGCCTGATTTCTGGTAGAGCATTTTTAACTATATCCTCGATATAGTCCTCTGTGCTCTTAAACTCGGGAGGGAGTGCATGAGCCCCAAGAAATGTGGGGATGAGGTCTATTGGAAGTTTTTCGTTCAGCATATTTATTGCTCTCAGCATTTTAATCTCGTGCTCTGTTGAAAGACCATAGCCGCTCTTTACCTCAGCAGTTGTTGTGCCGTGCCTTAGCATTGTGAGAAGCCTGCGCTCACTCTCCATAGCCAACTTTTCCATGCTTGCCGCCCTGGTTGCCCTCATTGTTCTAAGTATTCCCCCACCTTTCGCCAATATCTCGATGTAGGAAGCACCACGTATGCGCATGAACATTTCATCCTCTCTTGTGCCAGAAAAGACCGCATGGGTGTGGGGGTCTACAAAGCCAGGCATGACAACACAGCCCTCTGCATCAATCACATGAGGTTTTTCATACGCGCTTATTATTTCTTTTGTATTCCCAACATCGGCTATCTTTCCCTCAATAACAGCCACAGCACCGTTTTCCACAACATTCAGTTCACTCATCTCCTCGCCTGTCTTTGGTCCTTTCCCTATGGTCAAGAGTTGAGATGCATTCTTGATTATAAGCGCATCGTGTGCTACGCTCTTCATCGAATGCCGATGATGTTTTCGGTATATTAAAATATTCTGAGTAAATTTTCTGGATGAAAGGTATGAGGGAATTCCCAGACAGAAAAGCAAAAATAGCGAAAAGATACGATAAATGGAGCACCATATACGATAAATTTGATGCGAAAGCCCCCCTGCTTGGTAGGTATGGGGCTAAGTGGCGCATTATGGCTGTGAGAGAACTCAAAGGGTGCAAAGGAACAGTGCTTGATATGGGCTGCGGCACGGGAAAAATGCTGTTACTGATGGCAAAAGAATGCCCAAGTGCTACAGTTATTGGTGTGGATATATCGGAAAAAATGGTGAATATCGCATCGGAGAAGGCTAAGAAGTCTGAGTACAGGGATAGAATAATTGTTAAGGTTATGGACTGCACATCCATGGATTTCGATGATGAGAGTATAGATTGCGCGTTCGCATCCTACACCTTTACCTCAGCTACGGATCCAGAGAAAATTGTAGTAGAACTTTCAAGGGTTCTTAAGCGCGGAGGAAGGGTTGTCATTCTTGATTGGGGGCGCCCCATTTGTGGACCCATGATTATCCTTTACCCATTGTTGGGGGCAATAGCATATCTATTTGGGTACACAAGAATATCGATAAACGTAAAATCTTTATTTGATGCCTGCGAAAAATTCAGGCTTGTGAAAGAGATAAGATTTTTCGGTAGCATGGGCTATATCTTGGTTTACAGCAAGGTTTAATTCTCCTCATCCCTGTCCTCCAACAAGCCTGATTATAGCTTCTGCAATATCCCCGTCTGTGGCTTCCAGCGCCTTTCTCGCCTCTTCCTCGCTAACACCCGCCTGCTGGGCTACGAGCATTATATCTTCCTTTGGTATTGCTCCCTCCTTTTCAACAACTTCCACCCTGCCAGCGACCTGAAACATGACCTCGCCCTGAACATCAATCATTGTCACGGACGGCTCCCTTATTATGTAATCTTTGTCCTTAGCCCTTACAATAACCTCGTTCACTCCCTCGATTTCTTCCATCTTTATCCCCATTTTTCGCATGGCGGCCTTCATCTGCTTCGGGCTCATTCCCCGTAACCCGCGTATCATGCACACATGATTGGGTACATACTAAATCAACCTTTCGCTCAATATTTTTATAGGAATTTATGATGTGCGTTGCTGAGGACTGATACCATGACATGGAGCAAGAAATCATTAAGCCATGATTACGATGAGAGGCACATCCCTCTCACGGATAAAACGTGGGAAAAAATGAGAGCGGGCGCAGTTTGCCTGCGGGATTGTGAAGAAATTGGAGAGCACAGTACAGAGGATGGAGAAGAAGTACTGGTAATATTGAGCGGAAAGGGTTCTGCATTTGTTGATGGAGAGGAAATAGAGATATCAGGAGGAGATGTGCTGCACTTCGGCAAGCACACTGTGCACAATATAGTGGCGAAGGAAGGGCATATTCTGCGTTATATATACATATACGCTGGCAGTAAAAAGAGATAAATACCCGATTTGTAATCAGAAAGCGTTATGGATCCCCAGGCCATTGCTCAGCAAATATTTTCACGCCTATCGCCTCCTGAGGCTTCCGCTATTGTTTTTTTCCTCATCATAATATCATTAGCGCTCATTAGGAAAAAAGCAGGTGTTGTTCTCTTAAT
>Ga0180302_10000197_pt1 | contig 25143 bp, 14 predicted proteins | sample GuaBasSediGuay17_FD_121794 | JGI IMG/M metagenome (GOLD analysis project Ga0180302, IMG submission 121794) | Subseafloor sediment microbial communities from Guaymas Basin, Gulf of California, Mexico - Guay17, Core 4571-4, 12-15 cm | ecosystem: Environmental > Aquatic > Marine > Hydrothermal... | reverse complement strand
TATTGGGACTACGCTCATCGAGCCCTTCTCACGCACCATCTTGCGCCTGAGGAAGTTATCCACGCCGCTCACCTGGCAGCCCAACACGCCGAGCTTGAGGGCGAGCGTCCAGCCCAGGTAGCCATCTATGCCGAGGATGAGGACACGCATGTCCCTGAGCAGGTAGCCGTACTCGGTCAGCTCCCACTCGGGGCATTCCTTAAAGGTGATGGTGGGCTCAAAGAAGCCTAGTTCCGGTCTCCTACGGCACCTTATGAGAATTTCCGTGTCTTCTGTCATAAGCTTTAATCTCTGCATCGTCTGACCACAAGCCCTGAAATCGATATTGCCCTTCAGCTCCGCGGCAGGACAATTCCAACACGTCTTCTCAGCATTATGAGCTGCCCACTTCCCCGTCATCGTTGCTTTACCACTATTCAGTGGTAAATAAAGTTTTTGGAAACCCACCTACCTCATGCTAAGAGCTTTCATCACACCCACCACATCCTCAACCGAGGGTTCATTGGGAAGTAAATCCTTATTCTCCTTCCCTCTTATGAAAAGAAGCGCTTCATCATTATGCTTACCCGTGAGGTCAGTTTTATCAAATATTTTATGCCCAGATATCCTAGCATTAAGTGCGAACCCCTCGTTCGGGATGAGGACTAGATCAGGCGCATCGACTAAGTAAGGGCCATGATATATTTCCTCTTTTCGCCAGACACGTTTTATCACGGGTCTTCCATCGTATTTCAGGTCATAAAATAAGTCCGTTAGTTCATCTAGGATGCTTTCCACTTCGTTAGGCTTAACCAAGCCCCTAGGATATTTACCCTGCAAGTTAAGATATATCCTAGATGGCTCTAGTGCGAAAGCGATGGTGCCAGCCCTAATGTTGTTATACCCCTTCCTTGGCTCATCGCCGAGTATTAGATAACCCTCCGAAGCCAAGAAAGCATTAAGGTTTATTTCTACATCGAGACGCTCCATCCCGTGATCCGACAGGATAATAAGGTTATCTCGCTCTTTTAGGGTCCCGGCGAGCCCACCTATAACGTCATCGACCAGTTCGAAGAAGGACAGAAAATGTTCATGCCATTCGTGGCCTGGGTCCTCATAGGCGTTCCACATGAAGTGCCCGAGCCTGTCCGTGCCCGTTATGACGAACATAAGCACGTTCCATTTCACCTTTTTCCATATTCGTTTACAGAGCTCCAACCTAGCCCTGAGCACATCGGAGAGTTCCTTAAATAGTAACATGGGCGATTTACGGCATCTCTCCACATCTATGTCAACACGGTAATTCACCTCGTGTAGGTACTTTATATAAGAAAGGGGATAAACAGCTCTATTTAGATCAGGTGATACGAACCCAGATACCATGAACCCATTTAGCTCCATGGCTGGATAAGTAGACGGAACATTTATGATTATGTAACGTCTTGACCGATCAGCCTGCCAGAAAGCTGGTGCCTTAAGTTTTGTGAAATCGTGAAAAGTGAGGACATAGGTACCTCTTATGAGATTTGTGAAACCGAATACACCGTGCTCTCCCGGATTCTTACCCGTTATTATGGAGCTCCAAGAAACGGACGACACATCGGGGATAGTGGGCCTCATCCTCACGAGAACGCCATCAGTTAGTAGTTCTTTAACATTCGGCATAATATCCTTATCGGCTAAGTCCTTGAGAAGAGAGCAGGGGACACCGTCTAAGCCTATTATTAACATCTTACGCCTCCTACCCACCGTAGCCACCCTCCGCCCTCTCGTCCCTTAGTAATTTAAGCCTCACTTTGAGAAGCTCGTTTCGACGCTGGAATAGATTTATATTCCCACATCAGGGAAAACATGAGGGCTAGCCCTCTGACCACGCTCGGGTGAAAGGTTATAGCTGCCTCTCTGAAGGAGAAGGGCACGCCAGGGTCCTCAACTAGGAAAAGAGCGCCGGCCCCTTTTGCAGGGTCTATTATACATCCTCTAATCGGTACCTCGTCGCAAAAACGCACAGTTACCTTCGCTAAAACGTCGCTAGAGAGCATTTCAAGCACCTTAGCTTGTTTCTCTCGATCTCGTGGGTCCATCAAATCGGGCCTCATTAGAATTACCCTTACCGATACGCCCCTGTTTATGGCGCTCTTGAGACTTGTAGCTACCTCAGGCAGATATTCCATGGCCTTCGATAATATCAGTATCTCCTCCTTCGCCATGTCATAGAGCTTCCTTGTCTCAGCCAAGGAGACATCGCCTACTTTCACAATACGGAGAAGAGGGACCGTGGTCATAGCTTTCTTGCCCCTTAGATAAATCTTCTCCGCTACCTCCACGAAATCAGCCGCACGCTCTCTCAGTAATCGCAGCTTTTGATCAAACTCTCTGGCAGCGATAGCTACTAAATTCTCGGCTATTTCATCTGGCGGGAGGGGCATATAGATGGTAGGTCTTCCAGGTCTAGCGAGGACTAACCCCATTTTCGCTAGCTCGTTCAAGACATCGTATATTCTAGCGCTTGGAACCCCGCTCGCTCTGCTTAGTGCAAGAGGCTTAGCTTCCCCCATGAGGAGGAGATACGCTAGAGCGGATGCTTGATAATCGCTTAAGCCCATTTCCGTTAGAATGGCCTTAACCTTTTCCAAATCCTCTTCGTAAACTGAGGACATCAGGAGTAATAAGAGCCACGGTCTCTTAAACCTTTGCTAGGCGGCGCTTGGCTATCTATGAAAGGAGAGGTCAAGTGGTACTCCGTAGCTGTTTTTAAGTAGTGCCCCCCCATTGACGGACCGATGGGAAGATGAGTGCGCTGATAACTGGTGGAGGGGGCTATATAGGATCGGCTCTGGCCAAAAGACTGCTTGAGGAAGGTTACGAAGTGATCACCATAGATGATTTATCACGAGGAAACTACGAGCACTTAAGGAGAGTAGACGAGGGAGCAAGGCTTAAGCTCGTAGTGGGCGATATTAGGGATGTAGATAAATTAAACGCTGTTGTGAAGAATGTAGGTGATTTAAAAGCTATCTTTCATTTAGCGGCTGTCTCCGGACTGAGGAGATGTAGTAGAGACCCAAGGAAAGCTATTACGACAAACGTTTACGGCTCTTACAATGTTCTCGAAATTGCGAGAAAATACGATGCAGATAAGATCATATTCACATCAAGTGCGGCTGTCTATGGCGATCCAATAGAACTCCCCATTCCTGAATCTCATCCAACAAGGCCTAAAAATCTTTATGGGATAACTAAGCTAGCGGCAGAGCATCTCTTCATCTCATACCACGAACTGTATGGGTTAACGACCGTGATCTTGCGGCTCGGGAATGTTTATGGTGTTGGTCTCTTCACTTACTGGGAGAGCGTTATTCCGAAATTCGTGCGGCAGGCCTTGAGCGGCAAACCTCTAACTATCTATGGGACGGGAGAACAGACAAGGGACTTCGTCCACGTCTGGGACGTCGTCCGTGCACTTGAGCTAGTTCTCAAGGCCAATAACGATGTTGTATCCGGCGAGGTCTTCAACGTGGCGTCAGGACACCCAATCTCTGTGAACTTTATTGCCGAAATAGTGAGGGAAAACGTTGGAAAAATAGGGGTAGTGCACCTCCCACCAAGAGAAGGAGAAACTTACCTCCCAGGCTTTTGCCTCTCCATCGACAAGATAAGGAGGAAACTGGGCTTTGAGCCCTCTTGGGATGTTAAAGAGGGCATCAAGCAGCTCATTAAGTATTACCTATCGTCCAGTATGAGCTCTGACCAAAAGGAGCGGCGTACGTAGAACAAGGTGATCATCGTATTAAGGTCTCGACTCTCTTAACTCGATGTGAGAACCCAAGCCAGGCTCGCTGCACGTGGCGATACGGTTATATTTCAAGCTTAAGAGATCGCACCGAGGTGATCACTATCATGAGGGGAATGAAAAGAGGGGGGGGTTGGTCCGTCGTTATGCATAAAATACTTAGGAAAACTGGTCAAGAGCTCACACAAAAGCAGGGGACACAAAGCTCATCACACATGAGGAAGAGAGCGGGGTCAATGAGCAAAGCCTGGGCTAACGTATCTAATGTTCAGTTACGATGAGGACGGGAGTGAGAGCGATGGACATAAGCATCCTATTTGTTACTCCAAGATCGAGAATACCGCAGTGGAGGCCTTACGGATTCTATGAGCTGATAACCCATATTTCAAGAGCCGTAACAAATGTGGGTCTCGTAGAGCCGCCCCCTTTAACAAATCGGCCTTTACCGCCGTCTATTACGAGCTTTGAGATACCAGTTCTAAATCTACTAAAGCACGTTGATTGGCCTCTGCCTCATATGGTTAAGTTGGCAAAGGTCGTAAAGCATCTTGAGCATGATTATGATATCATACACTTCTTCTCCCAGAATTATCCGTTCTCGTTATGTAGTATGATATTAAAGAAACCCAAGATCATAACTATCGAGAGCTTCCCGGGCATTGATTATGATCATGGCGACTTAATTATTAACCTGTTCTCAGGCCTTTACTCCAGAACATTTGCAAGGATAGCCTTAAAACACATGGACGGGATTATATCTATATACAGATCAGCGACGAACGCCTTAAGGGCCTTAGGCATAAGGCCTAAGCACCTGGCCTACATACCTCTTGGGATAGATACCCGCAAGATAAGGCCCGATGAGGATGTTAGACGGGAAGTGCGAGAGGAAATGGGGCTTAGAGACGTCGTAGCCATATTTTTAGGTAGGTTGTCAACCGTTAAAGGAATAGCGTTCCTAGTCAAAGCCATAAGCAAGTTAGAGGCCATGGCATTGGATATAGATTTCCTCGTTGTGGGGGAAGGGCCAGAGAAGAAGTTATTTAAGCAAGTGCTAAGAAACGAGCATGTGAGAGTACATCTTCTAGGCTTTAGACCAGACCCAATTAGGTTTTTATGCGCTGCTGATTTCCTCGTCTTACCTTCTCTAGGGGAAGGCTGCTCTAATGTGATATTAGAGGCATTCGCTTGCGGTAAGCCCGTGATAGCTACGAGCGTAGGGGCTATTCCAGACATAGTTGAACACGGGGTTACGGGATTTATCGTAGAGCCTAAGAACGTAGAAGAGCTTGTAAACGCCATGCGTATTATGTCATCAGATGTGGATTTAGCGAGGACTATGGGAGAAAGGGCTAGGAAGTACGCCGAGAGAGAACTGGATTGGCGTGTCATTGTGAGAAGAGTTTTACAATTTTACGAGGAAGTCCTTAAGCTAGGTCGTGCATCCTAACTCCAAATCGATGGTAAATAGAAGAGAGAAATACACTTACGATCTTATGTTTTGGATAGGATTACTAATATTAAAAGCCAAGCAGTTAGCGAGAGATTTCATAAGCACGAACGGAAACCGGAGGAGATCATAGGATGTATAGCATTTGGAATGTCCCTCCCTTGAGCGCATGTTCACCGGTATCTCAATAATATTGAGACCATACTTCCTAGCAATTATCAACCTCTCGATGTTATTTGTCAAATCATCTTTCAACATTTTTGTCGACTTATATGTCCATCTAAATAGCAATACTGACGTTCTGCTGAAGCCATAAAAACCTGAGGAAGCGTCCCTCACCCGAGTTCTCATCAGCACGGAAACCAACAGGCTACAGAAGCTCCTGCCGAGCTTGAAGAGCAGGGGTTCCTTGTAACCCCTCTGCCTAGAACCAATGACTATATCGAATCCTTGCTTCAACATTCTGAGGATGCCTGGTATATCTCTTGGATTATGTTGGTTATCTCCATCTATCTTGATCACGAAATCATAGCCATTCTCTAACGCATATCTCAGACCTGTTTGAATACCCGCTTCCTCGCCCATATTCTTCTCATGTCGTACCACCATAGCTCCCTTTGATACGGCTATCTCGCTTGTCCTGTCCATTGAGCAATCATCGACGACCAGTATGTCAAATCTCAATCCATGTCTTTTAAGCTTCAGGAGATCGTCTAAGACGGTTCCTATGTGTTTCTCTTCGTTATAAGCAGGAATTATCACCAATACACGTTTATCTTCATGTTCTCCCGTCCGACAATTTGAATATGAAGTCGTCAGGGTCTTATCGAGTTTAAAACGCAAACCATGATGGTTAGTAATTAATGTGCTCGTAAACGGCTTACGGGTCTCTAAGCGATCTCGCAGAAGGGGCGGGTAAGCCCTTTGCTTACTGATCATAGCGGTCCTCTTCTAACTTAGCCCGGCTATAAGCCTTTCGCCAAAATAGAACTGGAGTATAAAATCGTCTATCGGGAAGTCTTCTTCGTAGTAGGAACTCCTTCCCAACATTTTTAATCATAGTTTCAGCGGATATGCATTGAAAAAGATATCATGGAGTTAAAGCGTAAATCTTATAAATATCCATTAAAGAGAGCTGTTAAGCATGAAGGAGAGCGGGGCACTCGAACCAGCTCGTTACTTCATCGAATCTGATTACCATAGCTTATGGAGAGAAGAAGTTCTTAGACAAACAATAAGACGAAGAGATATTCCTACTTCCTTAATTGGCGTTCTCCTCGAAATCGGTTGTGGTGAGGGAAGAATAATTCGTTATGTACTGACCAAGTTTAAAAGCGTGAGCCTTTACGTGGGCCTTGATATTTCCATCCATATGTTGAACTATGCTAAGGATAGTACGGAGAACCGTGGTAAAGTCGAATTTATATTGGCTGATGGACGATATCTGCCATTCAGGAGTGAGGCTTTTCACGCAGTACTCTGCATAGCAACCGCACAATATATGCCTAACAAAAACGAGTTTATTGAAGAAGTCTCCCGAGTTCTTAAAGATAACGGCGTTTTTGTATGTGATTTTCCGGATATGAGGAACATAAAAGTGGCCCTTCACTTTGCCGCACGCAAGGTCTACAATATTTTGCATAAGCATCTAAGGCGTATCTTACGGAAATTAGCCATACTAATTAACGCTTTTTCATTTACGACGCCCCGGCGATATGGGCTAAACACGTACTGGCTAGCGAGCTTACTAACATATGGTGCCACGCCTTTCTTCCCAAGTAGAGCGAGTCAGGTGTTTACTATTCTCCAAAAGGCTAAGCTGGAAATACTGGCCTTGACAAGAGAAGGGCATCAGTTTATCATCTTAGCCAAGAAAGAGCGTGCACCTTCTACTACTTAAGCCTTGCCTATATGAGCACGAAAATAATGATCCCCTCGTCGATTCAATAAATTAAATTTATATGCCTACGAGCTCCTACGTTCTCAAGCTACTTTTTGTATTTATATCCCTTAGCGTAATAATAAGCGCATAAAATGCCAACTATGGCTAACAACATGAAGCTGAGCATGATCCATTGATAATGGCTATCTATTCTATTAGGGGGCTGGGAAGGCCTACTCCAATCGATGATTATCTCCACGTAAGAATGGCTCATCACTTTGATGTATAAAGAGCTGCTATTCGAATCAAAGAACCAACAGCTACCAAGAGCTCTTTCGAGTTCAGACATGGTAGAAACGGGATTTGCAAAATTCTTACCAGCGATGATAATATTAGAGGGCATTGCCTTTGTGTATATTCTTAGAATTACTGGCGTAGGGGGTAGAACAGCGCTTATTCTCATTATATTCGTGGTATATATGATTTCATGTAAAAGAAGCCAGCAGGTTTGGAGCGTATTTCCCCATATAAGGCGGGGCAATACAGGTTCGCCAATACGTATTATGATATCGTGCAAACCCTGATCTGTTGGAAGAATGACGAGGTGCTCTGTAAATGCTCTATATTCTTCATCATCGTAAAGAACACGGGATATTGTTCGGTCGAGCACGGCTATGAAGTAATTAGTATCGTTCCAAGGGACTGTGATGGTGACCCGTAGTTCATTGCCTACCGTAGTTATGTTGGCTGTCCTCAAGGCCAAATAAACATGGACAAACTGCCGTAGGGTCATCATGTAGATGGTATTGTTAGCGAGAGTGCTCATAAGAAACTTCTTCGTAATTTCGTAACGAGTGTCGTTGTCCCAATCATCCCTATGGCCGTAGAAGACTATGAGTGGCCAGCCATTATCAATAGCCCATTTCAGCACATCGTAATAGTCCTTTATATCTCGCATGGCAGGTAAGCTGAGATGGCTACTCCTGACATAGAAGACATTATAAAAATAATCATAACGCATCTTTGGTAAGTCCCATATAGGCTCAGAGGAATACGGACTAGTTTCTTCGCACCAGAAGCCAAAACCGTAATCTGCTCCATCCGTAATCGCAGCATATTCAAAGCCCATCTGCTCAAGAGCATATATATTGGTCCAGTTATATTTATAACCAGGGGGCTTAAAACCAACAGGCAAATAGGAGGCGTTTGCTCTGAGATATTCCTGCATCTTCGCTATATAGCCGGGGACGAGAGCCGGGCACCGGTCCACACGAGCATGTCTCCAGACGTGATTGGCAAGCTCCTGGCCCCAATAACTCAGATTCGCTAGGAAAGCTTTGAACTCCTCTTGATGATGAGTGATGAACGGAAACGAAGGCCCACCAGCCGTTATGAACCACGTCGCCCTAAAGCCAAGCCCATCTGCTAGATTTCGTAGGCGGTAGTAGCCTGGACGCTTGTCTTTAGGAGCCCAGCCCTCATCTGTAGTCACAATAACGATAGGCTTATCGATTATACCTATTCGTACATTCTCGGCGAGTTTTGTTCTGGTTAGGATATCTTTGAAAAGGAATTTCAGGAGATTAAAATTACTGCCATCTGTTACATTGATGAAACGAAAGCCGTGGAAATCAAGAACATCTTGGTAAAGTGAGTCGAAGGCGGCATTGATGGTATACGCATAACCGGACCCATATTGTTTAACCGCCAATAAAGGCTGTGGTTTACAGCATCTGCATGTATCTACGAGCCATAGTAATACTGTCGTCAAGTTATCTATTGGGTACATACTCTGCCTATGATAGTATCCCGCCACATTCGCCATATTTGCTAAGATAGTGTTCTTGTCGTTAGTTATCACAAAGCGACCATCGGTGGCCGAAGAAGGGATATACACGCTGTAATGATATGAAATGGATTTGCGAAAGTCCATTATAGTAAGACCAGCAACTTCATCCAAGAGAGTTCCTCTCTTCTCCCCATATAGCCAATCTACCCATAGCTTATACGGCGTGATCGCCTCTCCACGGAACCTTATCTCAATGAGCGTTATTTGCGATAAATCTGGGTGCTCATCGATATGGTGGGTGAAGTTGATGGGCAGGGCTATTCTGGACCACTCGCCTGCTCTAATAGGTCCGATACGCCACAAGCGCTTTAGTCCAAACGTGTCCCATATAGCAATGCTCAGGCCTCTAACTGTGGCGTTCACCTTAACGTGAAGCTTTAGGCTCTGTAGGGCGGTAAGGTTAAGTGGCTTAAGAGTAGCATTATAAATGACGCTCAGCCATCCATTAGTAGAGGTCAGGCCCTCAATGAGCACGCTATAAGTGCCTTCCACAGCCTCCGTGGACAAATTTATGGCCTTGCCCAGGCCAATCCTCACACACCAATCGTTCTCGGTCTCGCAAGTAGAGATATTTAGAATGCCTCCCCATGAATCCATGTCAGGATAGCTTGGGTTAGTCCAGCCCACGGCCAACTTATAATGACCGGGATCATATACATAATATCCACCCCTGACAACAAATATACCTATTCCACCAACAGATATCCATCTCTTTATAGTAGCGATTTCCTCGGCATCTAAGCGTGCTGTGGCAAATCCATCTAAGATGAGTATATCGTACTCGTCCAATCTTTCGATCAACTCCTGCTTATTCTTGAGGATTTGTACTAAACGGCCATCTATTTGCAGCCAAGGAGAACCACGATAGGCGGCGATTTTTAAAATCTTGAGCTCCTTTGTGCTCGGAGAATCGATAAGATGATCCATCATATATACATCGGCCCAAAATTCTGATATTGGAACCGCTAGCACTAGTATTAGCAATACTAATAAAGCAGAAGCATGAGCAGTCTCGGGCTTCGAGTTGAACATACCACGCCCTCGCCTCAATAGGCGCTATGGGCTAACTTTTAAAGCCTTACGACTTCTCCGCAATAATGGATTAATGCGTGTCTCAATACCGATTTTCAGTTGCGTTTTAGACGTTCTCTGACTTTTCTGATCTTAGGAATTAGGTCTTCCCTTCTACTACGCTTGAATATCCTCACCCGCCTCCTGGCCACACTGCTTTTCTTTTCAAAGGCCTGCACCAGTACATCACCATCAACATCCTCTGGCACAGGTAGATCGAGGATATGAAGAGCTGTTGGGGCCACATCGTAGATACTAATATCTAACCTGCGACCTTCGATAACCCCATCGCCAACCATGGCGAAGAAACCACGGCGAGCCTTAGAGCTCATATGTGTCCCGGTTTTACTCGTTACACCTCTCGTTAGTTTTATCTTCATGAATTTCTCGGGCAATATGGCCTTAGGTTCGTAGCCTGATACGGGCACCAGAATTATATCTGGTGCGTCCTTGAGAAATGGCCCATAGAAGAGTTCTTCTCGACGGTGAACCTTATCGAATATTCTTAGACCATTTTCCTTATCTGTTACAAGGCTAAGAAAACGCACGATTTCATCTAATCTTTTTCTAAGACGCTCACTACTACAGTAAATATAATTCAGACTGCATTCAAAGCCCCCGCCGATTAATCGTCGTGTTTCACCCGCTATGCCCAATCTAATCAGCGTTCTCCTAGCTAAACTCATGAGATTTATTTTACCGAGTAATCTCATGGGCATCTCGTAAAGCATTCTCAGCGGTCCTTTCTTAACCACGAACTCGGCTAGTATGTTATGAAGGCCTATATACTTATAGAGAGGTTCAAACCCGTGGTCTGAAACTAACATCATAATAGTATCTCCAGGAAGGGCCGCTAGAACCTTGCCTATAATCTCATCTAAGAGTTCATAATACCTAATCAATATCATGCGATCTCTAAGTGCATAGAAGGGACTACTCTCAATCGCTCTGCCGAAGAACACGTGCTGAACTCTATCTGGCGTCGTGAAGACGGCGTAAAGCAAGTCCCATTGTACGTTATCCATAAGCATTAAGAGCGCCTCTGCTCGAATTCTCGTGATTTCTTCGGCTTGCTTCATGAAATCTGCTTCCTTAAGGCCCCTGTATTCTTCATTAGGTATATCTAAGTCTAATTTATATCCTAAAGCTTCTAATTCCCCGATTATTTCCGAAGGATAAGCATCAATCTGCTCCCTAGGAGACGGGGGACCAGAAATCATGATGCCCCTTATTGGGTACGCTGGATAAGTGAAGGGCACGTTCAAACAAGTAATCGTCTTGCCAGCCCTAGAGGCTATGTCCCATATAGATTTGCCCATTATGTTTCTTGAAGAATACGGCCTAAAGTACCTATCCACAAAACCGAAAATGCCATGTTTACCTGGATTGAGGCCTGTCGCCATAGAAGCCCAAGCCACCGGCGAGATAGACGGCACTGTGGACCAGAGGATGCCGTAAACGCCATTATTCAGCACTTTTCTGATGTTAGGCATGTGTCCTGTTCGTGCTAACGAAATAATAAAATCGAAGGGAATACCGTCCAAGCCTAATATGGCCACCCTCATGCTCGCTCACCCCTACTCCTGCTCAGCACCTTAATCAATAGTGGAGCCGCTGTGATAATGCCAGCTATAAGGAACCAATACCATGCTCTGGCTATCGATCCTATTTCGTCCCATGTCAACTGAGGAGTCCTAATTTTGGCCTCGCCTTGATAGCTCATGAACGTGAGGCTAATCCCGCCGCCGGACACAAAGTGTATTTCAGTGATGCCATTTATATATACATCGCCCCAGAGCACCCTTAGCACGTCTCCCGGTACTTCGCCCGTTAGATAACTGGTGATGACCTTTTCGAACCTCATCTCAAAGTACGAGCAAACGTAAGCGTTCTTGAGGAATAGCTCGCCATTTACTTTTATCTCCGGGGTCCTAAGGAACGCCTCAAAGCCATGGCCACGAATGACCCCTCCGATAGAGCCCTCAAGCTCCACGGAAGTTCTGGTTCCATTTTGAAAGAGTAAAAGCAGTGATACTCTTCCTTTTCTAATATCTAAGGTGAGCTCATCCGTCCTAAGGACCACATAGAAACCGAGGCCACTTATAGACGCATTAGAAATTCTCAGAACTATGTTTTCATCCGCCATTAGGCAGATTAGCTTAATACCCTTTAATTCGACAGAGCCTATTTTAAGGGTGATGTGATCAGAACTTGATAAGATAGAAACCTGGCGTCGGCATAGCTCAATTGAGCCGTTGGCTTTAGCCTCCTCAAAGAGCACACTGCTCGGCTCTATTATCTCCTTGTTCCATAGAGCTTCCCGGAGGCCCGCTAATTTTAGAACGGGCTTAAGCACCTTGAAGAGCTTTAAACCTCCTTCGGGCTTGAGCCGGATGGCCTCTAATAAGGGCTCAGCGTTCAGATAGTATATGCTTCCAGAGCCGAGATGCCTTTCCATGAGTAAGGGCGTCCTCTGATCGCCATCGCTGTACCAAGCTATCGGATTGACCTCCTCTTTCCAAGAGAGTGGCGTGCAGTTCAAGGGATATGGTAGTTCTATCTCGTCCCCCGGGATGATCAGGCGGGATGCTATTATTCGCTCGGCCGTTTCCAACTTGAGCCTAATCCTAGAAACCGGCCCTCCACCTGATGATGGTATCCTAATGGATATGCGGAGCTCCCATAGACCCTCAGGTGTAATATTAGCCTTCAATATCATGGCCTTGGCCTTTGGACCGTAGAGAGCAGATGCTGTAGAACCGTCCGAGAAAACTATCATCTCAGGTGGAATTTCAAGCGACATGGTCTCGATTATGTGATGTAATTTTAGGTAAGTCGTTCCGTTAAAGATGTAGAGATCGATCCAGGGGGCGTTCCGTACTTCAGCACGTAAATCGATCCAACGCCCAACATCAAGGAGCACACGATCTAAATACCATGTGCCAGCTACATTCAGGTTCCCGCCGCCAAGTCTAATGGATACGTAGGTGATGTTAGCTAGATTCGGTTCACCGCTAGTTATCTTTCTTATCTTAATGCCATTCAGGTAATATATGCCGTCCACGCCTTTAAGAGGTAAGATTACTTTGCGCCATCCTTTCCAATTGTCAACAAACATAAACCAGAGCATATTCTCATTATCCGGTGCGCTCACCCAGACTATGTACCTTACATTATCACCCCTGCCGTACCAGTAGAAAGAGAGGAAATCATAGCCAGTCCAGTTAACGGGCGGATCGTAATAATGAGTAAGCGCCCACTGGGCCTTATCGCCAGCTCCCACATCTATCCTAAGGGCGTCCTGGCCTGAAACTCTCACGCTCTTGTCATCGGAGATGACGGGCACCCCTATGGTACCACTACCCCATGCATCCGGCGTCCAGAAGGATGATTGCTTATCATCACATATCACTCTCGGCTTCGTTTCGTTTGCAGCGTTCAAAACATCTATTTCTGCATAAGTCCTATGAGTTGTATAATTCCTCAGAAGGCCTATGTCCGGTACATCTAAGTAAACCCCGCACTCCTCTACCCAAGTCCTTATGATGTCAGATAGGAAAAGCTCTGTGAAAGGACCATATTCCCTACCGCCCATGACCAAGATGGTCCGGCCTTCACTAATCCACTTTAGGTAATCCGTGTGTCGCATTACCTCGGGCACACGATCGGTTGGTAATACTAGGAGCTCAGCATCTAATATCCAAGGATCAAATTCCATGGCCGTCGTATAATCGAAGAAGTTAAAGGATAGCATATCGTAAGCGGCAAGAGCCGAAGCGTATTCATCAGGCACCACTAGGACGGTGCTGGCCTCATCTTTGGGTGGGGAGAACTGTGGAATTAAATATATGCTCACCTTTCGGTTCTCAAATACCTTATCAGCCATTGGCAATAAATGAGAGAAAAAGAACTTTTCCTCATAAGAAGATCGAGCGGCTTCCCGAAAATCCCTAGAGTGCATATATACTATATACTCATCGTTCGGCCTAAGTCTGCCATCGAATAGAATGGATAATGCTAGCTCCGGCATTGAGGATGCCCAGATGGCGTGGGAGTGTTGCTTAAGAACGAAGGTTGGGCTAGCTTTTTTAACTATGCAGGAGGAGAAAGAGGTAACGGTGAGCACTCTAGAAATCACCATGTTATTTACGAGCTCCCTCAGATAGCGAAGGGCCTCATATTCTTCCTCATCTAAAGGTTTGGCCTCGACGATCATAGTCCACATCTCTATGCTATAGAAGGTCGAGAGGCTTCCGGCCAACACGATCAACACGAGGAAGCCAGATGATAGAATAGCGCTTCTCCTACGCTTAATCCACGGGTGCAATTTGATTAAGCTAAGTGCAGCTAATGGACAAAGGAAGACAAGGGTGTACCTCGGGAGCCTGCACTCCTGATAGCCTGTGTAGAAGAACGTTGTATTAATGAACGTGATAAGCCTTCCAATAAGCAGAGATGAGATCACAAAGCTGGTCAGGAGTGCTAGTGAATCATGATGGAATTTCACGTGGCGGTGAGCGATGGCGTGTAGCCCAATAGCAGCCATGGGAACCGCTAGCCCGAGGAGTACAGGATAAAAGAACCATGGCAATAACCAAACGGCCTTAATGGACCTAATAGAGAAGTCAGGGGCCTGATCAAGCCACGCCGGGATGGCTGATAGATAGAAGAAAACTACGATAAAGATCACGGCTCTGCTTAACGCCTTATTATGCTCTTCGCCTAAGGTTAGGCCGAGCTTGCCAGACCTGAGCAGTACAAGCGCCCCGAGGTAGAGGGGCGTTAGGAGGGCCATTAATGATATGGGTACCATGTTCATCGAGGCCGTGATACCATAAGCCCAAGAAACTCCGTAAATTAGCCCTATGAACACCCAAGAACAAAGGAGCCCCTCTATAATTCTCCCTAGCCTGAGAATCCTAGCCACCTTAAAGGGGACTAGCAGTAGTAATGAGGCTACTAAGAGCATGTACTCGGATACATGCATGAAGAAAAGCGAGGTTGAGAGAAGTGCTAAGTTCAAGCGATATGGCCATGGCCTCCCCTTAATTAATATCGAGTAGACGGTCATTAGAAGGAGTATTAACGCCGCTGATCTAGGCCTGTACCAGGTAAGAAAATCCATCACGCCAGCCTGGCCTATATCCCTGTAGGTCTTCTCGAAGGCTAGGCTCAAGAGTTCAAAATGAGTGCCGCCATAGACAGGCCCATGTATGAGCATGTATAACCAACCTAAGCCAGCAAAGAACGTGAACAGAAGTGTTGTTAGGGCCGGTAACGCCCTGTTAGAGTCCCTAAATATCGCTTTAGCAGTTAAGAAGAAAGAGAGTATCATAATCACATTAAGGAATTCTACAGTAGATTGGAAGACATAGGGTATCATGCCAGAGATCACAAAGGCTGTGGCTTCTGAAAGAACAAAACCAGGATAAACAGTAGATAGCATGTTAGGCGTTCTGAGCCATACATCCACGTAATTAGCTATTCGGATGATATCTAAGCAAGGGCGGCACACCATCGCAGGGTAGAAGGAGACAGCGATAAATATGAAGAAGGCCACCGAGATGGATAGAGCCATGAGCTCGCCTAACTCTATCGAGAAGAGCTCGGCCTCCTTCCATCGCCCATGCTTAAGGTCCCTAAATGCCTTTACGTTAAGGATGACTGCTATGCCGAAAAATAGCGTTGTGCATGTGAGGCCCATAGCCCAAGGCCCGAGAGGAATTAGGACGAGCGAGAGGAGAAAGGAGAGGAGAAGGCTGTAACAAAAGGAAAAACAGAGCTTCCCCAGGGGGTCTAGCCTGTGTCCGGGCAGGCCCGTGAGTTCGATGAGAGCATAGCCCGGCACTGTGTAGGTAACAAGTACTGCCAGGGCCGCTCTAGCCCAAGGTAAGCTTATATCGAATAAGTACATGATGAGTAGAATGCCTGATAGAACTAGCATTACCCACCTCATAGCTAAGTAAGACGAGGGACTAACAGTTATTCGGCGAATAACCGATGGACCCTTAACTAGTATGAGGACTGCCCCCATAAGAAATGTCATGAACACGAAGAGAACGTACTTCACCGGGTGAACCATTACAAAGAGTAACCAGGATGCCGATAGCGGACAGAGGATGAATGGCAGAGCACGGAAAACGTACTCACGCTTAAGCTGCATATTAACCGCCCTCCTCCGGCCTTGCTTAGCTCCAGCTATAAAAGGATTACGGCAAATGTGTGAATAACTAAAATGCCGATTAAGAGTTGATGATGCCTTAACACCCTCATAAATGATGCCACACGAAAGCTCGACGCCTTAAGATCGGTTCTTCTTTAGTCATCATAATGCTTGACGAGTTCCAACATCACCTTGCGATAGGCTAACCCAGAAGCCCTTAGGTCATATCTTCTGATAAGTTCTCTGGCCTTCCTGACCATTCTCTTGGCCAATTTTTGATCATGCAGTAAGATGGCTATCTTCTCAGCTAATAAATCCGGTTTACGAACTGGAACTAAGAAGCCAGTCTCGCCATTTCTGATTAACCAGGGGTTTGCACCCACGGCCGTGGCCACCACGGGCACGCCACAAGCCATGGCCTCCATGATGGTGTTAGACCATTCTTCATAAAGTGAGGGTAAGACGTATACATCTGCGATGTTGTAATAGGTTGGCAATCGCTCATTCGGAATGAAGCCTAGGAAAAACACTCTATTCGCTATGCCAAGTTCCTCTGCTAAGGCCTTATACTTAGGCTCTTCAGGACCTCGGCCCACGATCAGGAGTACGGTATTAAAACGTTTGGCTAAGATGAGCTTGAAGGCCTTTAACAGCGTTGGCAAATCCTTTACCGGATCGAGACGCCCCACAAATAACACGACTTGCACATCCTCGCTGCTTAATAGCCTGTTCTTGAACTCTCTTACCTTCTCCGCTGAGAGCCTCTTAAATAGGTTTAGGTTGATACCCAGAGGGATGAATGAGGCCTTGTTAGGCTTAGCTAATTGCTTTATCCGTTGGTAATCCATGGGTCCGTGCGTTACTACTCGATCTACATGCTTTAGCAAATGTATCTCAAGGGCTCTCGCCAAGTACCCAAGGAAATTGGCAAGAAAAATGGGGAAACCAGCTTTTATTAAAAAGAGCTTTAATGAGAGCACTGTGTCCTCATTTACCCGCAAAAGACATCTTCTTTTGGTGAGACGGGCTATCACATAAGCTACTAAGCCCAGGTAGAGATGACCTCCCTTACATGCTGTAAAGTACACATGTCTGTAGCGCCTTATGACGCCAACTCCCTTAATAATGCAGGCTATCAAGTAAAGCATCTTGAATATCGGGGAGCTAGGCCTAGAGCCAAAGGGCACTACATGCACCACGCATTTGCATGGCAGACGTCTATATGATATGGAACGAGCATGAAGGAGGTGCGCTTCCCAATGTTCATCGAGCGCATTGAACATCTCCATCAACGCCCTCTCGCTAGCTAAGGGATTAAGTGCCTCTACAGGGTCCACTACTAAGAGGAAGCCAATACGTCCCAAGGTCCATCCCTCACGTCAAGGGCTTACCATCCATATAGCTCGGGATATCCATCCCGAGGAGCTTGAGGACCGTGGGTGCGATATCAATTATCCTAGCTCCATCTAGCCAGCCTCTACGGGTTACGTGCGGACCAGCCATAATCAACGTGCCGTGGAGGGCGTGATCGCCGCACCACATGAGTGTTGGAATGTCGGTTTCACTATAAGCCTGGAATATCCGCCCATCGGCGGGCAACAGATGTCTAGAGGATACGTCCCCACTAAATAAAAGAGCCACGAGCGGCCTTGTCCCACACCCGGCTACGGGCAGCCACTTCACAATACCATTAACCCTGGCCGAGGAGGCGTAGTTCTTGAGAGCCCCTAAGACAATCTTTAAGACCTTATTTAATTCATCGCCATCTATATGTTCGTTAAGGTGCACAAACTGTCCTAGTTGGAAGGCTAGAGTGTTCTCCGGCTCTATGTCAAAGAGCCCAAGCACCTCGCTTGAAGGCCTGAGGAGATGGCCCAGCCTCCTTACCAACGTACTCGGAAGCACATCGGGAATTGCCTTGATGACGGATAGTCGCTTGAAGAGTCGTACGTATACATCATGTGTAGGTACCGCCTTAGCCAGTCTGCTGCTTCTCACGTTAAGGAGGCCATGAGCTCTAAGTGCATTATTGATGAACATGAAGTAATTCAGAGGCCTAAAACCATGGTCTGAGTAAAGTATAACATCTACCTCTGGGCCTGTCAGGCGCAGGAGTTCCCCAATGGCTTTATCAACCTCAACGTAACATCTCTTTATATACGGTAATAAAGCTACCGACATCCTCTCGTCAAAGGCCTTATGTCTTGGGTCTATGTACTTCCAGAAGAGGTGGTTAATCCTATCCAGGGCTGTGAAGACCACTATAAAGAGGTCCCAGTCAAAGTTGGCCATCAGGTATCTCGCTGCCTTCAGGCGCAACCTAACCAATTCGATGGCCTTACGAAGGAACTCGATGGGGTTACGCTTGAAGAGCAGTACTTTATCAAGAGATGTGCTACCTAAGTCTATTTTATAACCCATGTCCAAGAGCTCTTCCTTGAGCCCCGCCGGATATGTGAAATCGCTCCTCACACTTGGCGTTAATAAGCCCGTAACCATAGCACCATTTAGCTTCTCAGGCGGATAAGTTACGGGCATGTTCAAGCACACGGTGGTCCTGCCAACCTCATCTAACATGTTCCAGAGCGCTTTTACCCTTCTCACCCTAGAGTTCGCAAAAAATATTCTCTTTCTAATTAAGTCCGCCCGGAGGAAGAAGTCGTAAACACCGTGTTTCTCTAGGCTAACGCCCGTAACAGATGATGTCCAAGCTGGACAAGTCGTGGGCGGTATTGTCGATCTTAACTGACCGTAGGCACCCTTAGCCATTAGGCCCCTGATGTTCGTCAATAAGCCCTCCCGAGCCCAGCGGAAGATCAGGTCAGGGGGAGCGCCATCTAGGCCGATAAGCACCACTCGGCCCTTCAACGACCACTCACCTCGTGATTTGAGAAGCAATACGCCTTAGGTATAAAATTTCCGTGATATGACCACTCTCACAGAACAGGGGCTAGGAGGAACTTGCAAGGCACACTATGGCCCATGGAAATGTAATAGCGATGGCGGACCGGGGCGATTTAGGCTTACCATCCTCGCTATGTACAGCGTTTTAAGTTAGCAAGTAGCGTAGCATTTTTAAGGCTATTGTAATATCATCCCTGGAGGAGGGGAGCCGTGTTGGACGTAATCCTGATAACCATCGACTCTTTGAGATTTGATGATTTCATGAGGTTTGCAAGAGGGATTTTAAATCTCATGAAGAAGAGGAGCGTCGTCTTCACGAATGCCACGGCCCCAGGCCCCTCGACCTCTCCTTCCATATTGGCTATGCTTACCTCTGAGTTACCATTGGAATATGGAGGATATTATACGCTATCCCAGAGGAGGATATCTATAGCTGAGGTAATGGCTAAGCACGGCTACACATGTATTTGTCTTCAGACGAATGACTTCCTTAGCCCAAGGCTTGGCTGGGCCAGGGGGTTTCATATTTATGAGAAGTTATTCCCAGAGCGAGAACCTGCTATTAGAAAGATAGTTAAGAGATTAACTAAGTTGAGCGTAGTTGGAAAAGTCCTAAGCCCATTTATGGAGGCGCTTAGACCAGACAAACCCGTCTGCAGGGCTGATTACGTTCTTAAAAGAGCTTTAAAACTTTTCTCAAGCATTAAGGGGCCTAAGTTCCTCTGGCTACACTTGATGGACATTCATGCTCCCTTTATCCCGGAGAAAAGGGCCATGGCTAAGCTTGCGATCTCCACGAACTATGAGAGGATATTGAACTCTAACTTAAAATGGATTTATGAGCCTGAAAAACTTAAAGCCGAAGATGTCGAGCTGCTCAGGCAATTATACAGAGCTGAGATAGTCTCTTTAGATGAGAAACTATTGAAATGGCTTTCTCACATCATGAAAATATCCGATTTATCGGACCTTTGCATTGTGATCACAGCCGATCACGGTGAAGAGTTCTACGATCACGGGGGCCATGATCATACATCAAAATTATATGATGAGCTAATACACGTTCCCTTACTTATCATGGGTCCGGGACTACCGGAAGGCAAGGTATTCGAGGGGCCGGTCAGCCTCATGGATATCCCTCCGACGCTCGTCTCCATGGCATTAGGCTTGAGAAGCGTAAACCGCAAATGGCGGGGCATTGATTTAACCGGTGTGGTAAATAACGACGAGGGATCTCTTGGGAGACTAGCCGTCATGAGCGAGGTAGCCCATGAGAGGCCTTGGAAAGTGGATTTAAGCTGCCTTAAGGTAGCTGCGAGGTCAGGTGATTGGAAGGTTATATACGATGCTGAAAAGAAACGGTATGAAATATATGATCTTTCTTCCGATCCTTCAGAGCAACACGATGTATCTTCTTCGGCCCCGAGAAACCAGGCGTTAAAGAGCATGAAATCAATGGTCAGTAAGAGAGTTTTCGGCTTACTTATACGATCTAGATTGAAGAGGCGCTTTAAAAAGAGCAAGCGCCAAGGAACATCACAGGCTCATAAGAGGTTGGCGGACGAGAAGCCTTAGCTTTTAATATCCGAGGGGAAGGGCTAACCATGAGGTTGGTAGAGCTCAAGACCGTAGTAACAGGCGGGGCCGGTTTCTTAGGCAGCCATATCGTGGACGCTCTCATGCAGAGGGGCGGAGAGGTCGTAGTCATCGATAACCTAAGCAACGGCTCGCTCAACAACCTCCGAGCCTGGCTAAGTGAGCCTAACTTCTTGTTCGTAAGAGAGGACCTCAAGAAGCATGATGGAACATGGCGGAGCGCTGTAAGGGGCGCAGATGTCGTTCTTCATTTCGCAGCCAACCCAGAGGTACGTATATCATCTACGGAGCCCAAAATACACTTCGATGAAAACGTGGTAGCTACATTTAATATCCTCGAAGCCGCTAGGAGAGAAGAGGTAGAGGCCTTCATCTTTGCGAGTTCAAGCACGGTTTATGGCGATCCTAAGCTCATTCCCATGCCGGAGGATCATCCTAAAGAGCCTATATCCATTTACGGAGCCTCTAAGCTCGCCTGTGAGGTCCTCTTAGAAACTTATCATCGACTTTATGGCTTGAAGGCGCTCTCGCTCAGATACGCAAATATAGTTGGGCCAAGGTTAACGCACGGCGTAATAGTAGATTTCATAAGGAAGTTAAGAGCTAATCCTCACGAACTTGAAATACTTGGAGATGGAACGCAGAGAAAGAGCTACCTTCATGTAAGCGATGCTGTGTCGGCTACTTTACACCTATTAAATCTCCTTCTAAACGGGGCCTTCTCGTATGAGGTCTTTAACGTCGGAAGTGATGATTGGGTGAACGTGGTGGAAATCGCCGACATAGTAGTGAAGGCCATGGGTCTCTCAGGCGTAAAATACAAATTCAAGCCTATGACGCCGGATGGGCGTGGCTGGCCAGGCGATGTAAAGCTCATGCTGCTTGACATCAGTAAGCTGAGAGCTACCGGTTGGAGGCCGAGCATGAGTTCAAGGGAAGCAGTTGAGAAAACCGTTAAAGAATTGTTATTGGAGGGCATGTAATGGCCAGGCGGGAAGAAACTAAGCCGGGACGAGCGGGCTTCTTATCAATGCTCATCTCATCTATTGCCCTAGCCGTGGCCATATCATGGCTCCTTGATATGGAGGCTTGGGAAGAAGCTGTTCTCTCAACTCTGTCTGGTCTGTTGACCGCTTCTTTAATAGCCCTTTTCTTGATTGATGAGGAGCGCAGGTTCCGTATCCCCTCTACCATGAGAACGATGATCATGTATAGGAGAGAACTCATGGCGGTTCTCTATCTCATCTCCATATTATGCATAGCAGTTATCCCGCCCATGGGTTCAGATAAGCTCTATGTGGCTTGGCAAGCTCTGTCAATTGCAAATTGGATAAGGTTAGTAGCCTCTCTGGCCCTTATCGGTCTTCTCCCAGGCGCCATCCTCATAGAACTCATTATAAAGCCGGGCGAAAGGCCTCTCATAGAAAAGATCGTTGCTTCTTACTTCTTCAGCCTAATCCTCTACATCTTCCTCTACGAACTCTGCCTGACCCTTGGCCTAGAGAGACCATACGGCCTGACTACGCTCCTTCTCGTCATAAACAGCTTGCTCCTTGGGGCCTTTATAATCGATATCATCTTAGAGCATGAGCGCCGGAGAACAAGAGGAGATAGGGGTTCCAGCGAGGAAGGCGAGGCGAACGAGTTTTCCTTAGTCAGCATCGTTGAAGCGCTCGTCCTCATAAGCGTATCGGCTCTCGTTATGGCTGGGGCCGCCATCATAGCAGCGCACTATAGCCCTCTTGTCAGAGGGGATATGTGGACGGTTCACGGGCACTCAAGGCGTTTCTACATGGCGGAACTCGGTAAAGATGATTTCACGGCTGATCATCAATGGTATATGTACATTGCTTGTTACTTCGCTCTCTCGGGTATTCCTACTGCAAATGCCTTTACGGCTTTCTTGGCCTTCAGCCCCATGATATATCTGGCGTTTTACTTAATGGCCAAAACCGCCTTCAGAGAAAACAGGCGCAAGCTCTCACTCTTGGCCACGGTTCTCGCCCTTACAGCTGGTTATGGATGGGCTTATTTCCTTTACCTAAGAGATTTCCAGGACTTAGGTGTGGAAATCGCCTTGAAGAAAGCGATAAACATCACCTATGATATATGGTATCCTTTCCTCATGTTCCCCAGGATAATAACAAGGAAGTTCTACGCCGCTATTCCCGGCCTATTCCTGCTCTGTTATCTAATGCTTGAGTTAAGGATGCCCAAGAAATTCAAGTATTCTCTAATAGCTGTGGCAGCGGCCATAAGCTTCGTCCTTCACGTGTTCGAGGAGCTCCTGTTTCTCCTTATCTTCACTACATATAATTTCATCAAGTGGATTAGAGGAGAACTCGATCTAGTAGCTTTCAAGAACTATTGCTTGGCCTTGTTCGCCGGTGGCCTCCTCTCCATAGGCTTAGACCTTGCCTCACCATCGCCCTGTCATCTCATCCCAGCTCTCACGGCTGTAGGAACGGTAGTGGCCTCTGTTGTTTGGCCGGTTGCCCTTATACCTTCAGCCTACTTGCTCCAAAAGGCTAGGCCTTACTTCGCTGATAAGCTCAGGAGCATTACTATGCCAAGAGCGCCGAGTTGGTCAAAGCTATTAATGGCGTTCTTCCTCCTTTATGCATATGTGCTTTCCTTTATGATAGTACTAGGGGGTTATGGCCCTCGCTTCGAACTCTTCACCCTCGTACCGCTCTACTATTATCCAGTAAAGCTTGGCTTGGTGGGGACATTAGCTCTTATCTACATCCTCTTGCCTAGAGAAGAGCGCCGATGGGGTCGGGGAGATTTCTTTCTTGCCTTCTTGATCTCGTATTCCATAACGATAGTAGGCATAAGAATTTGGTCCGCCTTACTAGAACCTAGCTTCATTTTCGCAGAATTCAGATGCTTCGTCTTCTGCTTCGCACCCATCTGCTTAGCATCAGCTTTAGGTGGCAGAAGTACGCTTAAGCGCCTTAGGGCGCCTGCTGAGCGAAGCTGGCCTTACCTGACGGGCGGGCTCATCTCCCTACTGCTCTTCGTGGGGCTCGCTTCTAATCTACTTTCGATAGAAGCATGGGCCTTGAAGGGGTTTGACTGTCCTGAAGGGGCGTTAGAAGCCGCCTCATATGTGGCCTCAGCTCTTAGGCCCGGGCAATCCGTCCTAGCAATTTCGCCTTTCTCGTGGGAAATCTTAGCGCTCTCAGGCGTTAAATTATCTCAGATAACCCCCGGCCTCTAGGATGGATACCGGGCCTTCATCTTGGCCGAGAAACCTGGCACGTACCTGACCCTTTTATCTGAGGGGCGTGTGTCCTACGCCTTTATGACGGGAGCAGATGCCTATTTCGCTGGCAATAGTTTCATCATGGACATGCTACCGTATCTGGAGCCAGTGATGGAGGTGCCAGGAGCAGAGGTGCTGAAGATACCATCCTTAACGGGGCCTGAAGCCAAAACGAATATTACTTTATTACGTCAAACGCCGATCACGGTCCTATCGGAGGATTTCGATAGATATGCAGATGGAGAATTACCTGAGGGTTGGGAAGGCGAGGGGAACTGTGGTGTCAGAGAAGGGGAACTGCGCCTGAGGGGGAATGCTACATGTACTATAAGCGATGTCAGGCTACTGGCCTTTAAACTCATGATGAAGGTTAATTTCTTAGGTCTCTACTCGCCAACTGCGAGAGCTCGTATCTATTTTGGGCGCACCGGACCTGGCGATTATTATTCCATAGATATCTATACTGATAGGGTTGTTCTGAAGAGCTGTTCAAGCGGAGTAGAAGAGGAGATATGCGAGGAGCCTATCTTCATCACAGTGGGCGTCCCTCTCTTCTTCACCGTAGAGGTCCTCGGATTGAGTACAGTCATATCCATAGACAATATGCTTGTAATGGAAATACGCTTGCCTAGAATACCGGACGGCCGTTTAGCCCTTGGCTCAGAAAACTGTCATCTAGCCTTTGATGATATCGAGCTTTACCAACTTTTCCCAGAAGAACTCTCATACGGGAGCACGAGTTTCATGTTGGCCTTATCAGGCTTACACTACGCTGTTCTAATAGACCTAGATTCGAGGGCTTACGATACTGATGTACTCGTCATGACCGATGGGCTCTATGATGATGTAGAGGCCTTCTTACGGTTTGCAAGAGAGGGCAACAACCTGGTGGTGCTTGATGGGCTAGGCTTAGGGTCCATAGCGGCTAATCTATCAATAAGCTACACAGGTGAGGAGGTAGCCGTAGATAGTATCCTCATGGGCGATGGGCTTAAGGAAATCCCAGAGCTAGACGTAAGGGCTATATCGTGCGGGGATGCGAATATAGAGATAATAGCCTATTTTGCTTGCGAGGGAACGCCCATCGCTCCTTATGCGATTAGGAAAAAAGTGGGCGCAGGAGAGGTGCTCTACCTTCATGTCCAAGATTATCTCAGGGAGATGCTGAGCTCTAGCGAGAGAAAGTGG
>Ga0180302_10000196_pt1 | contig 25178 bp, 17 predicted proteins | sample GuaBasSediGuay17_FD_121794 | JGI IMG/M metagenome (GOLD analysis project Ga0180302, IMG submission 121794) | Subseafloor sediment microbial communities from Guaymas Basin, Gulf of California, Mexico - Guay17, Core 4571-4, 12-15 cm | ecosystem: Environmental > Aquatic > Marine > Hydrothermal... | reverse complement strand
TGCACTTACCGCTGTAGTTTCATACTACATTCATGGTGGATACTTTCCGAGAGGAGGAGCACAGAGATTCGCAAATAGTTTGAAGGATGTTATCGAAAATAATGGTGGCAAAGTTCTCACGAGACACAGAGTGAGTAAGATACTAATTGAAAACGGAGAAGTTAGAGGAGTAAAAGTTAGGGATAAAGTTTTTAGGAGTCCCGTTGTTGTAGCCAATGCAAATGCGAAAACAACGTTCCTAGAACTTGTTGGAGAGGAGAATTTACCTAAGAAGTTCGTAAAATACATAAAGGAGTTAAGGATGTCTCCCTCATGTTTTATGGTGTTTCTAGGAGTTGATATTGATTTGACAGACTATCCAACGATAATTAAGAACTTGGATGAAGAGTATAGCATTACTATAAACTCTAATGCTGATCCAAGTTTGGCACCAAAGGATAAAGCAAGTATTACAATATTAACAGGTGCCAATTATTACGACTTTCCGGAAAGAGGAACAAAGGAATATCTGAAAAAGAAAAAAGAACTTGCAGATAGACTGATCAAGAAAGCAGAGAAAGTCATTCCTGGTTTAAGTAAACACATAATTATTCAAGATGCAGCAACACCAAAAACATTTGAAAGATATACCTCTATGCCAGAAGGAGCAATTTATGCTTTCGATCAATCGATTAATACTAAGAGACCATACTTCAAGACTCCAATAAAGGGCTTATACTTAGTAGGCGCATCTACTTTTCCTGGTGGCGGAATTGAGGCTGTTGTAATCTCTGGAATAATTTGTGCAAACGATATATGTAATTGGGAGAATTAAAGGTACCATGAAATAAGCTCTTCGCTTTGCTTCGCAAAGCACAACTCTTACAGGTGCTATAACAGTGGACATATAGTTGCGCTTCGCTCTGCCCAAATTCGCAAAGCCAAACTTCGTATCTCTGCCAGACATTAAGTGAAATTACTTCGCTCGACTTTGAGACCGAACATCTAAATATTATAAAATTGTACTTATAAGGGTGTGAACTAGGATAGACGAACTTTAGCGAAAATAACTTCCATTGCACTTTTCGTTCTTAGTTTTATTGAGGTGGGTGGTGTAGTGATATTGTTCATCTTACCACATGATGTTATAGAAAGTATGAGCATTTGTCTCTCATGGGAACTAACTTCTTGGTATGATGACATTACTAAAGGACGAACAACGAATAGGGATAGTCCTGTTACAAAGAATACTGCTTGAAGTATAGTTTTTCTTAATTTTGTTAAGAGAATTGTTGAGGAGATTAAACTTAATATGAAAAGAGGCAAGACTTGAGCTAAATAAAATGAACTTAGTAAGTCGGTCATGGTAAATAGAACTCTCCACTCCAATTAAATACTTTTCTAACTTCAAAACTATCATGAGCCTAAAGTTACATTTCTAAAAACTTAAAAACTTAAGTTTATTTGAGGCTAGAATGGGGTCACCTTTCCATCAACAACCATTATCCTATGTATTATCCTTTTATCGGTATCTGATCGAGGAGGCTCAGCTTCAGCTATTACTTCAATTAGGTTCCTTAAAGGACTATTAACTATTTTTATTGCTAAGTGTTTTTCTATTTGAAACAGTCCTGCGCTATTGGAGAGTTTTATGTGTATCCTAATAGGTTTATATTCTCCCTCAGTAACCTCAACGCTCTCAACGGCCAAAGCTGAAACAGCATGTATGTCTATCTTCCCCCATTCTACAGCTACTCTACCTCTACCCTTTGTCATGTCAGTGCCATCAGCTACTCCTACAATCCCAGCTTCAAGTGTGAAGTCTTCAATGTTATACTCGTGAGCGAATATTATGTGAAGTATGTAGTTTCTTATCTCGTACATTGCCTCAGAGGACTCGTACACTTGAGGGAGTAATCTATTGAGGATAGGTATAGCTAAACACACGCCAGCAATGTGATGAAGGTCACGATGTACTAAGTTTCCTATATCGTGAAGGAGCGCTCCGGTTAAGACAACTAGGTGTGCATCATCCTCATCACCAGCTTTCTCTCTCATTATCTCTGGGAGTATGTTATGTTTGAGGAGTATCTGCAACATTTTGAGAGCGTTAGCAGCCGTTATCTTCGCGTGTACTTCTCCATGATCGTTAATTTTCATCTTCGCTACAGTAATGAACTCCGCAATATCCCAATCAGCGTTTACTTCAGGGTCATTCTTGAGTAAATGCCACATTTTCTTCGCTTTAGGGTACTTAGAGACTATCTCGTCAATGGTTCTCTCAGCCCATACCTTAAGTTCCTCGTACACTAGAGGGACTCTTATTTCAAATCCTTCTCCTACTTTAAGTATCCTGCTCATAGTTACTAGAATGTTAAGAGGACTTTTAACCATTCTTATCAATTAATCGATATCCTGACTAGTCAATAAGCTGAAGCTCGTTGCTGTCTCTTAGGCATCATAGTAAGACCTCTTCATGACAAACTCAACCTTCATTAAAACTTAACTATTATTGTGAGGTAGCTTTTACTCAACGAGAATATTCTTATATCACATTTTAGACGAAGCTAATATGAATACGCTCTTCTGTTTAATGTGAACGTTATGAGCTCGTATACGTGTAAACTTGAGTGAGAGCATTTAGATTAGACTGAAGAGCGTATGAATAATAAAACCCCCTAATGAGCAAGCTAGCTAATGGCGTATTTTGGTTAGGAGGGCTTCGCTTAAAGTCACTAACCGAGGAGGGGTTAAGAAGAGCTTGTAAGGAAGCAGTTGAACGTGGCGTAGATATAGTTGACATTCAATTTTATACTTGTACTAGAGACTATGGAGGCGCTCCAAACAAAGAGTTCGCGCTCTTTTGTCCAAGTGAAGTCCTTCCTATATTTAAAGACCTTAAGGAAGACTTACTCAAGCTACAAGTAGACATAGCCCATGAATTCGGCTTGATCACGAGAACTTACCTTAACGCTCATTGGTATGGAACTGACTTTTATAAAAGACATAAGGATTAGGCACAAGTTAAGGCAGATGACTCTCCAATAAACAACTTATATGGTCATGGTTATAGCATGTGTGTCAATACTGGTTATAGAGAAAGGATGGTTAAACTAGTTTTTAGACATAGCTAAAAGAGGAGTTGACATAATATTTCTCGACGGTCCCGCCTATTATCCTAGAGCTTGTTATTGCAACTCATACGGGGAGAAGTTCTATGAAATTTATGGAGAAGAACTCCCTAAGTGGAGAGGAGGTTAGCTACATTTCAAGGATTAGCGAATGGAGCTAGCATATTAGAACACTATGACTACACAACGAGAAGCTTAGTGAGGCTAGTTAAGAAGTAGAACAAGTATTTCGAGGGAGTCAAGTCTATAGCTAACGTAGCTTTACTATGGTTTAGGAACGGCACAGACTTCATGTACGATGAACCTGGGAAGATGATCACGGAAGTGACGTTTGAAGTTCAGGCTATTTAAGTTGAGCAAGCTAGACCACCAACTGATATCAAGAATGAGAGTTTGAAGTGGTACGTCGAAGAAATACGTGGTTTTTACGAAATGTTAGTTAGACTACACGCTCCATTTGACTTAATAAGTGACATTAGCTTAACGTCAGAAGATCCCAAGAAATACAACGTGCTCATACTACCCTCGCCTACGTGCATGAGTGAGAACCAAGTAAAAGTCATCGAAAAATTCGTCAAGAACAGTAGGGGGCTTATAGCTAGTTATCAGGTTAGTCTAAGGAACGAGTACGGAGATTCCCTTGACAACTTTGCTTTATCGAGAGTTTTAGGAGTGGAATACCTTGGCAAGATGTATGGACCTCTGTCTTGGGACTATATGAAGCTAATTAAGAACCACCCAATCTTAGAGGGACTGCCCATGTATAGTGGAGTTAGTAAAGACATTCTTCCGTCACCAGAGTATTGTTTGATGGCAAAGCCTCACGATGAGAATTACGTACTAGCGCGTCAAGTCACGCACATGACATCCCGATACGCTCAACTCGATGAAACAACAGAATTGCCGACTATAATAGCGTCTAACTATGGACAAGGTAAGGTCGTTTATTTCACTGAGAACTTTGGTGGACAGTACTGGGACTATGGATTTCTAGACTACGTTAAGATCATTGATAACTCTTTGAGGTGGGTCAATCTTACCGAACTGCCAGTAAAACTAGAAGGGCCAGAGCCGATGGAAGTCACAACCTATAAAGGAGACTCTTGGTATTTAGTGTTCTTAGCTAACTATAATTTCTCTGTAAGAAGACCGTCTAACTCAGTTCACAGCACATCTAATTTGTCCATAAAGCTCAAGATAGATTTCACTCCATCGAGAGTCAAAGCGTTGGTTCAGGGATCAGACTTAGAATTTAAGTCTTTAAACGATGAAGTGACAGTGATGTTACCCAAAATTGGTGAATATGAAATAGTGCTAATAAAGGAGTAAATAGGTTGACCAGCTTAACCTCCCTTGAACTTATTCACTTTTTAAACTGTGATCAACGTCGAGTTTCTAGTCGTTCAAAGCCCAAGAAGAGGCTAAAGACTCTTAAGAAAGTGGCGAAAAAGAAGTATACAACATAATAACACATAATTATAACGAGAGAATAGCTAAGTTTTTGGAGAGTGCAGGCGATGAGGACATCTGACATCTTAATATTTCCAGTAACTCTAGTTGACAAGGAAAGCGGTAGAATAAATAGGAAAAGAGGAGAGTTAATAGCTAGGTTGTCATTAGAGCTAAACTTAAAAGATATTTACAAGAGCAAAGTAAGCGTAGTTGATCTATTGAAGTCAAAGGAGGTCATAAAGGCGTTTGTGAAGTTAATCGAGTCGTCTCTTATCGAGGCGTTAGCTAATTACACTAAGTACATCTTAACTGAACTCGGTCTCGAGAGAGTCGAGATCCCTGTAGAACTACTAGACTCTAACTCTTGGATAGTTGAATTTGAAATGAATAAGGAGAAATTGTTGGCTAGATTTGACACGAGTCACTTAATCAACCTCGAAGTTGAACTTAGAGATGGAGAGTTGTCGTGCAGAGATCCCATGGTAGTTGAGGCACTTAAAGTGCTCTACGCATTGGCTCTCTATTACGGTCTAGTAGGTCTTAAGACCTTACATGAAAGAGAATCTATGGTTAAAGTTGCTAAGTTATACGAAGCCATGAGCAGTGAGGACAAGGCTAAGCTACGTTACCTGTTATTACGTAAGGAACTAGACTGGGGAGAAACATTTGCCAGATTCTTGGATGCCATATCTTTGACTGAGGGTCTAACTAAAGAAGAGGTTGTTAATTTAAAGGAAAAGTGGAGCGCATGGGTATTATCTCAAGTAAGAAAGGACTATGCTTACGATGTAATTGCTGTCAGAGAAACGTTAGCAAGATACAAAGAGAATATCTACTCATTCGAGTGTCGCAGTGAACTGTATAACATAATAAGGAGGTCGTTTAATGAAAAGTTAGAAGAAGAGAACATAGTCAGGCTAGCTAAAGAGGCTCGTGAAAGAGGGGAAGACGTAGTCTTCACTAGGTTGGGCAGAGCATCTGTAGTCCTAGGTTACCTACTCTCTTCCTCTAAAATAGTCAAAGTAGGAGATGACATTAGGAGAGTGATCAAAGAGATCGAGGAGTGCGTCAGAAAGGCTAATCTCAAAGAGCTTCACATAGCTGTTATTAGACTTAAACAGTTAGTCTTGAGAGATGAGATTCCGTTCGCACGATTTGAAAGAGCTGAGAGAGTGTTCTTTGAGACTTTAAAAGAGCTTAGAGACTCTAAAGAAAGGGCGTTAAGGGAGAGACTGAAGAGAGGTAAGCTTAATTTAACTGAAGTCGAGAGAGAGCTATCTAAGTTAAATGACACGCTTCTCAACCTAGAGAGGTTAATGAGCAGGCTCATAGGCCTTATTAACGAGTCTCCGAAGCGCCATGGAGTCTTCCTATTCTTCGGGCAAAGAATTTCACCTCAAGGAGCTGCTAGAATAGCTTACATAAATGAGAACTTAATGCCTTACGCTGGCCCAACATATGGATTAGAGGAGTACATAATAGAAGGGAGTTGTAATGTCCATGCAACTCCCAGTTTAGCAGCACTCAAGTATGTCGACTACTGGATAGAAGCCCTGCCCCTGTTCATTATGGAGACTGGAGAGGGGACTTACGAAATAGACTATGAAAACATGGAAGCAGCCATTAGAAAGATGGCGCCCTTCTGGGCTCTTAACATAGAGCGAGCGATTAAGGAGGGGACTAAGAGACCTACTTTCATCGTAGTCACTACTCAGAGCTACAACATGACTAATTTAGTTAGGTTCTGGTTAGAAGAGGAAATGGCATTATTTAACTTGATTAAGGCTTACGGTTTAGAAGGTGAAGTGAAGAAGACTATTGGCGAATACATCAAGAGAATAACTGAATGTGGCGAGTACATAATCAAGGAACAACACTTAGAACAAGCGTTGGAATTAGAACTTCAAAGTGGTAAGGACAAGAACAGAGCGATCCTTAGCATGATAGTCAAAGACCCCTCATTCGCTAACGAGGTAGCTAACTTAGCCATCATCGTTGAGCACGGACTAAGTGAAGAAGTAGAAAGAGAAGTTAACGCGATATTAAGTACCAAACCCGAAATTGAATTGAACGAAGCCCAGAAATTAGCTAGGAAAAGAGTCCTCGGAAAGTATGTGTTTGACGTTAAAGCTCTCAGAGTCGTCCCACGAGAGAAGGCTACTAAGGACAGCGTCCCATTACGTGAGTTAGCTAGAAGATACCTACGTGATCACATAGACTTGGCTGAGTCTACAGCTAGAAAAGAGGTAATAATCAAGCACAAACTGTTAACAGAACTCCCTAAGTTCAAATACGAAGCTGTAGGGCCGAGGAAGGCGTATAATTTAGTCTACGCCCCCAGTAGAGTAGACCTAGGACCTCATGAAATAGAGTCAGTCATAGACTTAGGTCAGCCTCTAGGGGCTTTCGATGAAGAGGCAGCAAAGGCTGTTATGGAGCTATTTGAGAAGATAAATAGGTCAATTGAAGGTCCCTACGTACTACCAAACCCAGCTAGCGCCGAAGGTCAAAAAACTCTAGAGAACGCGTCTAGAGACGACAATTATGCGTTTGCTAACCTAGTTGCATTGACAGCTGAGGCGATGGGAGCGAATGCTTACTCCATAATATCTTACATAAACGTCAGACCGACTCACTTAATCCTTTGGCCAGGTAGAGGTTACGGAGGGTTCTGTATACCTAAGGACGGTCTCTTCGTGAGTTACGTCTTAGGGCTTAAGAACAAGGACGTGTTAGACAAACTTGGAGTGCCTAAGCATCTACAGAAGAGAGTTATAGAAATCGTAGATGAAATACTTGAAAGCAAGCTAGAGTACGAAGATCCGCTAGAGTGGCAAGAAGTAGCTCAAGAGAGGCTTAAGAAGTACTTAAGTCTCTTTCAAGAGTTTGGAGTATACGTAGATGACCTAGTTCACGTAAGTGATGTCATTGAAAAGCTATGTGGTGGAGGGACTAAATGGAACGAGTATCTAAGGAAGGTTGCTAGAACTCTTTATGAAGCTCGTTATGTTCCGTCACGAATGGTTAACAACTTCATGCCGTATCACACTGCAGCGTTAATATATCATGCGTTAGAAAGGGCTAGACAGAGAAATCCGTTAGTGTGTCCAGATAGCGAAGCTAAGGTTGGTATACAGGCCTCATATAAGCCAGGAGTTCAAGATAGTAGATTATCAACAGAGTTTGAGCTATTCCTTGCGCTAACTAAGTCAGACTTAAGGCTTAATAGAATGCGTTGGAAGGTTCTGAAGGAACTAGCTCACATGATATTAGATGAACACGACACTCCCAAGGAGATAAGGGTAATAGACCCACTGATAAGCGCTGAAGATTGGCTCTTCGACAGCGAAATCAGGTTAAGGGCTAGAGCTGAAGCTATTAAGGAATCCTTACTTGAGAAGATAGAAGGATTTAGTGAAGATGACATAAAAGCCAACATAGCTAAATACGGCGCTGAGTTCGAAGAGTGGGTTATAGGCTTTGACGAAAAGGGAAGGGAAATTAAAGTTAAGGATAGACCAGAGGTACTATTGGACTTCGCACGAGACTGCTTAGTTGAAATGGGATTTGACGATGAGACTATTGAAAAGATGGTTAAGGAATATGGCTTCGACTTCAATAAATGGCCTATGTTCGAAGAGAATCCTAGTTTGCTCAGATTATTAAAGAACAAGGTGAAAGGGAAAACACACTGGTTAGTAGTTTACACTAAAGGCATAGAGAGGAACTTCGAAGAAGGAGTAAAAGGCCTTGATGTCTTAAGCCTAGGGATACCCCACCCTGACTTAGTTAAGTTAGTTCACGACCCTCCGAGGTTAGCTTTCTTAATGAAAGAAGGAAATCCAAATAGCGCCCTAGCTGTAGTAGATGGAGCGGCAGGAGCTAGAGGGTTAGTTTTTGACAAGGACATGGTTAAGGAATGGTTAGCGTTAGGAGGAACTTACATAGCCATAGGAATATCTGACGAGATAATCGATTCATGGCACAAAGAAATGATAGAGGAGAGTAAAGTCGCTGAGGAGTTGCTAGCTTACATAATGGATGGGAATTATGCTAAGGCACAAGCCCTGTTAAACGAGATATCGAGGAAGCTAGACAGTAAAAAGTTCGAGGAGTACTATTGGTTAGCTGAGGGTAGAGAGTTAGGTCTTGACTCTAAGGAATACGGAATTTACAGAGAAAAGTACGAAGTCCTACTAAGATTACTAGATAGGGTTAGTGAAGGTCTCCACGTAGCTGACTTCGACTTCGGTACCTTCTTGGCTATAGGCGGTAGATTCCACCTCCTCAAGAGAGCTATGGAGTTTAGCAATTACGAAGAGTTTAGAATATACGTGTTGAACTTGAGGAGAAGGTTCGAAGAAAATGTCAGGAGAGCTCCTACCTCAATACCAGGGGCTCCTCGTAGAAGGGGTCTGCTTCCAAGCGAAGAAGTCGATAGAGCCGTTAAGCTATTACTGTTAAGGGAGAAGCCGAAGTTAGAAGAGGTAGAAATAGTCTTAGGCGGAGCTCTCAAGGGCGAAATGAAAGAAGAATGGGAAGTAATGCAGAGGAGGTTAATAAGGCTTAGACAGAGAAGAGCTATCCTTGTAGAGAAGTACCTCAGCCAAGTCGAAGAAAAAGACTTTGAATCCATGTTTAGCGGAGCTAAAAGAGTAATAGGAGAGCCTAGAGCTAACATATCAGACGAGGATTACTGTAAATTCCTCGTCTACACAACAAAGGCTGTAGCTACGTTGACTCAAGAAATTACTGGAAGTCATGATGAAAAAGAGAGAATATCGGAGTACATGCGCGATAACGTTCTAAAGAGAGGTGGAGTAAGCGTCCAAACTCACAAGGTCCTCACAGATCACTTAGCATACTTAGCGTCATACGCTAAGGGAAATAAAGAGGTACTGGAGAAAGTAGCCAAAGCCGCTGAACTAATTGACATGTCCTTAGCTATCGAGTTGATATCTACCGCTCAGACGTGGAAGGAAGTGTGGACAGCAATAGCTAGGTTCTTTGACAGAACGCTCAACTGTCACATATTCGACTACGCTCCCTACTTATACACGAGAGCTTCTTTCTCGAAAGACGAGAACTTTAATGATGTCTTCACTAGGAGAGAGTTGTTTGAACTCATCATGCGCAGACACACTTGGCTTTACGAGTACATTAGGAAGGCCATGACCGAGAGAACAGAGTTAAAACTCTGGGACAAAGAGACTGTTGAGAAGTTACTAACCATAGGTACTGATAAGGACGACATAGCGGCTAAGGAGGGCTACGCTGAGGCCTCTAAGTTCGTGTTCAGCTATGCTAGGTTGAGAGACTTAGCGACGCTTTATCACGATGGCTTCTTCATACCTGAAGTACTGGACAACGTTGATCCTGAAGCAATAAAGGGTGACGAAAGAGTCAATGTAGTCATAATGTATAACCTAGGCAATACGACAGCGATGACCTTCTTGCGCAGAGGACCATATCATCACGAAGGGAAAGGACCAGACAAGAACATAATAATGACTAACTTCTTGAAGCTAGGCAAAGACCCTGAGAGTGGTAAGGAAGTAGCGCTAGTCGAATACGGATTGATGTACTTAACTAGGGAAGAATACAGAAAGGCTGGAGGTAAGAATAATATACTGAAGTTAATAGTGGATCCAGGACTCAAGAAGAAATATGCTGAAATAGGACCAGAAGGCAGACTCGTCTTCATTAGGTTCAAGAGACCAATATTAGCTTGTGTAGTATTCCCACACTTTACACATCCATGGTTCTTAAATCAAGTCTTGGAGAGAATAGGAGTTCCACTGAATCAAACTAAAGTCATAGACAGACTCACTTACAAGAAGACCGAAATGCCAGAGATGATAAAGTATTATAACGAGAGAGTTCCACCAGAGGAGCGCATAGACTTCATGGATCAAGTGAACATCTACAAGAAGGAAATGAAAAAGCTATCGTCCGAGGAAAGGCGTAGGAGAGTTGAGGAAATATTGCTTGAGTTCTCGAAGAAGCATCCAAAGATAATCATAAAGACGAGCACTGAGTCTGGAGGGAGAGGCACTATAATAGCTAGGATAAGGGACGAAAAGGGCAACGTCACGAATGAAAATATAAGAGGAATTGACGGAAGTGTAGAAGTTTACGGCTTCAAAGACGCAGTCGACTTCATACTAAAGGAGATACTCCCTAAAGATGACGCTGTCGTTCAAGAGTTCATAGAGTCGAGACCTAGGGAAATACTTACAGAAAAAGCATTAAGAGAAGTTATAAAGAGGTTTGAGTCAGTGGGGATAAGAGTCAGGGAAAACACACCCTTGTACTGGAGCTTCAGGAACTATGTGACACAAGTTCCCGGCGGAGAGCCCCAAATAGTAGGTTGGATAATGCTGATTCACGTTAAAGGGATAGCTAATTACGGTCAAGGTGGTCAATTGTTCCTACTTGAAAGAGAGATGTTCAAGCCAGAGTACAGATACCTCATAGACGAAATGGAGAGAGTGTCTAAAGCCACTATGAAGATGTTAGAGATGTACGCTCCAGTTTTCGCTAAGAAAGAAGGAATAGAAGTTGGAAAGGACCTACTTGGGAATCCCTACTATATTCCGATGACTAACTTGTCAGACATGATGCTCAAGCCCGTTTATAAGGGAGGTAAAATAGTTGAGTGGAAAGTAGTGCCAATAGAGGAGAACATAGGCATGGGACTTTTCTACCCTTATGAAAGAGAGCTAGCAAAAAGAGGCAGACAAGGAGAGAGCGTAGACCCAATTTTAATTAACTTAGCTATCGTAGGCAAAGCCTATAAAGAAAAACTATAAAACCTAAAGTAATTAATGAATATCAATAATTACTTAAGTTTATTGTAAAATCAAATCTCTTTTTATCGTAATACCCAGCAATAGAAACGTTTGAATGGAAAGCGCTATGTGATTTTATCGCTCACTAAGTTCACTAAAATTGCTTATGTGATCTTTAATATCACTAAAGAATTTAATGATAAAATTTAAAACTCCTTAAGTTATATCATTAACGGATAAAGTATGATGTACAGGTATAAGAAGTCCTTATTAGTTTCGGTAACGGCTTTAAATGCAGCCTTATACGCGATAGGAGCATACATAACTGCTTACATCGAGAGTCCGTGGGGCCACGGTCAATTTAGACCAGCTATCATAATTCCAGCTACGTTTGCTACTATATTCGGTCCGTGGGTCGGAGGAGTCGGCGCTGCTATTGGGACATTAATAGCGGACTCAATTAAACATAGGACCCTATACATTCCTAGTCTAATAGCTGCTGTACCGGCCAATTTCGTAGCTTTCTACATCTACGGTAAGATGTTAGAGAAGAAGTTTAGTTGGACCAACTTCATAGTATCATCGATTATAGCATTAATTATTGGAAACTTCATTTGTGCTGTGCTCTTAGTTGCTTACTACACATATGTAATCCCAATATTCCTTCCTCAATTCTATTTTCAACTAATACTGGGCTTTACAGCTTGGTGGTACATAACGATGGTACCTTTCCAATTACTAGTTACGCCAGTTATTATAAGGGCTGTAGCTAGAGCAATTCCTTCAGTAGTCCCTAAAGACGTATTAAGCGCCAGTCTATCTAAAGAGATGCCAACCTTACACTTTTCGTTAGCTTTACTCTTACCTGGTCTCCTAATGCTTGCCATAGGGATAGTCACACTGTTCGAGCCATCAATAGCCATATCTTTAGTCGGAGTTCTCAGAAACGCAGAGATGATAGCCTCTCTAATTCAATACATGTTCCTACTAACTGGAGGTTGTGTTAGTGCACTTGGTTTAGCATTACTCATAACGCACAAATTTAAGGTGTAAAGCTAAAGTACATGTTCTCATAAGGGGAATTTAATAAAGTACTAAAGCCTCTTAGACGTTATGTTTAAGTAGATGACTTCTCTGCTTAAGTAAAATAGGGACTATCGACCTCGTTATGTGGGGGATCATGTCAACTACTCCACTGTACGACTGTTTATTGTTAAGAGAACTCGCAAAGAGTAAAGGAAAAGTCTCAATTGAAGTCTCAAATGACGTAAGTTGCCTTGAGGTTAAGTTAGATGATATACCTTCTTTAAGCGTAAATAAAGCGCTTTTGGAAATAGTTAAAGATAAAAACGGAGTTTACGCGTTCGACTTACTCCTAGCTTACAAACTCTACTTTCCAAATTCAACAAATGGTCATGAAAGAGTTCTCAATGCAATCGGTGGACTTTATGGAGTTTATAAGAGGCTTCTTAAACTTAATTATCTATATAATGATCTATACTCGATAACTAGAGCGAGAAGGGCGTTAAGACGAATTCACGAACGCCTTAGTTGTAGAGGGGCTAAGCTAATACTGAGCCTGCTTCGCTCTAACACGTTTGAAGAATTCATAGGTAAACTTAGTGATCTTAGTGAGTTTAGAGACTCAAGAGCAGTTCTCAACCTCTTAAAGGGGAGGGAACGTCTTCAGCGTTTACTTGAAGTGTTAGAGAACGTAAATGTTCACTCAATTAGTACACTTGGGCGTTACGTACTCGCATCCATGATAGTTCAAGAATTAGTTGTACAACACAGAGTAAGTGATCAGGAGATCAAGCGCTTACTCCCCTACGTCAGTCTAACAGACAATGTCGTTAGTGGAGGTATCAGAGAACTCGCTGAACACGTGTCATCTCACCCTAACAGTGAAATGCACAGGAAGATGAATTCTCTGTTAACTTTACTAGATGCAGTAAACATTGAAAAAGATAATTTTAGTATGTTAGTTAACTTGTACGTAGAGTCACGTTTGAAGAACGCGACAGATCTCAAAACGATAGACTTCGAAAGCCTGTTGCCAACGGTAAGGGACATAATAAATACTACACGATTTTGCCTTTATTACGAATTTTATGAAAAGAAGCGTCTTTACATTCCACTATTTGACACACTGCTCGACGAAGACTTCATTGAAAGGTTAGTTTACGTAACTTCAGAACATGTAATGAGTAGGAGGGCTTCACGATTAAGTACTAACTTGCTCATAAGACCTATCGCTGCTAAAGAGTTTAGAGAGAGCCATAACGTAGCTATAGTCTTTGGATCGTTTAGAGGTTTCTTCAAGAACCTCTTATGGGACCTTGAAAAAGACGCTGAAGAATATAGACTATCTAGGGGATTTAAAGTGAGAGTTATTGGAACTCTCTTTAACTGGCTTATAGCTGATCATGGTATACTCAAAGCTAGGAGAGCATTAGTTCCACGTAGAGATCACGTAGATGAAGCGACGTTCATTGAGTCGATTCCAATACATTCGTGTTTCATACTAAACTTGCCTATTAAGGGTGAAAGAGACATCCATAGGAAGTTCTCAAGGGCCCTTGAGAAGTGTGAAGTCATTTTAATAAACCCTTATGTAGCCTCTATGAGAGCTGACGACAAACTTCTAACTCACCAACTCTTTGAAGCTTATAATGTCATTACAGGTAAACACCTGATAGAACACCCTACATATATTCACATACCAAGGGGCTCTCGCTTATCAAGCTCTCTAAATAAAATGCTTGAACTATTAAAGAGATTTAATATAGAGGAAGTAGTCGTCAAGCCGGTCCATGGAACTGAAGGACTTTACGCAGCGTACTTTAACTTGAAGGAAGACACTCGCAAAATGTTGGAACACATTAACAAAATACTAAGATTCGACGATGTGATCGTTGAAGAGTTCAGGGGTAACCTGCTATATAGGGGTAAACTACACTTCGTAATTAGAGTTAACGTATCATGGAATGGGAACGAATTTGAAGTAGAATCCGGTTACTCTCAAGTAGCTTTAAGAGAAGGCTATAAGATAGCCACTACGTCACATGGAGGTAAAGTTATAAACGTGAATGAGTTGTTCAGACACCTGTATTTCAAAGCTAAGGACGGTCAAGTGAAGAGGTACTATCCAACCGAAGAGGACATAGACAGAATTAAGGACACATGTGTAGAGGTCGCTAAGGCTATAAACTTAGGGCTATGTGAAAAGGATTACCTCAAGTACATGGGAGTCGACTTAGTCCTTGAACTAAGAGAGGACGAAATAGTGCCAGTAGTACTAGAAGTGAACAGCAGGCCCAGTGGCCTATCTTACTCTTACACGTTAAGTTATAACTATGAAAGTGATCTAGGAGAAGCTAATGTTATGAAAAACTTAATCAAGTACTTAGAAACTCACTCTTCAACTCATTAAAGGTTTAATAACTTAATGAGTCTCTTAGAGCTAAGGGTTACCATCTGGCGTAATTAACTAGGTCGAGAAGATGATGACCAAAGTGAGTAAGTGGATTGAAGCATTTGAAGAACGTGAGTTGTGGGAGGAGATGGTAAAGATCTATGGTGAGGACAAGGAAGTGATAGAAGACAGGGTATTCGCGTACCTCAAGACACTAAAGCTATACTTAAAAGTATTCGGAGACGAGGAAGTCGTAATTTCTCGCGCCCCTGGCAGAGTTAACGTCATGGGAAGACACGTAGATTACATGGGAGGTTATGTGAACCCCGTGGCTACGAGATATGAGATAATTACTGTAATTGGGGTTAGAAGCGATGATTGTGTAGTCATGTATAACGTTAACCCACGCTATAAGCCAAGGCGGTTTAAAATAAGTGAAAACCTCCCTCAGAGGAAAATAAAGTCTCTAGAGGAGTGGGATAAGTGGACAGTTGAAGTCTATAACGAGAGAGTCTCAAGAGGACAAACTTATGGCTGGGACGATTACGTTAAAGGACTATTAATATATTTACAGGATTATTACAGGAACGAGAACGGAAGACTAATTAAAAGAATTCCCGGGTTGAACTTAGTCGTAAATGGCAACATACCGCCAAAGAGAGGTATGAGTTCTTCCTCTGCTCTAGTGGTGTCAGTGGCTATGGCCTTAAAGTACCTAATTGAAATAGATATGCCCCTTCCTGAGTTTATAGACAGAATAGGTTACTCAGAGTGGTACAGGCTCACTAGAGGGGGTTCTGCAGACCATGCAGCGATAATCCTCTCAAAGAGAGGGTATGTGTCTCACCTAAGTTGTTTACCAACTAAAGTTGAAGAAGTTGAGTACGCGCCGTTGCCGAAAGGGTATAAGGTCGTCATAGTCGACTCTGGGTTTGAAAGACCTCACACCGAGGAAGCGATAAATTACCTGAGAGTTACAGCAGCTGAGTATAGGCTAGCAGTGCTTTTAGTAAAAACTCTATACCCACAATACAGAAACAAGCTTAAACTGTTACGCGACATAAATATCGAGAACCTAGGGGTAGAGTTAGACAAAATCTATGAAATATTGAAGTCTTTGCCAGAAAGAACTACTAGAAAGGAGTTGAGGAATGTTATAGCTGAAGAGTATCAAGAGGAGCTAGAGACTATATTCGCGAATCATAGAGAACCCCGTGAAGGTTATAAGATAAGACAGAGAGCTTTATATGGACTAGCTGAAACTGAAAGAGCTAAGGTTTTCCCAAAGTTTTTAAGAGAAGGGGATATTATTAAGGTATTCAAGCTGATCAGAACTTCACATGACGGAGATCGAGTAGCTAAATTTGATGAATGGGGGAATAGAGTTAAATGGGATCCATCTCGCTTCAGTAGCGACGACAACCTCGATAGAAACATTAGAATACTCTGTGACCCAAAGTCGTCAAAAAAACAGAGAGAAATGGTCCAACTTTACTGGCAACCCGGTGGCTATGAGAGGAGTATAGAGCCCATTGACTACATGTGCGACGTAATTCAGTATAGACTAGGAAGCTTTGCTGCGGCCCAACTAATGGGAGCAGGGCTTGGAGGTAACGTGTTAGTACTCATCAGAGAAGACAAGGTGAATGAGCTACAGGAAGTGTTATTAGAAACGTACTATCAAAAGTACGACGTTAAACCTAAACTAGAGGTAATAGAGTCTGGAGAAGGCGCTAGTCTCATAAGACTACCTTAAACTTCACCCTTCACACTTAATACTTTAAGGGCAACACTAACTAACTTCGGAGAGAGGCCTGTAGCCTGTACTATGTTACTTAACTTTTTCTCTTTACAAGTTGCAAGAGCTTCTTTAACCTTCTCTACAACGTCTTCTGTAACAGCTCTCGCCAATATCCTCTTCTTTCTAACAGTTATCACGAAGTAAATGCTACCTCTCCTAATTACTAACTTGTTATCACGAGTCCAACGCTCACGTAATAACTTTTTAAAGGAGAGAAGTATCTCGTCTTTTAACTTATACTTAGTCACTTCATTCGTTAACCTCTCAACTAAGCCATATTTAGTCAACCACCATAGACCTCTCTTCACTATTGAAGTCCTAGTACCCCAGACTTCAGCTATCTCCCTTGCGCTGAGGTATCTGTTCTCAACTAACATAGTGATCACAATAGGCAAAGTCCAAGGTCTTTCGTAGAGCAACTCACCGACCTTACTCACCCTCTCGTTATCTGCCAGTTTCACTCACACCCCACGGGTTATCCTATCAAGTACTCAGTTTTAAAACCCTACTCCATAGGTCTAGCTACTACTGCAGTTCCATAAGCCGTTATGTCTATGAACCCCTCTAAGATCTCAGTAGTCTCGAAATCGACACCTATCACTGCATTTGCACCAATTCTCTTAGCTCTATCCACTAACTCTTCAATTGCCTCGTCTCTAGCCTTCTCTAACTCCCTCAAGTAAGCCTCTCCTCTCCCTTCGACTATTGCCTCTATCCCAGCTATTATCTTCCCTCCTAAACCTCTAGTCCTAACACTTGAACCATAAACTACTCCCAATATCCTTTCTACCTTATAACATGGTAAGGTGTGAGTAATAGCTAACAACACTTCGCTCATACAGCCATCGGGACTTAATAAGGCTAGACTCTTATTAAACCTTATGACCTTACATCTCTAGGGTGAGTTAAAAGTGAGCATGCCTCAAAGTTTCATAAACTATGTATTCAAGGAGAGGAAGGCTTTGATAGAGAAGATGATAGAGGGGAGAATTACTAAAGAGGAGATGTTAGTTGGATTCACAAGACACACTCCAGCTGTAGTGTCCTATGGTCCAGCAGGTCTCAACGCGTCGATAAAAGGGGTAGGGTTAGTCGTTAAGGAAGAATACTTGAGTGAGACTGTTGAAAGACTAAGGAAAGTCCTGGAGAGAGGTCTCTCAATGGTAGAGGCTCTAAAGGTACTCCTAGACGTGGTCTATCGAGAGGATAAAGTAGACCTCACTAGGCTTTCCACAATAGAGTTGGCTAAGAAACACACTTGGACTAACGTTCAACGAAACCCAAGCGTAACATTACTTTTCTATACTCCACCTAACATATCTTATGAAGTTAGGTGTAGAGCTAGCATACACTTAAACGACTATTACTGGGAGTTCGTAAACGCTGTTCACGATTTGTTTCACGGAGGCAAAGTAACTAGAGACTGGTATAAGTATCCAGTGTACATATTTGAAATAGTTGAAGTGTATGATAACAGCCCCTCATCTATGGGAACTAAGATATACTAACAGAAGTTAGAGTCGCGGATGTGAAAGGGTCAACTCATGAAGCCAAAAGTAATATTCGTTTACCCAGCTACGAGCAGAGACTCCGTCCCTCCCTTACTCGGAAGCCTTGAAAAAGCCGAGCTCTTAGACGAGATAGAAGTACACTTAGTAACGCTTAGTGAAGCCAATGTCATAGACTCAGTCAGCGAAGTAATAAGTCAAACGCGGAACTCTAAAACTAAGACGATCATAGCCGTGTCCTTCCTGACTCCAGAAGTCAAGCTAGTAGGGAGATTCGTTGAGTTGGTTAAGACAAAGATAAAAGAGAAAGCGTTATTCGTAGCCGGAGGTCCACATGCTAGTGGAGATCCTCTCGGCACATTGAAACTCCTAAGTTTTGACATAGTCATAGTTGGTGAAGGCGAAAGGTCCTTCGTTGATCTAGTCAATAACTTCATCGTAGAAGAGGAGCTATACGACGTAAGGGGCTTAGCGTACCTAGATCCCTCTGGAGAGCTCACAATTAACGAGTCTCTAACGCCAGTTAACTTAGACGAATATCCACCTTACTCTTTAACGTTAAGGATTTGCCCCAACTCTCTAGAGATCATGAGAGGTTGTCCCTTCACATGCGAATTCTGTCAAACTCCGAGGTTGATGGGCTTTAGGCCTAGGTATAGAAGTATAAAGGCTATAATCGAAATTTTAGAAGTGTACGTAAAAGAGTTTAAGCGTAAGAGAGTTAAGTTCTTAGCGCCAAACGGTTTCGCTTATGGGTCTAAGAGCGGTACAAGACCAGAACTAGAAAAGCTCGAAGACTTGTTAGAAGCTGTTAAAAGCGTTGAGGGGATTAAAGAAGTACATCTCGGAGTGTTTCCCAGCGAAGTTAGACCTGATTTCGTAACCCCTGAAGTACTAGAAGTTGTCAGTAAGTACATAGATAACAGGAAGCTTTGCATAGGCGCTCAAAGCGGCAGTGATAGAGTACTCGAGAAAGTGCGTAGGGGGCACGATGTCGAGACGTGGTTAAAAGCCGTAAACCTAGCTGTGAGGTTCGGCTTTAGACCCTATGTGGACTTCTTATTCGGTCTTCCTTACGAGATTGAGGACGACTTAAAGTTAACACTGAAAGCCATGAGAGAGTTGATGAGAAGGAGGATAAAAATGAGAGCTCACACTTTCATGCCCTTGCCCGGAACTCCTCTTTGGAGGTTTCGCTCTAAGAAATTACCGAAGTGGTTCAAAGAACGGTTGAACAAGTGGGAACGTGGAGGTTACGTGGAAGGAGACTACAGAATTCAGGAAGAAAAGATAAACCCGATTATAGAGGAGTACAAGAAAGAGCTCTTTAAGTTAACCCTTAATGAAGTCTAAGGGCATGGGTACCTTCAATTCTTCGAGTTCTTTCAACAACTTCTCAATGTTCTTGTCTACTTCTTTTCTAGGATAGTAGTAGGGTTGTAACTTACCGCTCAAGAACTCCTCGTAGGCCTTGAGGTCTAACAGACCATGTCCACTTAAGTTAAACAGTATAGTCATCTCCTCTCCCCTCTTCTTAGCTTCAAGGGCTAGGTCTATTACCGCCTTTACGGCATGCGCCGATTCAGGGGCTGGAACTATTCCCTCAGTCTTGACGAATAATCTAGCCGCTTCAAAGACCTCCACTTGATTGTAGGCGACACTCTCCACTATTCCCTCGTTAACTAACAGTGAGAGTATTGGAGCAGCCCCATGGTATCTGAGACCGCCAGCATGTATGGGGGCTGGCATGAACTCGTGACCTAACGTATACATCGGTAATAATGGCGTTAGCTTTGCTGTATCTCCATAGTCGTACGAGTAGAGCCCTTTAGTCAAGCTAGGACAAGCTGTTGACTCGACAGCTATGAATCTCACCCTTTCGACTTTCTTAGCCGCAACGTCGTAGTAGAAGGGTAGGAAAATTCCGCCGAAATTACTCCCACCTCCAACACATCCAACCACTACGTCTGGATATTCGTATACCATCTCCAACTGCTTCTTAGCCTCGAGACCAACTACAGTTTGATGCATGAGAACGAAGTTCAAGACACTCCCCAACGCGTACTTAGTGTCTTCATACGTTAACGCGTCTTCTATAGCTTCACTAATGGCTATTCCTAAACTCCCAGGGTTATCAGGGTCTTTACTCAGTACTTTCCTACCGAACTTAGTCCTCTCGCTAGGGCTGGGTAATACCTCAGCTCCCCATAACTCCATTAGGACTCTGCGATAAGGCTTTTGGTAGTAACTAACCTTGACCATATATATCGTAGACTTGAGGTTAAAAGTGTTGCACGAAAAGGCCAGAGCAGAACCCCACTGTCCAGCTCCGGTTTCAGTCGTTAACCTAGCAACTCCTTCTTTCATGGCGTAATAGGCTTGAGCAGTAGCCGTGTTAGGTTTATGACTCCCAGTTGGACTAACTCCCTCGTACTTATAATAGATTTTAGCTGGAGTCTTGAGCTCCCTCTCCAACTTAATAGCTCTCATTAAGGGTGTAGGTCTCCACAACATGTACACTTCTCTCAGCTCTTCAGGTATAGGTATCCACCTATCGCTTGAAACTTCCTGCTTCACGACTTCCTTAGGGAACAACACTTCTAAGTTCTCAGCTTTAAGAGGTTCACAGTTCAACGGATTTATAGGCGGCGGTAACTTCTTAGGGAGATCTGGGAGGACGTTATACCAAACTTTAGGAACGTCTTCCTCATCTAAAATCACAAACCTCCTCATTCGATCGCCTCAGTGTTGATAAATTCATTAAGTAGTACTTATATACCTTATTGGATAAAATTGTTCATATATGTCTTAATAAGTTAATAGTTTTCCTTATACATCTTGTTGAGAACATAAAGTAAAAAGAAAGAGTACTTTAATATAAGAAGTCATGTTATGCGTTCGACTATAAACTCTGAGATTAACCCATCAACGTTCCATACCATTTAGACGATTTCTTATCCTTAGCGTAGCATTTAACTATTTCATTGTACATTTTTGTACCATGGTTTGGAAAACGCTATCAGAGATGTTTAAGGACTCTCCCAAGAAGTTATACGTAGCCAAGCGGTTGTTCGCTTATGGTCTTAGGATAGACGAAAGGGGGCACATTTTGCTCAGGGACGTAAAAGTACCTTATGCGTCCTTCGCTAAGGCAATAGGGGTTGACAGGAGAACCGTTAAAGAGACTGTAATGAAACTCCTTCAAAACGACTTAACTAGAGCTTTCTTCAACAACATAGAACCAGCAGGTCCCTTCTTAATTAAAGTGTTAAGGCTCTTGAAGTACAGGTGTTTAGCAATTGAAGTGTTCGAAGATAAGCCCGGAATAATCGCGATGGTCGCTACAGCTCTAGCTAAAAGGGGTGTTAACATAGTGCAAGTGTTAGCAGAGGATCCTAACCTAGTTGAGAAACCAAAGTTGTACATAATAGTAGCTGGCGAAGTACCAGGAGATGCCATCTCAGAAATACTTAAGAACAGTAATATAAAGAGCATTACAGTCCAATGAAGTCGACTTAGGGTGTTAAGCATATGCCAAGACCCCATCTCAAGCTGTTAGAACGTGATGAGATAAAGCTAATACACGAAAAAGCGACTGAATTGTTGGAGAATTTAGGTGTCCTTATCGATAATAACGCTGTAATTTCTCTTTTCAAAGAGATAGGAGTTGACGTAAAGGGCAAGTTACTCTTCGTACCAAAGGATCTCGTAAGAAAAGCTTTAAGCAAAATAAAAAGAGAAATTACGTTGTATGATAGAGAGGGGAAACCTTACGCCTCTCTTAAAGGTGATTCTTCCTACTTTAACCCAGGCTCAACCGCTACTAAACTCTTCGACTGTGAAGAGAACTCCATCAGGGAACCTGTGATGGAGGACTTAGTTAAGTTAGCTATCTTAGTCGATTCTCTAGAACATATCTCGTTACAGAGTACAGCGCTAGTGCCAAGTGACTTCCCCGTAGAGCTGAGAGATAGAGTTAGGATTTATCCCCTCTTAAAGTACTCTACGAAGCCTATCATAACTGGAGCTTTTACAATTGATGGAGTACACGACATGGTGAACATGTTGAAAATAGTCATAGACGACATTCGCTCAAAACCATTTGCCGTATTCGACGTCTGTCCCTCTCCTCCACTTAAGTGGAGTAAGGTAATTTCTCAAAACGTAATAGACTGTACAAAAATGGGCATACCTATCGAAATAATATCGATGCCTCAAATGGGCGGAACTAGCCCTGTAACCATAGCGGGTTCCTTAATTCAACACCATGCTGAAGTCCTCTCTGGGATAGTGATAGCTAGTCTAGTTGAAGATAACATAAGCGTAATTTACGGAGGGTCTCCTTGTTTGATAGACATGAGATACGGGACGTCGCCTATAGTAACTCCCGAAACACTCTTGATAAGTACTGCTTACGTCGAAGTAGCGAAGTTCTTCAACGTACCAACACACACTTACATGGCGTTAAGCGACACCCTTTCACTTGACTATCAAGCTGGCTTCGAAACGGGAGTGAGCGCGCTAGTCGGGCTACTTCTAGGGATAAACGTGATCTCAGGACCGGGGATGTTGGAGTTTGAGAGTGCATTTAGCTTTGAAAAACTGATACTAGACAACGAAGTCTGTGGAATAGCGTTCAGATACATGAACGGCTTTGACATAGATGAAGACCACTTAGCAATCGAAGTGTTCAGAGATGTCGTTCACAAGTCATCCTTCTTAAAGCATAGACATACTTTAAAAATGTTCAGAAAAGAACTCTTCTTCCCTAGAGTCCTAGAGCGCTTTCCTAGATCCACGTGGTCAAGGAGAGGAAAAACCTCGCTAGTTAATAGAGCTAGAGAGGAAGTATTAAGGAGGTTGAAGACCCATGAATGTCAATCTCTCCCACAGGACATCGAGTGCGAGCTAGACAAGTACTTCTTCAACATGTGTAAGAGATACAGTACAGTTAAGCGCAGTAACATTGATAGATTTCTTGGTTGAATATTCGTATCATGAAGGCTGTTAGGGCTACTGTCCTATACACTGGAAAACCACAAGAAGTCCTATACAACGTCTACTTAATATACGAAGGCAAAGAGATAAAGGGTATATCGAAGAGGAAGCCGAAGGAAGCAGAAGTCATAGAGGTAGAGGGAACCGTTATAACGCCCGCCTTGATAGACCCTCACTGTCACATAGGAATGTCGCGTACTGGCGAACACCCAGCTGAGACTGAGACTAACGAGAAGTTAGACTCAGTACTACCGCTAGTTGACGCAGTAAACTCAGTCTACATGGACGACAAAGCCTTCAAAGAGTCAGTAGAGTTTGGAGTTCTCTACTCCTGCGTATTACCGGGTAGTGGGAACATAATTGGAGGCAGGGGAGCGATCATAAGGAACTACGGCTCAGACGTAGAAGAGGCCCTCATTAAACATGCTGGAATAAAGGTAGCGTTTGGATTCAACCCTAGAAGTACAACGGACTGGAAGGGGACAAGGCCCTTTACTAGAATGGGAGCCATAGCCTTACTTAGGAAGTGGTTAGAGAAGGCTAAGGACAGCTTAAAACTAATCGAAAAGGGGAAGAAGTCCCCTGAGGAAATAGAGCCAGAAGTCAAGGTACTTTTCCCAGTCATCAAAGGAGAGGAGACGTTAAGAGTTCACGTACACAAGTCAGACGACATAGTCTCGCTCTTAATGTTAAAGAGAGAGTATAATTTGAGGGTAACAGTTGATCATGCTTGCGACGTCAATAATAAGTTGACATTTGAGAAGCTCAAGAAAGAGGGAGTTCCAGTAGTCTATGGTCCCATAGACGCCTTCCCCTACAAGACTGAGTTAAAACATGAGAGCTATAAGAACGTCAAGTACTTAATCGAAGCGAGACCTCTCTTCGGCCTAATGTCAGATCACCCAGTGACTCTACAGAGGAACTTGCTCTTACAAACGCGATTCTTCAAGAGATATGGGTTAAGCAAAAGCGAGTGTATATCAGTGTTAACGTTCAGTAATGCCAAGATACTCGGAATCGATGACGTACTAGGAACGATTGAGCCGGGAAAGTGGGCCTCCTTCGTTGTTTGGAACGGCGACCCGTTCTCACTGGAATCCTACCCTACCCTAGTCGTAGGAGAAGGAGAGACGCTTTACAAAGAAAGTTAAAACCTAATAAATTTCAGTTTTTTGTTTCACTGACTACCCGTTTAAAGTACAACTAGACACTCTTTGCGGCAGCAATTAAGGATTTAAAGAGTCTCAATTGTATGTCGTCAAGTATACGTTCTGGATGCCACTGAACTCCGAGTATGTAATTGTCCCCAACACTCTCAACAGCTTCTATTACTCCGTCAGGGGCATGCGCTACAGCTCTTAGCCCTTCTCCTAGCTCTTTAACTGCTTGATGATGAGAACTGTTTACCTTGAGTTCTTCAACTCCAAGTATCCGAGCTAACTTAGAACCTGGGACTACCTTAATTAAATGCGCTCTTTGACTGCTGAGGACTCCAACTAAAGTATGAGGAACACTGCTTTTGAGCTTGTTCTTTATGTCTTGAATTAAAGTCCCTCCTAGGGCTACGTTTAAGACTTGAATGCCCCTACATATCCCTAAGACTGGCAACTTCATCTTAACAGCTCTCTTAACCAGCTCTATTTCAAAGGAATCTCTAAGGGGGTTGATGCTCTTTGACCATTCACTCGGCTTCTCATTGTAGAATCGCGGATCTACGTCACCTCCTCCGCTCAACAATATGCCGTCCACTACTTCGAGGAACTCATCTATTAACTCTACTACAGTCGGTAGGACTAAGGGCACACCGCCAGCTTTAACAATAGCGCTTACGTATTTTGTCGAGAGGAAAGAGTATTCCTCACTTGGATTGAGCCTTAAGCGAGAACTCCTCTTGATACTAGAAGTAATCCCTATCTTCGGCTTCATAGAATATAGTTAAAATTCAGCCACTTTATACCTTTCTCTAGAATGAGCGAAGAACGAGAGCGTTTCATAATTCTACATGCTCCACTTTAGAGTAGAGTCAGTGGTCTTCCGCGGTTGTTGTAGTCTCTCCTTGGAGCGTTCTTCATTGCGTAGTCGACGATAAGTTTAATTGGGTTT
>Ga0180302_10000195_pt1 | contig 25180 bp, 25 predicted proteins | sample GuaBasSediGuay17_FD_121794 | JGI IMG/M metagenome (GOLD analysis project Ga0180302, IMG submission 121794) | Subseafloor sediment microbial communities from Guaymas Basin, Gulf of California, Mexico - Guay17, Core 4571-4, 12-15 cm | ecosystem: Environmental > Aquatic > Marine > Hydrothermal... | reverse complement strand
GGCTTAGCGAGGTTAAGGAGGTTCTAGATAGGGCTCCCCTCATGCCTGGGGCGGAAGAAACCATTAAGAGGCTGAAGGATGCAGGCTACCAAACAGCCATCATAAGCAGCGGGATTTCGCTCCTAGCCGAAAGAGTTCAAACCCAACTCTCCATTGACCACGTCCTAGCGAATAAGATTCTGGCTGAGGGGGACAGGCTTACTGGAGAAGGCGAAGCCGTCGTAGAACTTGGGAGGAAGCTTGAAGCCCTTAAAAGGCTTACGGGCGAGCTTGGCTTAAAACCCTACCAGTGTGCTGTGGTTGGAGACAGCCGCTGGGATGCCCCCATGTTCAGGGTTTCAGCCCTATCCATAGCCTTCAACCCAAAGGATGAGGAGGCAGCTAGGGCTGCAGACTTCATAGTGAAAGGGAAAAACCTAAAGGGTGTGCTTGCTTACCTGCTAGAGGGCTGAAGCAGGCATAAACCCCGATGATTGCCGATGGACGGGGCTGAAAAGCCTGGATGGCGAGCCATTGCAGAGCTGAGGGGGTGCAATCTAAATCGAGATGAAGCCGAATCTTCCAAAGGTTAGCCCAATATTCAGCCCTAGTAGGGTTAGGTAGAAGAGGGTTAACCCCACCCTAATTATTTTCGCTCTTCCACCGAGAAATTTCTCGGCTAGGTTGTAGGCTATTCCATCCCCATCCAGCGGGTAGAGGGGAAGCATATTGAAGATGGCTATGTTAAGAGACCAGAAGTGAAGCCAGAAGAGGGCGAGGTAAACCTGGAAATGGGGGATATGGTTTCTAACCTTGGTAAGCCCTATGATAGGCCGGCTTGGATTGTCAGGGTCAGCCACAGTCCTAACATGGAAGGTTTTAAGGCTTCCATCGGGCAGCCTAACCCTCAAGGTGAGGTCTGCGTTAATTCCAGCCTTCGAAATCTGCTGGCTTAAATCCTGAACGCTGGAAACGTTAACCCCGCCTACGGCTTCTATGATCATTCCGGGCTTGATCCCAGCCTGCATGGCTGGGCCTCCATCCCAAACCCCTTCAACCAGCACTCCTGAAGGGTGGAAGAACGCTAAGAGTAAGGGTATAAGCAGGAGGGCTAAGGCCATATTAGCGGTTGAGCCTGCGGCTAGAACCCTAAGCCTCTTCCCCCTCTCCGCCCTTTTAAACTCCTCCTCGTCGGGTTCAACAAATCCTCCAGGGATGATTGCAGCCACGAGGACGCCTGAAGACTTAACCTTAATGCCCTCATATCTTGCCACCACTCCATGGGCGATTTCATGAACGGCTATGAGTACTACGGCTGCTAGGAGGAAGTAGGGGAGGCTCTCCCTAATAGTGATGAAGGGAATTGCGGGGAAAACGGGGGCTGCCTCCTTCACCCTGTAGAAGAGCGAGTAGAGGTTTCTGGTTAGCAGGTAGGTTCCAAGAGCCATCATTCCAAGGCTCATGGCCAGCGAGAGGTTGGAGAGGGCTGGAACAGCCCTACCCAGCCTTCCAGCCAGCCAGTCCAGCATCCTATTAAACCTCCCCGTCCGGAAGATGAGGAGGAAGGGTTTAACCTCCACCCCAAACCTTTCAAGCCTAAAGGCTTTGGAGAGCAGGTAGACAGCAGCCCAGACCGTGAGGAAAACGGTTAGGGGTGGAAGGATTTCTCCGTAAAGATTCAAAGCTTCACCCCTCCAAGCCTACCTACAGTTTCAAACCGTTAAAACGGTTGTCCCTAACATTCCCTTTTCAAGCTTAGCTTTCCACCCTAAACCTTAGGAGGGCTGCGAGGCCTCCAAACCCCATAATTTTCTCTCCAGCCTCCTGCTCGCCTGAGAGGATGATAACCCTGCCAGCCCTATCCTCCACCATCCTAACAACCTCCTCAATCCTCCTACGCTTTTCGGGTTCAGCCTCCCTGAGCAGCCTATCCACGACGAGCAGCCTTTCCACCGCCCCATAGCTGGCAGCCTTCTCAACAGCCTCCAAGCCGTAGGCTGCAAGCCCCCTATCTGAAGCTACCTCAGCGAGGAACTCCTCCACGAGCTTAGCCTCCTCCAGCAGCCTGCTCTCCCTGGCAAACTTTAGTAGGACTCCGCTTCTAATCGCCTCCCTCACACCTGGCAGGCCTCCAGAGCTAACGGTGAAAGCCTGAAGCCGCAAGCCCTTAAGCCTTCCAGCCGCATACTTCAAAAATTCTTCCTTAAGGAATCCTGGGCCCACCACCGCAATGGGGGTGGTCTCTCCTATTTCGGCTAGCGTTCTCTCTAAGGCTTGAAGAATCTGGGAGAAATACTTTTTCAGGGCTTCACCCCTCCTCTCGGCTTCACGTTTCCCGGGGAGCCTCGCCTTAACCTCGGCTTTCACTTCAACCCTGAAGCCTCCAACCAGCCCTATGCAGGCTTCCTCATCATCCAGTGAAACGATAACCACGGGCTTCTCAGCGGCCTCAGAAGCTTTCCGAAGTCTTTCAACCTGGTATCGAGGCCACTCCTCCTTAACCAGCCTCAAAACGGTGGAGGGCTGAATGTTTAGGGTGTGATGGGAGCCGAGGATACCATCATACCTTTCAGGAGCCTCCACCACGACGCCTAGGATGCGGAGTCCTCTCCCCCCAAACTCCACCCTCTTAACCCTAATTCCAAGCGTCATGGAAACCCTTCGGCTTTGAGGCCTCGCAGCCTCCCCTCCACCCTTAAGCTCCCGGCTTGTTCTCGCATAAACTAGGTCTCCAGGGGAGACCACGTTGTAAAGGTGCCAGAGGTCATCAAGGTTTTCGATGTAAAGCCTTGCAGAGCCATGCTTTAAGTCTAAGCCTAAAATTTTCAAGCCCCTTTCTTCCCTTCCCTTTCTCAACAAAGGTTAAGGGGCGGCTCATAAAAGGATATTTTTGAGGCTTTGCTTCGAGGCTTGAAGGTTAGGGGCTTCAGGAGGGAGGACCTAGCCGAACTCGCAAGGATAGAGAGGGCTTCCTTTAAGAATCCCTATCCCCCCAGCCTTATCCTCGCCCTTTCAAGGCTTAGCCCCGAATACTTCCTTGTGGCTGAGGTTTCAGGAGTTCCCGTTGGATATGTTTCAGCGGTTGCCAGGCCTGGGGGGCTAGCCCACCTCACCTCCATAGCCGTTCACCCCAGCTATCGCAGGCTTGGAGTGGCGAAAACCCTGCTGAAAACCCTGATTAGGAGGCTTAGGGATGGAGGCTTTAAGAGGCTTACCCTCGAGGTTAGGGTTAGCAACCAAGCCGCCATAGCCCTCTACCATTCACTAGGCTTCAAACCCTCCAGCCGCATCCCCTCCTACTACGAGGATGGCGAAGACGCCCAAACCATGGTTTTAAACCTAACCAACCATCAAGTTTAAATGGGGAGGCCTGGAAGGTTTCCCCGGGTGCTAAGCGATGGGAATAATATACCTTTATACGGGTACGGGTGCAGGTAAGACGACCAGCGCCCTCGGCTTGGCTTTGAGGGCGGTGGGCCACGGCCTCAAGGTTGTGATAATCCAGTTTATGAAGGGGAGGAAGAATATTGGCGAGTATAAGGTGCGTAGGAGGCTGAAGCCCGAATACGAAATTTACCAGTTTGGAGGTAGGGGCTTCATTAAGCCTGGAAACCCGAAGAGGGAGGATGTTGAACTGGCTAAGAAGGCTTTGAAGAGGGCGGAGGAACTTGTGAGGAAGAAGAAGCCCTTCCTGCTAATCCTAGACGAGGTAAACTTGGCTGTGGCCTGGGGCCTGCTAAGCGTGGAGGAGGTTTTAGGCTTCCTTGAAAGAGTGCCCAAGCAAACCAATGTAGTGCTTACTGGACGCTATGCGCCAAAGGAGTTTATAGAGAAGGCTGATATTGTAAGCGAGGTAGTTGAGGTAAAGTATCCGAAGGAGATGGTGGCCCGAAAGGGTATCCAGTATTAAGGGAAACTCCTTTTAGCCTCCCACCGAAATATCCTTTTTGGGATGAAGGGTTGAAGGTTAGGTTTTGGCTGCTCGACATAAGCCAGGAGCCTGCTGGTGAAACCTCAGAGATAAGGCTTTGGGGCGTGGACAGGAAGGGTAGGAGAATCCTAATCCTCGACAGGGGGTTTAACCCCTCCCTCTACGTGGCTCCAAAAATTGAGGCTGAAGAAGCTGTTAAATCTCTTAACTCAAACCCTACGCTCCGCCAAGCCTTCTCCACCGTGGAGGTTGAGGAGAAGAAGCTTTTCGGCAAGCCTTTAAAGGTTTTAAGGGTGGAGGCTAAGGGGCAGGAAGCCTTTGAAACCCTCGCCAAAAAGCTTCCGAGGGAGGGCTGGGTTGGAGAGGTTTTCCACGACGATTTAAGGGCTTCCTCCCAGTACCTTTTAAGCTTGGATGTTAAGCCCTGCGGCTGGAATGAGGTTGAAGCTGAGGAGGTGAAGCCTCCTGGAGGCGTTAGGGTGGAAGCCTGCTACCTAGCGAAGGAGAGGCCTAGGGCGGTTGAAGCCTTAGAAACCCCCAAGCTTAGGGTTTTAGCCTTCACCCCCATCTACAGTAGCGAAATAGGCTCGCCCAGCCCGCTTAGAGACCCAGTTCTCGCCATTGCAGCCGTAACTAGCCAGGGTGAAAGAAAGGTTTTCGCCGCCTCAGAGAAGGGGGATGATAAAGGCCTCCTAGAAGAGTTTTCCAGGTATGTGGAGGCTTACGACCCTGATGTGGTGGTGGGCTATGGCTCCAACAGGCAGGATTACCCCTACCTAACCCAGAGGGCGGAAAAGCTTGGAGTTAGGTTTAGAATGGACAGGATGGGTCAGCATCCCCATCAAAGCCTCTACGGCCACTTCTCCGTGGTTGGGAGGGCTAACATAGACCTGCTAGACTTCGCTGAGGACATGCCTGAAGTTAAGCTGAAAACCCTAGCCAATGTTGCCTCCTTCCTCGGCGTAAAGTTTGAGGAGCCCATAGAGGTAGACGCAGTGGAGGCGGGGAGGCTTTGGAAGACTGAGGAGGGGAGGGAGAAGCTTCAAGCCCTATGCCTGCGTAGGGCTGAAGTCATTATGGGGGTGGCTGAGGCCATCCTAGACTTCGCCTACCAGCTTTCACACTTGATAGGTATGCCCGTAGACCAGGTTGGAGCGGCTGCCGTAGGCTTCAGGGTGGACTGGTACCTTATAAGGGAGGCTTGGAGGCTTGGGGAGCTCGCCCCAAAAAGGGTGGAGCAGCCCTACTACCCGTATAAGGGGGGTATGGTCCTAGAGCCTAAGGCTGGAATCCACGAGAAGGTAGCAGTCTTCGACTTCACCTCCATGTATCCAAGCCTCATGGTGAAGTATAACCTTTCGCCGGACACCTACCTGCCTGAGGGTGAACCCGAGCCGGAGGAAGGAGTTTACGTAGCCCCGGAGGTAGGCCACAGGTTTAGGAAGAAGCCTCCAGGCTTCTACAAGATGGTTTTGGAGGAGCTTATGAGGGCTAGGAGGCAGATAAGGCAGAGGATGAAGGGGCTGAAGCCCAGCCAAGCCCTATACCGCATTTTGGATGCGAGGCAGAGGTCTGTGAAGGTGATAACCAACGCTGTTTACGGGTATAGCGGCTGGAGGGGTGCTCGATGGTTTAAAGCTGAGGTAGCTGAGGCCGTGGCAGCTTGGGGTAGAAAAACCATTTCCGAAGCCCTCGCCATAGCGGAAAAACTAGGCTTAAAGGTTATCTACGGCGACACAGACAGCGTTTTCCTCGCCTATGAGCCTGAAAAGGTGGAGAGGTTTGAGGCTGAGGTGGAGAAGCGGGTGGGCTTAGAGATTAAGCCGGACGCCATCTACGAGCGTATCCTCTTTACTGAAGCTAAGAAGCGCTATGCAGGCCTCCTCCCAGATGGTAGGGTGGAAATCGTAGGCTTAGAAGTGGCAAGAGGCGACTGGTGTGAAGCAGCTAAACAGGTTCAGGAGAAGGTTATAGAGATTGTGCTTAGGGAGGGCGATCCGGGAAAAGCCGTAGAATACGTGCGCCAGTGGATTAGGGATTTTAAGGCTGGAAGATTCAGCATGGAGGATGTAACCATCTGGAAGACTATTACCAAGCCTATTGAGGATTATGAGGTTAGGGCGCCCCACGTGGAGGCAGCTAAGAGGCTTATGGCTAAGGGTTGGAAGCTAACCTACGGGGATAAGGTGGGCTATGTCATCGTTAAGGGGGCGGGGAAGCTCTACCAGAGGGCTGAGCCAAGCCTAACCGCCAGCCCAGCCGACGTAGACCTAGACTACTACGTGGAAAACCAGGTGGTCCCCGCAGCCCTCCGCATCCTCCAAATCTTCGGAATAACCAAAAACCACCTAATGGAGGGCCTGCCAGCGAAGAAGGAGGGCCTACTCAAATTTTTCAGCTAATCCCCTTCCCTACATAAAAAATCATCTAAAAAAAGAAGAAAGATGAATAAAGAGTGAGGGGTTTAACCGCAGGTGGGGCAGCTTCCACCTGAGCCTCCGGATAGGCCGCAGACCATGGCATTATCCTCGTAAAGTTTCCTCCAGCAGTCCTGGCATACCATGATGGCTCCAAGCTCTTTATGATTGGCTTGGAGGAGGCTTAGGTTTTCACCTTTCTTTCCGCAGAGCTGGCATTCTCCCATTGCCCCTCGCCTAAAAGTGGGCAATAGCACGAAATATTTATGTCTTATCTCTAAACCAGCTTGTAGACGATATCCTTCTCTCTAACCCTGTCCTTCACCTTCAAGCCTATGGATTGGCCTGGTCCAGCCTCCTCCACGGGTTTATGCTCTATCTGCATGGACTCCACGGTTTGCTCAAGGTTGGTGGTAGCCCCCCGAATGAGGATGCGGTCTCCAATCTTTAGGGGAGCCTTCAACTCCACCACAGCCACCCCAATCCTCGAGAAGTAGTGGGTAACCCTTCCAACCTCAACAATTTCCCCGCTCAAACCTAAACACCAAGCCAGGCTGCTCAATACTGTTAAGGAGATTTGAGGCTTTAAAGGCTTAGAAAGGCTAAATTTTATAAGGTTTAGTTTCGCCTTTATCTGGCTGGCGTTTGAAAACTGGTTGAGGCTTGGTGGAAGGATTTGCCTAGGATGAGTGGTGCTAGAGCCCTCCTGAAAACCCTCCAATCCGAGAAGGTGGAAGTAATTTTCGGAATTCCTGGTGGAGCCATTATGCCCGTCTACGATGAGCTGCTGAATTCGCCCATTAGGCATGTGCTAGCTAGGCATGAGCAGGCTGCAGCCCACATGGCTGATGGTTACGCTAGGGCCAGCGGCAGGGTGGGCGTGTGTATGGCTACCTCCGGGCCTGGAGCCACCAACCTCGTCACGGGGATAGCCACTGCCTACATGGATTCAAGCCCCCTCGTAGCGGTTACAGGCCAGATACCCACCAGCATGATTGGTAGGGACGCCTTCCAGGAGGCAGACATCATAGGGATAACCGCCTCCATAACCAAGCATAACTTCCAGCCGAAGAAGCCTGAGGAGGTTCCACCAATGGTTAAGGCAGCCTTCAGAATTGCGGAAACGCCGAGGAAGGGTCCAGTCCTCATAGACTTCCCCAGAGATGTTCAGGTTGGAGAGGGCGACGTGAAAATCCCTGAGAGGACTGATTATCCACGCTGGCACTTCCCGGACAGGCCTCCCGAAGCCGCTGTGAAGGAGGCTGCTGAACTCCTCCTCCAAGCGGAGAAGCCGCTTATCCTAGCTGGGGGAGGCGTAATTGCAGCTGAAGCCTCAGCTGAGCTTAGAAGCCTCGTCGAGGAGTTGAGGGCTCCACTAGCCATAGCCCTCATGGCGAAGGGATGCTTCCCCGAAGATCACCCCCTATACCTCGGCCTCCTAGGAATGCATGGAATGCCCTACGCCAACCAGGCCCTAACCGAAGCCGACACCATCCTCGCCGTGGGCTTCCGCTTCTCAGACAGAACCATCACCCCAGACATGAGCCTAAGAAAGGATGTGAAGCTCATTCACGCCGACATTGATGTGGCTGAAATAGACAAGAATGTGCAGGCCACCATACCCTTGATAGGAGACGCTAAGAAGACGCTTAGAGCCCTCCTAAGCCATGTGAAGGGGAGAGTTAAACCGAGGAAAACAGAGGAATGGCTTAAACACTTGGAAAAGCTTAGGAGGAGGGCTAGGCTACCCTTAGGGCCTGAAAGGAAGGGCTACCTCAAACCCCCAAAGCTCATGAAGGAAATTAGAGAACTCATGCCTAAGCGGGGGATCATCGTAACCGAGGTAGGGCAAAACCAGATGTGGGCTGCCCTATACCTCCCCGTCTACCATCCGAGAACCTTCCTCTCCTCCGGTGGGCTTGGAACCATGGGCTTCGGCTTTCCAGCCGCCCTAGGCGCAAAGGTAGCCCAGCCCGACGTACCCGTCGTAGACATCGCTGGGGATGGAAGCTTCCTCATGAACGAGAGGGAGCTTGCAACCTCGGTTAAGGAGAAGATCCCTGTGATCGTCGTCATCTTGGATAATAGGGTTTTGGGGATGGTGGCCCAATGGCAGAGGCACCTCTACGCTGGGAGGTATTCGCAGGTTCACCTAGGCCTAACCCCAGACTTCGTCAGACTGGCTGAAGCCTATGGAGCGCAGGGCCTACGAGTGGAAAGCTACCAGGAGTTTCGCAAAGCCTTCAAGGAGGCCTTGAAAAGCGATGTAGCCACCGTCATCGACGTACCCGTCTCACCGGAGGAAAACGTTTACCCCATAAACCTGCCTAAAAGCCTCGTGAAAACAGCCATTCAGCCTCCAACCTGAACCCTACGCCTAAGCCTTAAAGCCTCCCCGTAAATTTTTACAGCCTCAAAAAACTTTTCAGGATTATTTATCAGGTATATGAGGCCTCCTCCTAGAACGGCTGCTAGGGGCGTAAACTGCACGGCGTAGAAGCTGTATAGGGTAGTGTTTCCAGCTAGGTATACGGCTACGTAGCCAAGGTAGGTGGACCAGAACCAGGCTAGAGCTGTCCCAACCCCCCTTAACACCCCTTTTAGGGCTAGGGGTGCCAGCAGGAAAGTTAGAGGAATAACCATAGGGTTCAGCAGGAAGTTGGGGGCGGCAGCCACAGGCGGGCTGAAGCTTAAGGGGAAAGCGTTAAACCCGAAGAGGAGGCCGAGGGGGTCGGTGGCTGGAGGCCCCCCAGGCCTAGGCGTAACATGCCATCTGAGTGCTCCGAGAAGCTCTTCAACCCACGCCTTGAAGCCTCCAAGATACTGGATGACTGGGAGGGAGAGGGCGAAATAGACGAGGACAGGGATGCCCACGGCTAATGGTAGAAGCTTCAGCCTCCTCCTTCCAGCCAGCGAGGTTAGGAGGCCTAGAAGAGTGAAGAAGCCTGGAAGTTTGACTGAGCCTGCAAGGCCTATGGTTAAGGCTGAGGCGAGCCCCCTCCCCTCCAAGGCGAAGCATAAGGCGAGAAGAGTGAAGAAGGAGAGGTATATGTCGAGCATAGCTACCATACTCATTGCCCTAACCGTCTGCTCCGTGAAGATGAAGGCTGCTGCAGCCAGGCCTCCAAGCTCCCCGAAGAGCTTCCTAGCCGCAAGATAGGCTAGGATGAGGATGGCTGAGCCGAGGAGGAGGCTTGGAATCCTCCAGGCTAGAGGCCTATCATCTACCAGCATGGTTAAGGCTAAAACATACTTCACGAGTGGTGGATGCTCTAGGTTCAGGTAGCTCATGATGCCTGGGCTATCCGGGTAGGGGTATCCAATGTAAACTTTCCCTCCAGCCTCCTCAACCCTGTGGAGGGCTTCCTCTGAAGCCAGCACGGCGAAGGCCTTCCCCCAACCCCCCATCAAAGCCTTCTCATAGTCGTCCTTCAAAACCTCGTAGGGTTCACCTGAAGCCTTCAAAGCCTCCAAAACCCTATCATAGCCTTCCAGGTCTCGAACGAGTATGGTAGCATAGGCTTCCCCATTCTTGAAGGCGTGGGGTTGGAGGCCCCAGAACTCCCTCAACATATTCCTAGCCGAACAAACATACCATACATCATCGCTAACATAGCCCATATTCTGGTCGAGCAGGCCCCCACAGACCACGCTGAAATTCAGAATGAAGAAGACAACGGCTAAAGTTAACACCGAAACACTACAGTAGAAAGCCCAGCCTCGAAGCCTACCCATACCAAACATAGCAAACCACAGGCTAAATAAAAGGATACGACCCAGCACAATAGACAAAGATTCAGTTAGTACAAAATTCGAAGCCCCTCTTCTAATTGGATGGTGAGGCTAAACCGGGATTTTTGGTGGGCCGGGCAGGACTCGAACCTGCGACCCTCCGCGCGTCAGGCGGAGATCCTAACCAGCTAGACGACCGGCCCGCAAAAATTATCTTCCCAAACTCCTGTTTTAAGTTTGTGGTGGGAAGAGGTTTAGGTATCGGCCGCTCTTAACGTCGAGTATCCCCCTATCCGTAAACCTTAGCTCTGGAAGGGTTGTGAAGGTTGAGAAGAAGAGGAAGTTTAAAGGTTTTCTAAGCCTACTCCCAGCCTCCCTAAGCTTCCAGTTTACTCTCTTAAGCTTTTCCGAAGCCTCCTTAAGCTTCACCATGGATATCACGCCAGCCACAGGCATGGGCAGAGCCTCCAAGACTTCGCCTCCATCCACTAACACGATTCCGCCTCCAAACTTCACAGCCTCATTGGCAGCCCTAGCCATATCCTCATTCCTACATCCCACCACAACCAGCTGGTTCTCATCGAAGTTTAGGGTACTGGCCACAGCGCCTACCTCTGCGAACCCCCGAACAAGCCCAAGCCCAATCCTGCCGCTTCCATGATGCCTATCTATAACCGCTATCTTTGAAAGCCCGTTAAGCCTGACATCTCCACCTACAGCCTCCACCTCCTCCAGGGTTTTCCTTGTTACCGCCTCGCTTTCCAGCTTGGCGACGAAGGCTTTAACCCTCCCCTCCACCGGAGGCTTCAACTTGAAATCTTCAGGCCTAAGCTTCCCGTGCACCCTAACGGTTTTAAGGGAATACCTCGGATACCTAGGCTCCCTAAGCTTTCCGAGGAATATTTCATCCCTAGCCACAACCCTCCCTCCTAAGAGGGTGAGCTTAACCTTAGGGTTTTCTAGGTTTTCCAGCACCACTAAGTCGGCATAGCGTCCCGGAGCAACAGCACCTATAAGGTTTTCAAGCCTAAAGTGTCGGGCGGGGTTTAACGTTACCATTTGAATGGCTCTCACAGGGTCCACCCCATACTCTATAGCCCTCCTAACTACGTAGTCCATGTATCCATGCTCTAGCAGGTCTGCCGGGTCCACCCAGTCCGTGACGAGGGCTGCATTCTCCAAGCTTACCCTGCGACTTAGAAGCTCTGGGAGTATTTGGGGTAGGTCCCTTCTGAGGGAGCCCTCCCTGATCATCAGGAAAAGGCCGAGTCTAAGCCTTTCTAAGGCTTGCTCCCCATCTACAGCCTCATGGCATGAGGAAACCCCCGAGCATACGCACGCCGCTAGCTTCGTGTTTCTCGCTCCAGCCGTATGCCCCTCAATAAGCTTCCCCACCCTCAAGGCTAGCCTAAACTTGTCCATATAGTATTTTTTCCGGCTTGTAATCATAGGCCAGGCAACGGTTTCGCCTAGCCCAACCACTTCAGGCCATTTAAGGGCTTCCCTGTAAGCCTTTAAGGGCATAACGTTAAGCGTGCTAACCTCAGGGTTTTGGGGTGTTGTCAGCGGAATTAAAACGTAAACCCTAAGGGGAAGCCTCCTAACCTCCTCCACGAAGATTTTTAGGCCTCTGAAGCCTAGAACGCTGGCCAACTCATCAGGCTCAGTGAAGATTGAGGTGGTTCCGTGGGCTAGCATCCAGCCTGCCTGCTCAGTTGGGGTGCATATTAGGTCTATGTGGGTGTGGGCGTCTATGAAGCCTGGAACGGTTAAACCCTTCACCTTGAGGGTTTCAGCCGCCTTTAGGTTTGCCTTCCTACCCACGTAGGCTATCCTACCCCCCTTAACAGCCACCAGCACATCTTCGAGGATTTCGCCGGTAAAAACGTTTAGGAGGGCTCCGCACTCTAGGACGAGGTCTGCCTCAACCCTGCCAAGGCAGACATCTATAAGGTCTTCCAAAAAGTTTCCCCGGAGGTTTGCTAGCTTGCTGCCTGCTGAAGTCCCCCCCGCTCCAGCGTCCTCCTCCTAATCTCCTCCCAAATCTCCTCCTCACTCCGGTTCTCCGTTGGAACACCAAGCTCCTCAGCCATCCTAAGGAGGAAGCTTGAGCTTCCAGTCGGAGGCCTAACTTCAGACTTCTCAGCCTGTAGTGGGGGTGGTGGAGGGGAAGCCTGGCCGGGCTGGCCTTCAGGGGTAAGTTTGGCCAGGTCTGCTTGAATGCTTGTTAAGGGCTTCTGAACGGTTTGGCTTGCCATCATGAGTTCCCTCTGGATTTCAAGGCGGCTTCTCTCGAATTCACCCATAGCCTTACCGAGATGCCTCATGATTTCAGGCATCTTCTTCGAGCCGAAGATGAAGATGAGGAAGATGGCGAGGAGGATAACCCATTCTATTCCGCCTATTCCAGCCACCTGGAGGGTTAGCTCAGGCATAAGCCAGCCCTTCCAATCCTACCGGCTTCCAGGCCTACGGTTTGGGGAGAGGAAGAGCTGGGCGCAGAAGGGAACCATTTCATCCCCACGACTCTCATACTGGATTACGAAGGAGTGGGCGTTGGGGTAAACCTGCTTAATATAGTCTTCTATCTCCTCCCTCCTAAGCTTTAGAGCATCCTTCGGAATGCTGATGCTAGTCCTCCTAACCTGAACATGCTCCACCTGAAGCGTTAGGGAGTTCTCCCTTTTAAGGACGGTGTGGATTATTAGGGGTATCCTGATAAACTTTGCAGCAGCCTTCGCCCTCCCAGCTTCCTCCAACTTCAAGCCCAAATTCCTCCGAGGAAAAGGGATACTAGCCTTTCACACTCCTGAATATTATGGTTTTCGCCTCCATAAAACCTTATGGGTTTCAAGGTTGCTAAAGGGAGATGAGCGGGAAAACCTCCTCCACCACATATTTCAGGAAGTCTTCAACCTCGCAGCGGCTGAAAACCGTGACGATACCGTCTCCGGTTACGCCTACCACGTAGCCGTAACGCTTAGAGGTAACCACCACATACCAGATTTTCCCGTGGCCCAGCATTTCGTCGTAGGCCGAGGTGGAGGAGAGGCTTTCACCGTAAAGTGAAAGCTTCTCAATTCCGGGGAAGTCTAGGTCCTGGAAGAAGACGACCTTTGTTCCCTCAGGATTCTCCTCGTGGTAGTGTTGAAGGTTCTCCGGTGGGATGCGGACCTCTAGGATTCCTCCAACCCCCTCAAAGAGGATTTCGCTTAAAAGGTCTGCAAGCCTGTCCGCCCTATGCTTCTTCTCCACCACGACTAGGAGGGTTTGACCTCTAAAGGTGGAGAAGAGGAAGGGGGCAGTATAGGTTCTAACCGTTGGGACGATTTCACCCCTGCGGGGAATCCACAGCACCCTATCGTAGGATAGGACTCCTTCAAGGCCTAAGCTCGTCCTGCTAAGCCTTTCCACCTCGGTTAAAAGCTCAAGCCTATGGTCGCCCTCGGAGAACTCCTCCTCACGCCTGTATCCTTTAAGCCTCTCCTCAACCCCCTCCAGCCCCAACTCCTCAGCCAGCTTATAAACCTTCCCAGCCAGAACCAACTCTTAAACCCGGAAGAAACTAGGCTTAGAAGGCTTAATACTTTCACCTTTCTCTCAACTTAAATCCCTCCTCACCCTAAACCCTATGGGCTAAATGAATTCTCCACTGGAAATTAGAGGCTGGAGGACTGGCTTGAAGAAAATCCCTCCCTCACATCTTTCATGTAAATGTAGAGCTCTTTCTGGGCTTCTGCTTTACAGGTTTTATACTATTAAGGGTGGGGGGCAACCCCAACTTCCACTGGAGACCATAACACCTTTAACAGTTTCCAGGGGAAATCGAGGGGGCTTAAATGCCTATCTAGCTCCTCGCAGCCCCCTAGCTTTTGGAGGGCTGCCTCTTCCTTGAACCCCTTCGAAGCCTCTGAGGTTAAATTTGAAAACGTGAAGGTTAGGCTTAAGGCTGAGGCTTCCATCCCAAGGCTTCACGTTGCAGGCTTGGAGTTGAAGCCGGTGGAGGCTGGGGAGCGGTTTGAGGCCTCCCGTTGGGTGGCTGAAGACTTGGTTAAGGCTGGGATAGCCCGCTTCGAGGAGGTTGAAGCCGAATTCAGCCTTGCAGAGCTGCAGAGGGTTAGGCTTCTTGAAGGTATGCAGCAGCAGAGGAGGCCAGGCCAGCTCCCAGAAAACTTCTATCCAAGGCTTAGGAGGCTGCTTAGGAGGCTTAAGGCTGAGGCTTCCAAAAGCCCTGAGAAAATGGTGGAGTATGGGAAGGCTTACCAGTGGGCTTCCGACCTCCTAGCCCTAAGGCTAAACAAAATCCTGGTTTTGGCTTCAGCCCGGGGGGAGGCGGGTGAATCCCTGAAAAACCTCACCGAGGAGGAGTTCGCCCTATACAGGCGCCTCCACAAGGCTATAGAGGAGTGGAGGATGCAGGCCATCCCCTAAACCCTTAAGGGTGCAGCTGCCATGGCGAGGGTGACACTAGACCCACGCGAAAGGTTTCAAGAACTCTTCGCCCAAGACAAGTATAGGGCTCAGCTCAGAAACATGGCCTTAAACGATGAGCGCTCGCTGACGCTAGACTTCCTCGAACTCTCCATTTTCGATGAGGATTTGGCGAGAAGCCTGCTTGCCAGGCCTGAAGACTACCTACAGTATGCGGCCTCAGCGCTTAAAGCCCAAATGCGCTATGAGGATGAGCAGTACGCTGAGGCGGTTGAAAGATTCCACGTGAGAATTAAGGGGCTTCCAGGCAAAATCTCCATTCGAAACCTTGGAGCAAGCCATATTGAGAGGCTAGTGGCCTTCGATGGAATTGTCGTTAGGGCTACGCCTGTAAAGCCTCTGCTCGTTGAAGCCGTCTTCCAGTGCCGCTGCGGGGCGGAAAATAGGGTTCCCCAGCAGGGCTCCTTCATCCGGCCACCCGTGAAGTGTGAAAGCTGCGGTAGAACCACGGGCTTCGAGCTTCTCCCAGAAAAGTCGAAGTTCATAGATTACCAGGAGTTGAGGGTGCAGGAGAGGCCTGAAGACCTACCTCCAGGCCAGCTTCCCCGCTACGTGGAGGTTTACCTGGAAGACGACCTCGTGGATAGGGCTAGGCCAGGCGACAGGGTTACCATTACGGGGATTGTGAGGGCTAGGCCTGAAACCCTACCCGGGAAGGGTAAGCTGAGAACCTTTAACACCATGGTTGAGGCTGTCCACGTTGAGGTTGTGGGGAAGGAGCTTGAAACCATAGAGGTTTCCCTTGAAGATGAGAAGCTGATCAAGGAGCTGGCTAAGGACGAGTTCATCCACAAGCGTATCATGGATTCCATTGCACCCTCCATCTACGGCTACGAGGACATTAAGGAGGCCATAATGTACCTGCTCTTTGGAGGGGTTCCAAAGGTAACTCCTGAAGGCGTAACTATTCGAGGCGACATCCACGTCCTCATCGTAGGTGATCCTGGAACAGCCAAATCGCAGTTGCTCCGCTATGTGGCGAAGGTTTCGCCTAGAGGCCTCTACACGAGCGGCAGGGGAACCACGGCGGCTGGCCTAACAGCAGCCGTCCTTAGGGAGAAGGCTGGAGGCATGGTTTTAGAGGCTGGAGCCCTCGTCCTAGCCGACAAGGGCGTGGCAGCCGTAGACGAGATAGACAAGATGAGGGATGAGGATCGTATTGCCATGCATGAAATGATGGAGCAGCAGACCGTAAGCGTGGCCAAAGGCGGAATAGTAGCCACACTGAATGCTCGAACCTCTATTCTGGCTGCAGCCAACCCCAAGCTTGGACGCTACGAGGACAGGCTCACCGTAGCCGAAAACATTAATATCCCCCCAGTCATCCTTTCAAGGTTCGACCTAATCTTCGTGGAGAAGGATAAGCCGGACAAAGATTTAGACCAGCAGCTTGCAGACCACATTTTAAACGTGCATAGGCGTGGGGGGCCTGTTCTCCCACCCATTCAGCCTGAAATCCTCCGGAAATATATTAGCTATGCGAGGTCTAAGGTTTTCCCGAGGCTAAGTGAGGAGGCTGCGGAGCATCTTAAACGCTTCTACTTGAAGATGAGGGAGGCCTCCCAGGGGGCTGAGGGCTCCCCCATAGCCATCACCCCAAGGCAGCTTGAAGCCCTGATAAGGATTGCGGAGGCGAGGGCGAGGGCTGCCCTCCGAGACGTGGTAACCAAGGAAGACGCTGAAGCTGCTATCCGCATTATGAGGAAGTCCCTTCAGGCAGTTGGAGCCGTCCAAGAGGGTGAAATAGTGGATATAGATACTGTTATGACGGGTAAATCTGCAGCCTTCAGGGATAAGCTAGTATCAGTTATCAAAGCTGTAGAGGAGCTTCAAAGGGAATACGGGGAAGCCGAACTAGAGGAGCTCTACAGGAGGCTTGAAGAATACTATGGGGTAGGCCGGGGGGACGCTGAAAAAATAGTTAAGAAGGCGCTGCAAGATGGAATATTGTATTCGCCTAGGCCCGGCTTTCTCCGCAAGACGGGAGCCGCCTAACCCCAAGGCGAAACCCCATGCGCATAGCCGACCTGGAAATCCCAGAGGAGGCTAAGAGGCTCCTAGCCAAACACGGCTACGAGGAACTTTACCCCCCACAGGAGGAGGCCGTTAGGAAGGGAGCCCTCGAAGGCAGAAACCTCGTCCTAGCAAGCCCCACCGCCTCGGGTAAAACGCTTGTAGCCGAACTCTGCGCTCTCAAACATGTTTTGGAGAGGGGTGGAAAAGTCTTATACTTAACGCCTTTGAGGGCTTTAGCCTCCGAGAAGTTTGCGGACTTTAAGAAGTATGCTGGGCTTGGGAAGGCTGGGGGTGGAAGGGTTAGGGTTGCCCTCTCCACCGGGGACTATGATAGCAGCGACCCCCACCTCGCCCGCTACGACATCATCATCGCCACCAACGAGAAGGCGGACAGCTTGATGCGGCATAGGGCCCACTGGCTTGGAGAGGACTCCCTCCTCGTGGCTGCTGAGGTTCACCTCCTCCACACGGCTGATAGAGGTCCAACCCTCGAGGTAGCCCTAACCAGGATGATGCAGGTTAACCCTGAAGCCCAAATCCTCGCCCTCTCAGCCACTATTGAGAATGCTGAGGAAATTGCGGAGTGGATTGGAGCTGACTGGGTTTCAACGAGCTGGAGGCCTGTCCCCCTAAGGGAGGGCGTCCTATACAGGGATGAAATAATCTTTAGGGATGGAAGCTCCCGAAGGATTCCGGTGGAGCATTCAAATCCCTCCATAAACCTCGCCCTCCAAACCGTTAAGGGTGGGGGTCAAGCCCTAATCTTCACTGAGACCAGGCGGGTAGCCTTAAACCTCGCCTTGAAGGCTGGGCAGGCGGTTTCGAAAACCCTCTCCAAAAGCGAGCGTAGAATCCTTAGGGGTATAGCCGAGGAAATCCTCAGCGTTGGCGAGAAAACAAGCTTGAGCGAAGCTCTGGCTAAGGCTGTAGCTGATGGAGCCTGCGCCCACCACGCTGGAATCCACTCAGCCCACCGGAGGATTATCGAGGAAAACTTTAGGAGGGGCTTCATCAAGGTGCTGGCAGCCACACCCACCCTGGCGGCGGGAGTCAACCTTCCAGCTAGAACAGTCATCATCAACAGCTACCTACGCTATGAGCCAGGGCTTGGACGCTTTGAAATCCCCATCCTCGAATACAAGCAGATGGCTGGGAGGGCTGGGAGGCCAAGGTATGATGAGGCTGGGGAGGCCATCCTCGTAGCGCAGAGCAGGGATGAGCAGGAATTCCTCATGGAATACTATATTTGCTCTAGGCCTGAACGCATCTGGTCGAAGCTTGCCGTGGAAAAGGCTCTACGCACCCACGTGCTCGCCGTGGTGGCTTCAGGCTTCGCCTGGAGCGAGCAGGGAGTCCACGAATTCTTCAGTAAAACCTTCTACGCCCACCAGTATGGTGAATCCGTGGTGGAGAGGCCTGTGGCGCAAACCCTAGGCTACCTAACCGAGAAGGGGCTCCTAGCCTTTGAGGGTGCAAGGCTTAGAGCAACCCCCTTCGGGAAGAGAACCTCTGAACTCTACATCGACCCAGTAACGGCTGTAACCTTTAAGGAGGCCTTCCACTCTGGGAGAGGTAACCCTTCAAGCCCTATAGCCCTCCTACACCTAGTAGCCTCAACCCCTGACATGGCTCCCAAACTCTACCCATCGAAAAGGGAAATCCCAGAGCTTCAAAACCTCCTAGAAGAGTTTAGAGAAGATTTCCTCTTAGAGCCTCCTGAACCCTCGGGTTGGAGGAGTGCTGGGGAAGCCCTCGACTACGAGGCCTTCCTCGCAGAGCTTAAATGCGTTAAAGTCCTCCACGCCTGGATAAGTGAGGTTAGAGAGGCTGAACTCTTAGAGAAGTATAAGGTGGAGCCTGGAGACCTCTACAGGCTGGTGGAAAGGGCGGAGTGGCTGCTCTACGCAGCAGGGGAACTCGCCAAACTCTTCAAGAAGAAGCAGTTTGTTGCACCCCTAGCCGAACTCCGCCTTAGGGTTAAGCATGGGGTTAAAGCTGAACTACTCCCGCTAGCCTCCCTTGAGGGGGTTGGAAGGATTAGGGCTAGAGCCCTCTACGCTGCAGGCTTCAGAAGCCTTGAAGACCTTAGGAGGGCTCAGCCAGCCCAGCTTCTCGCCATCCCAGGCATAGGTGGAAAGCTGGCTAGGAGAATTAAGGAGCAGGTTGGAGGCCTGGTGCGGAAGGAGGAGCTGGAGGAGGCTGAGGGTAAGGGTGTTCAACACTCCATTGAGCCCTACGTCACCGAGGAAAAGGCTGACTGAAAAACAGGGTTGGAAAAGGCTATATGGGAGCTTTAGCCTTTCAACTAGGGCTTAGCCGGGTTGAGTTAAGGGTTGGGGTTAAGGCATAGGCTTACGGCTATCGCAAACGTGTTGAAAACAGCCTCCAAGCCTGGACGCTCAGAGTTTATGCTCCTCCTCAAAATCTGCCTGCTTGGGGTGGCCATCCTAGGCGCTATAGGCTTCCTCATCCGATACGTCTTCGCCATTGTAGGCCTCTTCACTCCTTAAAGGGGGAGGCGTAAAGCTTGGCTGAAGCAGGGTCTGAAAGGGGAGAGGAAGGCGTAGAAGAGGCTGAATCTGCTAAGAGTGAAAGCCAGATTTACGTGGTTAAGACTACCTCAGGCCAAGAGGTCAACGTAGCCAACCTAATCTATATGAGGGCGCTAACCAACAAGCTTCCCATCTACGCCGTAATGGTGGCTGAGGGGCTTAAAGGCTACGTTTTCGTGGAGGCAGCTGGCCCCCACTTCGTAGACGACGCCTCCTCCGGGATAAAGCATGTGAAGCAGAGGCTTCAAGGCGTAACCACAGCCAGCGAGCTTGAACGCTACCTCCTCGTTAAACCCGTGGTTGAGGAGCTAAACGTGGAGGATGTGGTTGAGGTGGTTGGAGGCCCCCTAAAGGGTATGAGGGCTAAAATTGTGAAGGTTGACAAGATTAAAAACGAGGTTACGCTAGAGCTTTTAGAGGCAGCTGTAACCATGCCCATCACTGTGAACGCTGACTATGTTAGGCTAGTGAGTAGGGGGAGGAAGGAGAGGGAATAATGGGCGAGAAGAAGGTGGTTGAAGCCCTGGTAAGCGGAGGTCAGGCTACGGCTGGGCCTCCCCTAGGGCCTGCCCTCGGCCCCCTAGGCGTAAACGTCCCAGCCATCGTGGCTAAGATAAACGAGCTAACCGCCGACTTCTCAGGCGTGAAGGTTCCCGTAAAGATAAGTGTGGACATTGAAACGAAGGAGTTCGAGGTGGAGGTTGGAACCCCACCCACCGTGGCCCTCATTGTGAAGGAGTTAGGCGTGGAAAAGGGTTCTGGAAATCCTAAAGCCGAAAAAATTGGAAACCTAACCATGGAGCAGGTGAAGAAGATTGCTAAGGTGAAGCTTGGCCAGTCCTATGCGAAAACCTTGAAGTCCGCTGTTTTAGAGGTGCTTGGAACCTGCGTGAGCATGGGGGTAACCGTGGAGGGCAAGGATCCAAAGGAGGTTCAAAGCGAGGTGAAGAAAGGCTTCTACGACGACCTCCTCAGGGAGGAAACCTAACATTTATCTTTACGGCTTACTTTTAAACCTCAGCTGGGGTGCCCCCTCGAATGCAGGTTAACGCTGAAATGCTGGAGAAGGCCTTAGAGAAGGCTGCGAGTGCAACTAAGAGAAACTTCACCCAATCCATGGAGCTAGTAGTGAAAATTAGGGATGTAGACCTTAAGAGGCCTGAGAACAGGTTTAACGAGCTTGTAGAGCTTCCAAACCCCCACGGTAAAAACGTGAAAATCTGTGTTATCGCCTCAGGCCAGATGGCGGTTGAGGCTAAGAAGCTGGCTGACAGGGTTCTCCAAAAGGAGGACTTGGAAAGGCTGGCTGGAGATAGGAAGGCTGCTAGGAGGCTGGCTAAGGAATACGACTTCTTCGTGGCTGAAGCCCCCCTCATGCCTCTGGTTGGAAGGGTTCTCGGACCCCTACTAGGGCCAAGGGGTAAAATGCCTACCCCCGTCCCACCTAACACACCTCTTGAACCAGTAATTGAGAGGCTTAAGCGAACCGTTAGGATTAGGCTTAAAGACCAGCCCACCGTCCAGTGTAGGATTGGAAATGAAACCATGGAGCCCTCCAAGCTGGCTGAGAACGCCTTAGCCGTGCTCAGAAAGCTTGAGGAAAAACTGGAGAAGGGAGCTAGAAACATTGAGAAAATCTATGTTAAGGCTACGATGGGCAGCCCCGTGAAGGTTGAGGCGGTGAAACGTTGAGCCTAACCCTAACAGCCAGGGCGCCTAAGGCCAGGGAGCTTAAAAGACTGGAAGTGGAAAGACTTGTTGAGCTTCTCGGAAAATACCGGGTGGTAGCTGTATGCGACCTTCATAGGGTTAGAACCATCCAGCTTCAAACCTTAAAGAGCAAGTTTAGGGATGAGGTTCTCTTCAGGGTTGCCAAGAACAATCTTATGAGGCTTGCCCTTGAAAGGGTTGCAGGCGAGAAGCCAGGCCTCGAAAAGCTTAAGGAATACCTTGAAGGCCAAAACCTTTTTGCCTTCACAAACCTAAGCGCCTTCAAGCTTTCCCTACTCCTAGACCAGAGCAAGGTAATGCTTCCAGCCAAGGTTGGGGATGTAGCCCAATCGGATATTGTAGTGCGGAGGGGGAACACCGGCCTACCTCCAGGCCCCATCATCAGCGACTTCTCAGACCTAAAGATTCCAACCAAGATAGAGAGTGGAAACATCATGGTTACAAGGGACACCGTAGTGGTTAGGGCTGGGGAAACCATAAGTGAAAAAGTTGCAGGCCTCCTCGGAAAGCTCGGCATAAAACCTATTGAAGCCAAGCTGAAGATTAAGGCTGCCTACGAGGATGGAATTGTCTACCCAGCCGACCTCCTCACCGTAGACCTGGAAGGCTTCCGAAGAAACCTTGAGGAAGCTGTCCAGGCAGCCTACAACCTATCCTTTAACGCAGCCCTGCCAACTCCTGAAATCCTACCCCTCCTCCTCGCTAAAGCCTCCACTGAAGCCCTAAACCTCCTAGCCCACAGCGAAATCCCAACACCTGAAACCCTGCCTCTTCTCCTAGCCAAGGCTTCCAGTCAAGCCTCAGCCCTAGCCAGCCGCCTAATCGAAAAAGATGAGTCTTTGAAGGCTTGGCTTCAGGGTTGAAAAGGGGCAATCTTAATATAGGGGGCCGCCTCCAACCGATTATCGCTAACGGTTGAAATCTGGGATGGTGGTGGAAGTGTCTACGGCCTATGTGCATGCAGCCCTCCTCCTCCACTTCGCAGGCCAGCCTATAAACGAGGAAAACCTTAAGAAGGTTTTGGAGGCAGCTGGCATACCTCCAGATGAGGCTAGGGTGAAGGTGCTAACTGCAGCCCTCTCAGAGGTAAACATTGAGGAGGCGATTAAAGCAGCTCCAACACTGGCTGCACCCGCAGCAGCTCCAACTGCAGCCCCAGCCGAAGCCAAACCAGCTGAGGAGAAGAAGGAAGAGAAGAAGGAGGAAGAGGAGGAAAAGAAGGAGGAGGAAGCTCTCTCAGGGCTTGGAGCCCTCTTCGGCTAAACCTAAATTTTTCTTCACCCTCCACCCTATTGGGGTTATGGTTTGGGTGAGCTTGTTTTCGTAGGGCTGGGTCTCAGAGGCCTGGGAGGCCTAACCCTTGAAGGCTTGGAGAGGGCGAGGAAGGCTGACAAGGTTTTCCTCGAACTCTACACGAGCCCCATCTCCGACTTTTCACTTGAAGACTTGAGGAGGCTCCTCGGTAAGCCACCTATCCTCCTTAGGAGAGCCGACTTGGAGGAGGAGGCTGGAAGAAGAGTTCTCGAGGCTGCTGAGAAGGGCTGCGCCGTCCTCATGGTTCCAGGAGACCCCCTCATCGCCACCACCCACATAGACCTTCGGCTTAGAGCCTTAAAGGCTGGAATAAGGGTTGAGGTAGTTCATGCAGCCTCCATCTACTCCGCCGCCCCCTCCATAGCAGGCCTCCAAATCTACAAGTTTGGGAAAACCGTTTCCATACCCTTCCCCAGGCCAAACTACATGCCTGAAACTCCCTACCAGGTTTTAGGGGAAAACCTTTCAAGAGGCCTCCACACGCTCCTCCTCCTAGACTATGATGCCGAGGAGGGTAGGTGGATGACGGTTAGGGAAGGCCTCCAATACCTTCAAACCCTTGAGGAAAGGCTTGGAGGGGGTGTGGCCACCCCTGAAAGGCTTGTCGTAGGCCTCGCAGGTGTTGGTGGGGGAGATGTTGAAATCCGTGGGGGAAGCCTAAGGCGTATGCTTGAAGCCGAGTTCAGGCTTAAGCCGCAAACCATAATAGTTCCTGGAAGCCTCCACTTCGTTGAGGCTGAAGCCTTAAGAGTTCTGGCAGGCGTGAGGGAGGAGGAAATCCGATGAGCCTCCAAGCCGAACTCGAAGAGAAATACAGGCGATACCTGGAAACCCTTGGGAGGGCTCTCTCAACCCTAAGGTTTAAGGAGGGAGACCGAAGGGTTGAGGAGGTAGTCTCCCTAGCCCAATGCTACCGTGAGGATGCAAAACACTTCCATGAGAAGGGAATGCACGCCACGGCGCTGGTTTCCCTAGCCTACGGGGAAGGCCTCCTAGACGCCCTCAGAATGCTCGGCCTCGTAGAGTTTGAGTGGGGTGGAGGGGTTGGAGAGGAAGGGTAAGCTAGTGCTCGCCTCAGGGGTTTTCGACCTCATCCATCCAGGCCACCTCGCCTTCTTGGAGAAGGCTAAGGAGGCTGGGGGGCCCAACGCCACCCTCCTCGTGGTGGTTGCAAGGGATTCAACCGTGGAGATGCTGAAGGGGAGCAGGCCGATAATCCCAGAGGAGCAGCGTAGAATCCTCGTGGAAGGCCTAAAACCCGTGGATAAGGCAGTGCTTGGAAACGAAAGGTTTGACATGGCTGGAGTCCTAGAGCAGTATAAGCCCGACATCGTGGCAGTAGGCTACGATCAAGGCCTAATAGAAGCCGAAGTTAAACGCATAATTGGGGAGAAAGGTTTCCCCATTCAAATCGTTAAGATTGGAAAGTTTGGACCCGAAGGCTTAAACAGCTCCTCTAAAATTAAGAAGCTGATAGCCAGAATTGGAAGGGAACTTGAAAGGTAGGCGAAGCATCTTCACAGCTAATGCTCCCAAAACTCACCGTAATGTTTTCCTCCGAGCATTAGAATCCTTCAAGCCCTAAGCTTAACAGGCTTCCCCCTTAAAATTTTAACCAGCACTAGAAGAAGTCTTCTAGGGTTCCCTTAACTTCAGCCTTGACTTCCCCCCTAACTTTTTCAGCCTCCCTGAAGACGAGTTTACCGTAGACGCCATCATATCCAGGCTTAATTTCCACCCTGTCCTCCCTAACGGCTTGGAGGAGGCTTGCAACCTCTCTTCCAGCCAGCCTCTCAACCTCTTCGTAGGCTGCATCCAAGAGCACGTTGAACTCGCTTCCAAACCTTGAAACCAGCCCCTCGTATATGTTCCAAACCCTTCGGTCCTGGGGGTTTTCCAAGCCCAGCGCTGTGGCGATGATTTCGGATAGTGGTATGAGGTGGATGTAGCCCGGCTTTCCAGGAGGTTTGAAGCCTTCAGGCCTGTCTGCAAGCTCTTCAACCCTCTCCTCCACCCCCTTAGTCATCCTCCTACCGCAGACTGGGCATATCCCCCCAAGCCTTCTAGCCTCCTTGGCGGGCATGGAGACTCCGCACGCCCTATGACCCGTCCAGTGATACTTCCCGTAGGAGGGGTCTGTTTCAACGGTTAGGAGGAATCCTCCAGCCCTCCCAGCCTTCAAAGCCTCGACGATGGCCTTGTAGCTTGGCTCCTTCACTTCTAGGACGTTAGCCTCCCTCCCAAGCCTCCAAGGCCAGTAGCTGTGGCTGTCCGAGTTGGAGATGATGGCAAGCCTGTCAAGCTCGCTAACCCTCCAGTTCATTGGGGGGTCGGAGGAAAGCCCAGTCTCTAGGGCGTGAATTCTGCCAGCCATATCCTGGTAGCAGTCGCTAAGCCTGTCGAAGCCGCTGAAAGCTCCGAAGAGGCTGAACCATGGAGTCCAGGCGTGGGCTGGGAAAATGAAGACTTCCCTTGAAAGCTCTGTTACCGCCTCTACGAGTTCCGGGGGGCTAACGTTCAGCGTAGGCCTCCCATCAGCCTCCAAGCTTCCATACTTTGAAAGCACCTCTGAAACCTGCTCCGCAGTTTCGAGGCTTGGAGCCCAAATTACGTGGTGAATCCGCCTCGTTTTACCCTCAAACTCGGAGATGGTGCAAACCTCGGTGGAAGCCATGAAGTAAATGTTTTCAAGCTTCCCCGGCGGCTTAGGCTCGTAGAGGCCTTCAAAGACTGAGGGTTCAAGATTCTCCCTCAGCTCCCTAAACCAGCCTGGATGAGTAAAGTCTCCTGTTCCAACCACATTTAACCCTTTAATCCTCGCAAACCTTGCAATATGCTGAATATCCATTTCCCTGCTAGTAGCCCTACTATACTTAGAGTGAATATGGCCGTCTAGGATGATTCTCAAAAGCCCCGCCTCTTAACAGCAAAAATATTCTTTCTTGGAGGTGAAAAGCTTAGTGATGACCACCTACCTACTCCTCCTTAAAGCCTCAAAGCCGCTGAGGGTTAGGGTT
>Ga0180302_10000194_pt1 | contig 25308 bp, 28 predicted proteins | sample GuaBasSediGuay17_FD_121794 | JGI IMG/M metagenome (GOLD analysis project Ga0180302, IMG submission 121794) | Subseafloor sediment microbial communities from Guaymas Basin, Gulf of California, Mexico - Guay17, Core 4571-4, 12-15 cm | ecosystem: Environmental > Aquatic > Marine > Hydrothermal... | reverse complement strand
CGCTCTCGCCCTCCTTCGCGCTGACGACTAGGAGCGCGCAGTCGGCCTGGCTCGCGCCCGTGACCATGTTCTTGACGAAGTCCCTGTGGCCTGGCGCGTCGATCAGCGTGAAGAAGTACTTCCTAGTCTCGAACTTGTAGAATCCTAAGTCTATTGTGAGGCCCCTCTCCCTCTCCTCCTTCAGCTTGTCGAGCACCCACGCGAATTTCCACGTCTCCCTGCCGAGCTTCTTCGCCTCCTCCTCGTACTCCCTAATTATCCTCTCGTCCACGGCGCCTATCTCGTAGAGGAATCTGCCCATAAGCGTCGACTTGCCGTGGTCGACGTGCCCGATCACCACTAGGTTTAGGTGGGGTTTCTTAGACCCCGAGGCTCTCCCTGCCGAGCTCATGACATCACCTGCAATGAGGATCAGGTCTAAGGTTTAATAAGACTTTCTACCAGCTAGCCGCGCAGGAGGGGCTGGAGATTCCGGGGAAGCTGAGTAGCCCACGTTGTTGACGGCTAGCTCATCTCTCTACGTGGAGTAGGCCTTTCATGAGCTTCCATGCCTTATCTACCAGAGCGCCAGCCCAAAAGCTATTTAGGATAAACCATGTGAAGAATGGCGCCTTTGAGTAGCCAGTGGGTAGGGGGAGCAGGACAACAGGCCTGCCTCCCCCTACGGCATCCCAGAGCAGCTTGAAGAGCGCCAACCAGGTGATCAGAGAGACGATGGAGCCCTTAAGCCTCTCCTTACTCATCTCCCACCTAAGCCTCTCTATCCTGCTCCTCTCCCTCATCACTCTCTCATACATCCTCCTATCGCGCGCCTCTATAGCCCGCTTCCTCCTCTCCTCCCATTCATTAACCTCGGCCTCAATCCTAGCTATCTTCTCGCGGTTCACCACCAGGGAGCTGATGGCCCTCACGAAGGCGAATGAAAGGTAGATAAGCGCCGTAGCTGTCAAGGCCGCCACCCTGCCGCTGAGGAGCGGCTCAAGCGCTCTCCTCAACGCCTCCACGAGCTCGGCATACACTGCAGGGTCCCCTACCGGCTAAAATTTATAAGAAACACGCCATAGTGAGGAGGTATGCCTAGGCCAGCGCTCAGGTCTAGGACCACTAAGAGGAAGCTTGTGAGGACTCCCGGTGGTAGGCTAGTAGTCCACGTAATAGATAAAAAACACGATTATCCGAAGTGCGCCATTTGCAAGCGTCCACTACATGGCTTCCCTAAGATGACTGCTAGGGAGGAGAGGAGAGGTCACAGACCGCCCACCCGAGCCTACGGAGGTTACCTGTGCAGTAAGTGCTTAAAGAGGGGGTTAAAGGCGGCTGTAGACGCCCTTTACTTCGGCGTCCAAGGCTAGCATTCTTAAGCCGCTTCCCCCCCGACCATTGGGGGGCTTATGAGGAGGCTCGTTATAGCTGTTAGCGGGAAGCCCGGGTCTGGGAAGACTACGTATGCTAAATACCTGGCTGAGAGGTTCAACTTAAGGTACGTGTCTAGCGGGGCACTATTCAGGAGGATAGCCGAGGAGCGGGGACTCAGCCTCCTAGAGCTTCACAAGCTAGCTGAGGAGGACTCCAGCATAGACCTCGAGGTGGATAAGCGGGCTGAGGAGGAGGCGAGGAGAGGCGGCGCAGTCATCGAGGGGCACCTAGCTGTGTGGATCCTCGGGGATTCTGCCGACCTTAAATTCCTCTTCACAGCACCGCTGGAGGTGAGGGCTAGAAGGCTGGCGGCGCGCGATGGCAAAAGCCTGGATGAGGCGTTAGCCGAGATAAGGGCTAGGGAAGAGAGTAATAGGAGGAGGGCTTTAAGGTACTATGGTCTCGACATCGATGACTACTCTGTAGCAGACCTGGTCCTCAACACAGCTAAGCTCGACGTGGAGGGGGTGAAGAAGGTGGTCGCGACGTTCGTTGAGGAGTACCTCCGCCTCCACCCCGAGAAGTCTTAGCGGGACCAAAGATTTATCTACTCAGGGTAAGGGGTCTTGAGCCCTGGTGGAGATTCATGGTGAGATTCCGGCAGGTTGAGGAGATAGCGAAGCTGATGAAGAACATAGAGCAAGTGCGGAATATAGGCACGCTCGCGCACGTCGACCACGGCAAGACGACCACGACTGACTCGCTCCTGATGGCTGCCGGGCTGTTGAGCCCGAAGGTGGCTGGCAAGGCGCTCGCCCTGGACTACGTGGAGATAGAGCAGCTGAGGCAGATGACGGTTAAGGCGGCTAACATATCGCTCTACCACGAGTGGAGAGGCAAGCCGTACGTGATCAACCTAGTCGACACGCCGGGCCACGTCGACTTTACGGGCCACGTGACTAGGAGCCTTAGGATGATGGATGGCGGCCTCGTCGTGGTTGACGCGGTGGAGGGCGTGATGACTCAGACGGAGACCGTAGTCCGCCAGGCGCTCAATGAGTACGTAAGGCCCCTCCTATTCATAAATAAGGTGGATAGGCTGATTAGGGAGCTGAAGCTGAGCCCCCGCGAGATACAGCAGAGGTTCGTCGAGATAGTCAAGGAGTTCAACATGTTGATAGAGCTCTACGCCGACCCTAAGTACAAGGACGCGTGGAAGGTTGACTTCAAGAGGGGTCAGGTCGCGTTCGGCAGCGCTCTACACAGGTGGGGGCTCACCGTTCCCATAGCTGTCGAGAAGGGCGTGAAGTTCGATTACATCATAGACGCGTACGAGAGGGGCTACTACGAAGAACTCGCGAAGGACTTCCCCCTGCACATCGCGCTCCTCGACATGATAGTTGAGCACGTCCCCAACCCTAGGGTTGCCCAGAAGTACAGAGTCCCCAAGCTGTGGAAGGGAGATTTAGACAGCGAGATCGGGAGGGCTATGCTCGAGTGTGACCCGGAGGGCCCCACGGTGATAGCGGTCAGCAAGGTGATAGCTGACCCCCACGCTGGCTTCGTAGTGACGGGCAGGGTGTTCAGCGGCACCGTCAGACCTGGCGAGGAAGTCTGGCTCGTTAACGCTAGGGCTGAGAGCAAGATACTCCAGGTTAGCCTCTACATGGGGCCGTACAGGGAGAAGATAGGGGAAGTGACGGCTGGCAACATAGTTGCCGTGTTAGGCCCGGATAGGGCGAGGGCTGGTGAGACGATAGTCGATATCAACTACAAGGACGTGATGGTGCCCTTCGAGCGGATGGCCTATATTAGCGAGCCCGTAGTCACGATAGCTATAGAGCCCAGGCGGAGCAGCGACCTACCCAAGCTCGTTGATGCCCTCAGGAAGCTCGCAATTGAGGACCCGACCCTCAAGGTCCACATCAATGAGGAGACCGGAGAGTACCTGATCAGCGGCATGGGCACCCTGCACCTCGAGATAGTCCTCTGGGACCTGAAGCAGAGGACTGGACTGGATGTCGTCACATCCCAGCCTATAGTTAGATACAGGGAGACCGTCAGGAAGCAGGGTGAGGTGTTCGAGGGCAAGTCGCCCAACAAGCACAATAAGTTGTACATCTACGTCGAGCCACTGAATGAAGACACGCTGAAGCTGTTACAGGAGGGCAAGGTGTACGCCGACCAGGACTGGAGGATCAGGGCGAAGCTCCTGAGGGAGTATGCTGGTTGGGATAGCGATGAGGCGAGGGGGATCTGGGACATCGATGAGAACTTCAACATATTCGTTAACAGGACATCGGGCGTCCAGCACTTGCGTGAGGTGGCGGATACGATAGTCCAGGGCTTCCGCTGGGCCATGGAGGCTGGGCCACTAGCTCAGGAGCCCGTCAGGGGCGTGAAGGTCGTATTGACTGACGCGATACTTCACGAAGACCCGGCCCACAGAGGCCCCGCGCAGATAATGCCAGCCACTAAGAACGCGATATTCGCCAGCTTCCTCGACGCCGACCCTACGATCCTAGAGCCGATACTGAAGATAGAGGTTAAGGTACCCCAGGAGTGGCTGAGTGGCGTGCTGAGCGTGTTAAACAGGCATAGGGGTAAGGTGCTGAACCTCGAGCAGAAGGGCATGTTAATGAAGGTCGTGGGCGAGATCCCCGTCAGCGAGACCTTCAACCTCGCCGATGAGATGAGGGAGGCCACCCAGGGCAGAGCCTTCTGGGCCACCGAATTCGCCCGCTGGGCTCCAGTGCCTCAGTCAATGCTCCTAGACCTCGTGATGAGCATCAGAAAGCGCAAGGGCCTCCCACCCAGGCTACCTAAAGTCGAGGATTACATCACACTGTAGCCAGGGTAATAGAGCCGCTCTAGCCGATGCTAAACTGCTGCGATCCTACTCCTCCAGTACCTTCTTGACTTCCTGAACCACAGTCTTAAGCTCCGTAACCTCCTTTCTCAGCTCCTCAATCTCCTTAAGCACCTTCTCGAAATGAGGAGCTGACACGCGCTCCTCGGGCCCGTATAAGCCAAAGGTTATCACGAACGCGACGCCCAGTAGGAAGATGAGCATGAAGCTAGACCATATGTTAACCCCACCGAAGTAGATATAGGCCACCGCTATCGCCGCTATAGCCACCCACACAGCGGCTATAACGATTGCCTCACCCCTCATACGGATCCCCCTCAAGCTTCTTAAGCGTCTCAGGAGTCACGCGTATTTCAAAGTCCAGGAGCTCATAGTAGCGGAGCGCTCTCGCCTCGCCCTCAACTAACACTACTTTACTCCTCACAAACCCCGCCCTCTCCAACTTCCTTAGATGCACCTTAGCTAACGCCCGGCTTATCCTGAGGCGGGCGGCTATCTCGCTCAAGTACATGCTCCTCCCCTCCTCGGCCAACAGGGCGAGTATGCGGAGTCTCAGGGGATGCCCCAATGCAGCTAGCCTCCTCGCGAGGATCTCGAACTTTCTACACATGGTGCCGCCTCCAGTTACGTGTAACTAAAAAATTACATATAAAAAATTTTCTATTACTAAACTCGATGCTCGCTCATCCCCAGCCTCCAGCTTGAGGATGAAAGCTCGTGCTCAGAGCTCCCTAGCGCTGCAGCTAGGTGGCGGGCCCGCCGGGACTTGAACCCGGGTTCTCCGGCTCCGAAGGCCGGCGCCTTTCCAGGCTAGGCCACGGGCCCATGAGAGAATGTGATGCGCCCCCCATATAAGCCGCTTGGCGTGGCTGGGATAACGGTTAAAAGGGTGTTTGAGGGGTGGGAGTTGAAAGGTGTGACGAATGGCGTCGACCATAGAAGTGCTTAGGAGCTCGCTGGATAAGCAGGTACTCGTGAAGCTTAAGGGAGGCAGGGAAATGAGGGGCGTGTTGAAGAGCTTTGATCAGCACCTCAACTTGGTCTTGGAGGATGCAGAGGAGAGTAAGGAGGGGCGTACTCGCAAGCTCGGCACAGTACTTGTAAGAGGCGATAACGTTGTATTCATAAGCCCAGCGCAGTAGCCCGGAGTGGAGTACAGCGAGTAGCGACTCCCCTAAGTTAGGAATAAGAGCTTGTAAGCAGAAGTTCACGCATATGCCGCTTACGCTAGCTGAAGTCCTGAAGGCCTCCATAGGCTTTGAAAAAAAGGATGAGCGAGTTCTACAGGAGGTTTGCAGAGGTAGCACCTGCTCACAAGATCCTACTGCTCAGGTTCTCGTCAGATGAGGCTAGACACGCGGAGATCATCACCCAGCTGATTGAGGAGGCGAGCGGCGCTATCCTGAGCCAGCAAACCCCCAGAGCTGTAGAGGAGGCCTTAACCAAGGCTAAGGAGGGGGAGCGCCAACTAGTCAGGGTTGTTAACTCCCTGAGGGCGAGTGGTCGAGTAGAGAGGGAGACGCTATACCAGGTCATGTTCGCAAATGAGGAGTGCTCAGTTGAGTTCTACAGAACACTATACAGCTCCCTCGGTCCTGAGGAGAGGCGCATGCTGCTCAGAATTTTGGAGGAGGAGTATGAGCACCTCGAAGCAGCTAGACGCCTGCGCTCAAGTATCCGGGAGAGATAGCGGTATAGAGTCGGCGCATAAGACGGGCTTGGGCGTGAAGCCAAGTTTTAAATAGAAAAGTAGCAGGAGTCGAGTGGTGTTGTTAGGTGGTTAAGGGCACGACCTCATTCGGGAAGCGGGGGAGGGGTAAGACGCATATTAGGTGTAGGAGGTGTGGCAGGCATAGCTATAACATTAGGAAGCACTACTGTGCGGCCTGCGGCTTTGGGCGCTCAAGCAGGATGCGGAGGTACAGCTGGCAGAACAAGAAAGTCAATAGGGTGAGGATAAGGTAGCGCACGATATGAAGGTTGTAGTCAGAGCGGAGGTTAGACCCACAGAGGATAAGGAGAAGGTAGTAAAAGCCCTGCTAAACCTCTTTGACTTGCAGTTAAAAGAGGAGGCTTCAGGGCACGTGAAGTTGATCGTGGGTGAGGGGGGAGAGGAGGTCTTAATGAAGTTTAGGCGCCTCCTCATGGAGCAGCGCATCCTCGACGCTGCTCGCCAGTACCTCTTAAGGGGCATGCATGAGAGAGGCTTCTCCTTCTACCTCAACAAGCAAGCTGCTTACAGCGGTAAGATTAGCTTCTGCTCATTCGAGTACGGTGAGAGCCCCCTAGGCCCTATAGTCGTGGAGGTTGAGACGGAGGATCCTCAGAGAGCTGTGCTGTGGCTAGCTCCGAGAACTGTACAGGGCACGCCCGTGGAGGAGGTGAAGAAGCCGCCTGATCCCTAGTCGTTAAGCCTTGAGAGCGATGCTACTAAGCTCCCTGTACCCCACCGCCTCAGAGTAATCCTTAGGAGGTCCTCGCTGAGGTAAGACCGCCTAAATATCCTGCGTGCCTCGGCTAAGAGCCCCTCGAGGTCTGAGTACCTGTTACTGTAGTGAAATAGGAAGAGCAGCTTTACCCTCGCCTTAGCCGCGCACTCGGCTGCTGCAGCGGCTGTTGAATGGCCACTAACCTCCGCCTCCTCCTCATGCTCTGAGGTGAACGTAGCGTCATGTACGAGGAGGTCCGCTCCCGATGCTGCCTCTGCAAGCGCGTCACAGGGCATCGTGTCACCGCTATATACTATCTTCAGCCCCCTCCTGGGAGGGCCTACGACGTCTTGAGGCCTAATTACCCTGCCATTCGGCAGCTTGATGGTTAGCCCTTGAATGAGCATCTTCCTCAGGGGGCTAGGCGGAATCCCCAGCTCCTCAGCCTTCCTTTCATCAAACTTCCCCGGCAAGTCTCGCTCAATAATCAAGTAGGCGTACGCCTCCACTTTATGCTCCACGGGCACCGCGACTACCGTATACCCTCCACGAGATATTATAACTCCGGGCTTAACCACCCCTATCTCCAATGGGTACCCAAGCTCATCTCTTACCAACGCCGCCTCTAGGTACTTCTTAATGCCGCGCGGGCCCCACACCTCGAGACGCCGACTCCTACCCCACATCCCCAGCGACTCCAGTAGCCCGGGCAGCCCATACACGTGGTCTCCATGCATGTGCGTCACTAGTATGGCCGCTAGCTTGTTCACCTTTAAGCCCGCCTTTAACACCCTATACTGAGCCCCCTCCCCACAGTCAAGGAGTATGTAATCCCCCCGTAGTTTGACTAGGATGCTGGGCAACCATCTCCTAGCTGAGGGGACCGCAGATCCAGTCCCCAAAAACGTGACTTCCGCCAGCCCACCTGACACGCTATCACCCATGCCTCACTACCTATGCTAAATTAGGCTTGCTCAGGTGCTCACCCCGAGGCGCGTATGCGCCACCTTGCAGAGCTGTCTTTAAGTGGGGCACTAGACATATGACCCTCGTTAAGCCGCTATGCACGTACACTGGATACTTCTCAAGGAGGGGGAGCTGCTCCCCCACCCCCTTAAGGCTTTGGGGGACGCCACTCCCCTCAGGCCTGATGAATACCAGGCTTCCCCCATTCTTGAGGACTCTAGCGCTCTCCGTTATCAAGCGCTCATAGACCCTATTCAGCTCTAAGCCGTGGGTAGGGGCTAGCCGCCCATAAGGGGGATCCGCTGTTACTGCATCGAAGCACGACTCCCGGAAGGGGAGCATTCTAGCGTCGCCCGCCACGACATCGCACAAAGCATCGCAAGAGAAGTGCTTCAGGTTCCTCCAGGCTCCCTCAACTACCTCCCTGTCCAAATCGACGCCCACCGCCTCTAGCCCCCTAGCCGCAGCCTCTATCAGGACGCTGCCGGTCCCACAGAATGGGTCTAGAACCCTATTTTCAGCAGCTGCTAAGTTCACCAGTATCCTGGCATCTTCTGGAGTAAGTGAGGCTGGATGAGTGAAGGGCTTAAAGCGCGAAGCGCGTAGCCTAAGCCTATCACCTCTAGGCTTAAGCAGTAGCACGCCGAGGATCGCCGCTTCAGCTGAGACCACTAATCTCACCACGAGCTCAGGCCTGCTTAGATCAACTCTGCAGCGCCCTCCACAGGCATCGTATACGGCATCGCCCACCTTAGCCGCCAGCTCAATCGAGCTAGTAGGGGGAAAGCCCCCCAGCTTCCTAACCCTTACTGCGAAGCTCCTCCCCTCTACCTCGCTCCACTCAGCGCTTGCTGCCAGCTCTCTGTAGAAGTCGACGTCAGGCCGGGGGTCGGTGGCCCAAGCCTTGGCCAGCAGCACCTCCTGGAGGAGCACGCACTCGTAGAGCAGTGCGAGTGCATCTCGTACATTACCTGGCTTGACTGGCATGAGGCCTATCCGAGACCCTAGCCTGAGTAATCTGCGGCCGGTAACTCTCTCAACTTCCCGCATCCCAAGCTGGGGTAGTGCACCAGAGACTAGTACGCCAAGCCACTGCTGTGGAGCGCCCACCCTCCCGCGGCTCATTACGGCCTCACAGCTCGCTGCTCTTCGCATACGCAGCGCGGCCGGGTTTGCCCATCAGAGTCGAGATCGCGGCCAGCACAGCTAAGACCACTATCGTGAGGGCTATCCAGTAAAGTAATGTGAAGATGCTGCCCGTGCCTACGAGCACTTTGCTGTACTCTAGTAGCACCTGCCTGAAGAGTAGAAGGAGGACTAAGGCCCCGTAATCGCTGAAGCCCACCTTCTTATCGCTGAATACCGCGTCGAGAACTTCCGCAGCTAAGGGGAGGGAGAGGGATAGTACCATCAGGTCCAGCACTAGGACCTGCTCTCCCATGCTCGCGAGGAGGAAGTAGCCTAGAGCCTCGAAGACTCCTACTCCCCTAAGCTCGCTGACTCGGTTAACGCCCGTCATTAGAGCTAGGGCTATCAGCAGGAGGGAAGCTACGAGGGACGCGAAGAGGAGGGGAGATGCGTGGTAGATCCTCTTGAGTATCTCGTCTAGCGAGAAGCCCTTGATAAGCATCGATAGGCCCAGAACTAGTAGGAGTAGGTGCCACACGTAGCCGGGGACTAGTATCGAGAGCATCATGTAGAGCGCTATGAGCGCGCCAGGCACGCCAAGCGAGTACTTCTTGTACTTCTCCTCCTCGAGGAGCCTCCTCAGATATCTCAATATCAGCAGGAAGGACTCCTCCACGCCCCTCGACTGCTGAACCACTACTCGCTGGACTGAAAGCACAGGCACTCTCGACTGGAGTATGGGGAGTACGAGTTCGTCGGTCGGCCCGTCGGAGACCAGGATCGCCGCGTCAAACTTCCTCGACGCTAATATCTCGTCCAGCTCCTCTCCTATCCTCATATCAGCCTTAACTCCCTCGTCCCTATGTCCGGCTACCAGGGCAACCTCCACCTCCTCAAAGCCGCCCTCAGCCTTAAGCTCGCGATACATTTTGAGGGCCGCGAAGATGGCGTTCGCATCAGAGTCCTCTGGGCGCTTCATGGCGAACTCGACGGCTACCTTCTCAACGGCATCCTCGCCTACGAGGGGCGTGCGTACGCCCACTACCTCCTCAACATCATTATCCCTGTCAACGCACAACACTAGCACGGATCTGGGCTTAGGCCTCATTAGCCTCAGCTTACAGTGCCCTCCGCCCTAAATAGGCTTAGCTTCTGTAGAGCTCCCATCGATTAAACGCCCACATGTGAGCGCCACATTAAGGGATAGGAGTATAACCCGTGCGCTCCCATCCACTATGTGAGCAGCTGCGTGGAGTTCTCCTGCTGCACTCCTCCAACCCAGCGGCCCCCAGTACGGCTAGCGCGCCGCGCCGTTGACGTGCTCCTGCTTAGCATGGTACGCGACGGGCTAATAGCTCCTAGGCACCGCCGCGCCCTGCTCTCAGCCTTGACCCTCCTGAGTAGAGAGGAGGTGACATTAGAGGTATTGGAGAGCATAGCCCCCTCGGACGTGTACAGGGTCTTTAGGCATTTGAGAGGGATGTTCAGCAATAGCATCGAGGGGCTACCAGCGGTCTACCCACTGCTCCTCGAAATGCCCCTGACTAGCGTTCTGCCGCCCCTGTACACGCTGGCCTTATCGCCATGGCGGCCATCTAAGGTCGTCATAGAGGCATGCCCGGGCCTAGAGCCTAGAACTCTGAGGATACTAGAGCACGCCAGCGCCGCGCTTGGTGTAGCTGTAGAGTTCGTAAAGTGTAAGAGGGGGCCTGGGGCGTTAGCCGTGCTAGGCGAAGCTGAGCCGATAGACATGCTCGAAATTGCGCTAGGCGACCTTAGGGAGGTGGGCTCAGACATCCTCTCAGAGATCGTGGGAGGGGGTGGCGTTATGACTGGGAGAGCGCTGATGGATCTTTTAAATGAGCAGGGCCTAAAGGCTCTTAAGCTCCTCTTAGCCTTTGACTTCCTACGCGCCTATCCATCTCAAGGCGGACTCCTGATCTACGTGAGCGAGAAGGGGCTAGAGTATGCGCTGTCTAAGTCCTAAGCCTCGCCCCTCAAGTACTCTGGCACCTCGAAGTCCTCACCCCCCTTAAAGATCCTCTGCAGCTCAGCGTAGACGTCCTCAAAGCCTCTGGAGAGCTTCGAGGATACGAAGTAAGTTGAGAAGGATTCTACGAAGCCGCAGATGGCATCGAGGAGCCCCATGATCATAAGCCTTTCCTCGCCAGCCAGCTCCCTCTCCAGCTCATTGAGCAGCGCCTGAGGACTCCTGATCCACTCAAGCATCTCCTCAAGCTCCTTCTCCGAGAGGAGGTCTATCTTGTTGAAGATGTTGAGCTGGGGCATTTTGAAGCGGTAGTAGACTGATGAGGCGAGGAAAAGCTGTGAGGCGAAGGAGGAGGGGGATTTTGAGACAGCTGCATCGACTATGAAAGCCACCCCACACTTCTCCCCCGCCAACTCCCTCACTACCTCAGCCCCGCTCCTCCTAAAAGCGAAGACCTCCATCTGGCCTGGGGTATCTACTAGCACGTAGCCTCCACTAGCGCTCTCCTCTACCTCCTCCTTAAGGCTCGAGACGTAGTTCAGCATGAGGTCTACCGACGCGATAATCGCGCCATTAGGCCCCAGCTCATACTCCTCCATCACCTGCCTAGCCGTGACGTAAGCGCGCACATCCACGTCTGGGACGTAGGGCGTGTACTCAGCCGCGGGATCGAGGTTGACCGTGATGTACGGTATCTCGTTACTGCTCAGCCAGTCGGCGAATGAGGCCACGAAGGTAGACTTTCCGGAGCCAGCTGGCCCCACTACGAACAGTGTGAACGCTGTCATAATGGCGGCCTGCGCTTGCCAATGAGCCTGCCCCCGCTCTCTCTTAGCGCCTCGTAAGCCGCCTCTAGCTCATCCCTCGTGTAAACCCTTCCACAGCTAGTGCAGATGAACGTCTTTGTGTTCCTGTCGTAGAACAGCTCGCCTCCGCACTCGGGACAGCGCTTAGGCATCTCCGCTTACCGTGTGTCCCTAGGCTCTAACTCCCATTTAAAGATTACAGCCCTGCAGGCGTAGCCTTTAAGGCGTTTACACGGCTGTAACTATCGTCATGAGCGCGGTTAAGCTGCTCTCGGTCAAAGTTGAGGTCCCCGAGGGGGTTAACGTAATCCTGGGCCAGGCCCACTTCATAAAGACGGTTGAGGACCTCTACGAAGCCGTGGTTGGCTCGGTGCCTAGTGTGCGCTTCGGCCTAGCATTCTGCGAGGCCTCGGGAGATAGGCTGGTGAGGGTAGAGGGCAACGACGAGGAACTTAAGGCGCTGGCCGCTAAGGCAGCCCTCAACGTGGGTGCCGGCCACTTCTTCATCATATACGTCAGGGGGGCGTGGCCTATCAACATGCTCAACTCCCTAAAGCAGGTTCAAGAAGTCGTCACGCTCTACTGCGCGACGGCCAATCCTGTGGAGGTGATAGTGGCGGAGACTGAGCAAGGGCGCGCCGTCCTAGGCGTGGTGGACGGGTATAAGCCCCTGGGTGTGGAGGATGATGCTAAGGCGCGCGAGCGAATGGAGTTCCTCAGGAAGATAGGGTATAAGCGGGGGCTTTGAAGTTCAAGCAGAGCATAGTAGTGAGGACTGACATCAGGATGGGTAAGGGCAAGTTAGCGGCTCAAGTAGCTCACGCTGCTGTCGCCGCAGCTGAGGCCGCCAGGGTAGAGAGGCCAGAGTGGTTCGAGGAGTGGATGAGGGAGGGGCAGAAGAAGGTGGTATTGAAGGTGAAGTCGCTTGAGGAGTTATTGGAACTCCACGAGAGGGCGAGGCGCCTAGGCCTGCCCACCGCGTTGATCAGGGATATGGGGCTTACCCAGCTCCCCCCCGGGACCATCACGGCGTTAGCCATCGGCCCGGCGCCTGAGGAGCTTGTCGATAAAGTCACGGGCAAGCTAAAGCTGCTGTGATTGAGATGCCTTCCTTAACTCGATCTAAGCTCGATGAAGAGCTTGGGATGAAGTTCTATGCCACGCATAGTAGCGGTATAGGAGGAGTCCTTAGGGAGAGGGACGAGGATTTCATAGTCATAGAGGTGGCGTTAGGCAGGGTTCTGTGCACTCCCCGCGACGTGAGTAAGTTAGGCGGCGGTGAGGGCGAGTACACATGGTTTCTCCTCGAGAAACGGGGGATAGATACCGTGACCGCGTTGAGGGCTATCGCTCGAGCCCTTGGAGTGAGTCATAAGCGGCTCAGTGTAGCTGGGCTGAAGGACGCGCATGCTGTGACGTTCCAGCTGGCTTGCGTAAAGGGGGTGGAGCCCTGCGAGCTGCCTAAGCGAGTGGGAGACAGGGTGTGGATACACAGGGCGTTTAAGATGCCCTTTAAGTTAACCCCCGGCATGCTCTACGGCAATGCCTTCCGGATAAGGGTGAGGAGACTGGAGGCAGGATCTACGGAGTCTGAGGAGAGGATTCAGCGAATATGTGCTGAGCTGGAGGAGGTGGGGGGTGCACCGAACTACTACGGCTACCAGAGGTTTGGCACCATTAGGCCCCTGACGCACATCATAGGTAGGCATGTATTGAGGGGGGAGTTTGAAGACGCTGTACGCACATTATTGACCCGCATTTACCCGGGTGAATCGCCGAGAGCTAAGGAGGCCAGGCGCTACTTGGCGTCCACGTGGGACTTTAAAGGCGCCTTAGAGATATTCCCTCGCAGGCTACACCACGAGCGTGCTATCATACACTACCTGGTTAAGCACCCCGGCGACTATGCTGGCGCCATAAGAACTCTACCCCTATCGGTGAGGCAGCTCTTCATAGGGGCGTTTCAAGCCTATCTGTTCAACCTAGTCCTGAGCAAGCGCCTCGAGGCTGGGCTCCCGCTCTCCAGGGCTGTGGTAGGAGACTTAGTCGCGCTACGCCGCGACGGGGATCTGGGGAGCATACTCCGGGCCAATGAAAGCAACTTAGATAAGGTGAATAGGCTCATAGCGAGTGGACGAGCCGAGGTTGTAGCAAACGTCCCGGGCTACTCCACTACCCTTGCAGAGGGAGTGCCTGGAGCAATCGAGAGGGAGGTGCTCGCAGAGGAGGAGGTGTCGATAGACATGTTCAGGATCCGCCATATGCCAGAGCTCTCCTCAAGGGGCACTGTAAGGCCCGTAGCGCTCCGGCCGGAGGACATGCGCTTCGAGGTGATCGCTACAGAGGAAGGAGCCGCCGCGCTCTTCAGCTTTACGCTCAGGAAGGGCATGTACGCGACAGTCCTCATGCGGGAGTTCGTCAAGCCTGAGGACCCAGCCGCGCAGGGCTTTTAGCGCCCAGGCTAAGGGTTTTTACGGCTATCATCCAAGGTGTCAGCAGCACGGTGAGCGGGCTTGAGGAACATAGTGCTATCCAGAGACGCTGTCTCCGAGCTACTGGGAGCGCTGAGGTATGCAAGGCGGGCACACCAGCGGGTAATGCTAGTGCTAACCGGCGATAACGATGGGAACCTCGTCATGGGGGCGGTGGAGGCGGTGAACTTGTTCCTCAGGATAGGAGGCGAGGTAAGGGAGGGGCTCCTCTACGTTTATCACGCTTTCTACGAGGATGGGTGTGCGCGCAGAGAAGCGTTTGAGCGAGCCTTAAAGAGGGCTTGTAACGTATCCTACATACCGTATCACGAGAGCATTAAGCTCCTGGGAAGGACATTTGACGCCGCCATAATAGACCTTATCAATAATCTCGAGCCTAACGACCTGGGCCGCCTCTCGGGCATCGTGGACGGCGGCGGGCTGTACATTCTCCTGATGCCCCCCTTCAATAAGCTGACGAAGGAGATAGTGACGAGGTTCCAAAGCACTCTGCTAACCCCTCAGTACGGGCCTGAGCACTTGCGGAGGTACTTTGAGAAGAGGTTTGTGGCTAAGCTGTACGAGCATAGGGGCATCATAATATATGATGTCGATGAGCGCCGCCTACTTAAGGCTTCTGACCTGCCCAGGAGGATGAAGGCATTTAAGAGAAGCCCTCCCGAGGTGCCGGAGAAGAGGCTCTTCCCTGAGCCCATTTACAGGCTAGCGCTCACTAAGGATCAAGTGGAGGTCCTAAAGCTGCTGGAGAGGCTCTATGAGAGGCCGGAGAAGGGTACTAAGCGAGTCGTGATAGTGACGGCAGACAGGGGGAGGGGGAAGTCGTCAGCGATAGGAATGGCCCTCGCAGGCCTGGCGCATAGGATTAGGAGGGCTAAGGGGACGTGTAGGATAGCGGTCACCGCGCCCAGCGAAGCTAACGTACAGGAACTCTTCAAGTTCGCGAGGCGAGGGCTAGAGAGGCTGAATCACGAGGTTGAGATTGAAGAGAGACAGGGCTTAGTGGTGGGAGTCAGGGCTAAAGGCATAGAGATAAGGTACTTTAAGCCGCTGGAGGCAGTCGCTAGGCGCGCTGACCTGCTAGCAGTGGATGAGGCGGCATCGCTCCAGGTGCCCATGCTATTCGCCCTCCTTAAGCGGTATGATAGAGTCGTGTACTCCTCGACGATACACGGCTATGAGGGTGCTGGAAGGGGCTTCTCGGTCCGTTTCCTTCGAAGGCTCAGGAGGCTGAAGAACGTAGAGGTGTATGAGTACGAGATGGAGGAGCCCATAAGGTATTCAGCTGGAGACCCGGTGGAGGAGTGGGCCTTCGATACACTGCTGCTTGATGCGGAGCCTGCTACGCTAGATGAGGAGGACGTCAAGTGCGTGGAGGCTATGGACGTGGAGTACTTCGTGCCTGATCCTGAGGAGTTCTTCCTCCGTGACGAGCAGGCTCTCAGGGAGTTCTTCGGGATCTACATAATGGCTCATTACCGCAATAACCCCAACGACCTCGGGATGATGATGGACGCGCCCCACCACATGGTTAGGGCTCTAAAATTGAGGACGGGGAAGATAGTAGTATCCCTAGAGCTAGCGGAGGAGGGGCCCCTCGACGAAGAACTGGCGAGAGAATCGTCGAGAGGCGCGTGGATTATGGGCAACATAATCCCCGATCGCTTAATCAAACACTACAAGCTGGTAGATTTCGGCAGGTTCAAGGGCATAAGGATAGTGAGGATAGCTACCCACCCAGAGCTGTGGGGTAAGGGCCTTGGATCACGAGCCCTGAAGGAGGTGGAGAAGGAGGCTAGGGAGAGGGGGTATGATTGGGTAGGCGCGGGCTTTGGTGTCACGTATGAGCTACTGAATTTCTGGCTTAAAAACGGGTACATACCCGTGCACCTAAGCCCTGATAGGAATCCGGTGAGCGGTGAGTATTCAATCCTCGTAGTAAAGCCGCTAAGGGAGGAGGTCGCCAAATACATCGAGGTAATAGCGCGGGAGTTCAAGAGGAGGCTGCTGCACTCGCTTGCTGAGCCTTACCACGACTTGAGCCCCAAGGTGGTAAGGGCGCTACTCCACGCAACGCCCGCCTCAAGCGTCACGCCCAGCCTCACCGTATATCAGGTGGGGAGGCTTGTGTCCTACGCGTGGGGGGATATGACGCTGGAGAACTGCATGGACTGCATGGGGGAGCTCGCGCGTGCTTACTTCATGTGTGGTCACGAATTCCTAAGCGAGGAGCAGGAGCTCCTGCTAATAACCAAGGTCCTGCAGGCTAAGAGCTGGAAGGTGGCGTGTTCAGAGCTCAACATCCCACCCCCGCGGGCAATGGATGAGTTAAGGGCCGCTGCCAGGGCGATGTGTGAGGAGTTCTACGGCATTAAGAGCGAGCAAGATGGTGAGAAATACCTCTACCTCACCTTAATGTGAATCGCTGGGGGATGGGGGAAGTTTACTCCTCAATTCCGGGGCCAGACTCAGAGCTAGGTCGAGAGCCTTCACGACCTCATCTGCGCTAAAGCTGCCCCTCCCGCCCTTCTGAATCGCACACACGTTGTCCTCCTTATCTATTGCGAAGGTAATGCGAGCATCCATCACTAACTCCTCCTCGTAGCAGGGATCTACCACCAGCGCGTCGCCTATCTTGGCAATAGTCACGAAGACTGGAGCGTCGCCGATTGGCAGTGGAACTCTCTCCTCCTCCATCACCAGGTTACCATTCGATGATATGCTCACCTTCGGTATCTTGGAGGTCAGTAATGCGGCAACTGCAGCCAGCCCGGACGCGTCCATGAGGTTGCCATCATGATCTATCGGGTATATGTCAATGTAGATCCTCCACACGTGCTTGCCGGGAACCAGGGCTAGCTCCTCAAGTTTTATAGTCGATGAGCTCCTTAGACCCCTGTCAATCACCCTAGCCAGCTCCACGTCATTCTCGTCGGGAGGTCCCGGCTCGAATATGGGCGAGGCCATCGGTATCAGCTCCGCGTACACAATCTGTATTCCCTTGTCAGGTGTATCAGGGAATGGCGAGCCTAGGGAGGCCTTTACTCCGGCTATCACCTTTGTATGGCCTATTGAGACTCGGGCTGACCCTTCAGCATTTCCCACAACTCCAGTCTCCACTCTTACCTCCCTGTACTCATCAGCCCTCCTTCCATCAACTCTCTCGCCCCGCTTAAGCATGGATAGTATGGCCTCCCTACGCGGCGCGGGTATCACGGTGTGTACACGCTCGCTCATCTCATCACCTCGCTGCCCTCAACTTCCTCCAGAATTCTAGAGTACTTCTCCTTGAGAGCCCTCTTCTGCTCCTCGTAGAGCTTGGCTATCGCCTCCCTAGCCATCTGCAGGGCCTGTACTACCTCATCCCTCGTAAATCTTCCATCAGCCTGTATGAGCGTTATCTCCCCGAGTCTGGGCATCATGGCTATCGGCATATCGCCTTCACCATACTGATCCTCAATGCCGTTTATGTCTATGGCCAGCTTACCCTCTATCTTGCCCACCGAGACCCCTGCCACTAAGTCCCTCATTGGGATGCCAGCATCGGCTAGCGCCACCGACGCAGCTGTTATAGACGCCACCCTGGTGCTACCATCCGCTTCTATGACCTCAATGTACACGTCGACTGTCGTGCGGGGATACTCCTCCAGGAATATTGCTGGCTCTAAAGCCTCTCTTATCACCTTTGAGAGCTCAACTTCCCTCCTGGAGGGCGCGGGGTTCTTCCTATCGGGCACGGAGAAGGGTAGCATCGAGTACTTACACCTGAGGAGCATCCTGTCGGGGAGCGCCTCATGGCGGGGGTGAACTTCCCTCGGCCCGTAGACCGCTACTAGTATCTTATTCCTGCCCAGCTCTATATAGGCTGATCCATTCGCGTTCTTGAGCACACCCGCCTCTATCCTGCACTTCCTTAGCTCGTTCAACGCCCTGCCATCCAGCCTCCTCCCCTCTTCATCCAGCAGCTTTATACCCTCAGCCCCGCCCACCCACATCACCTCTCGAACTTAGCGCCTCCTCTACGAGCTGCTTAGCTGTAGCTAAGGGATCGGGTACGTACGCTTCCTCACATAGCCTCTTTATCACGTAAGCCGCCACAGCCTCCCTCTCGGAATCCTCGCCCACTACCAACACACGTCCATTCCTCCCAACCACGAGCTCTACATCAAGTACGTCCCTCAAGTAGTTCACCACCTGGCCCTTCCTGCCGATAATCCTAGACACGCGGGAGGGTGGTATCTCCACGAGCAACCCCTTGCTCACCTTGCCCAGCTTAGATTCCTTTATGGTGAGCAGGGGGTCGTGAGCGAAGTCGAATGAGAGCACCTTAGCTATCACTACGTCGCCTACCTTCAGAATCTTAGAGAGATCCCTCTGCAAGGTTGTGGGGCGCGGGAATACTTCAGAGACCTGTAGAAGCGCCATGTAAGGCGAGTTTATGTCAATGACCCAGGAGGTCGGGCCTATGTCGACTACCTTGCCAATGACTATGTCGCCTTCCACAGGCACGTAGCTCCGCTTAAGCGGTATCAGCCTTACGCGGCGCGGCTTTTCTACGACGGCAACGCTCAGCACCTTAGCGTAGTGCCTCCTGCCGCTTGAGAAGTGAGGGCCTAGTACCTCACACCTCCCCTCAGCAACCAGCTCTCCCGGCACTACGATTTGACCATTAGACACGCGTATCGGCATCGGCGTACCCACGCCATAACTCCCTAAAAACTAGTAGTATTTTAGTCTACTCTCGGACTCAGAACCCACCGCAGCTGGTTTAGCCTCAGGAACCCGCAGTGATAGCGGAGTTCAGGCATCGCGCGGCAGCCCCCATAGCCGCTCAACCGGGCTCAATCCTCAGGATGTAGTTCTGAGGACTTTAACCTCCCCCTCGCCTCGGGTCAGAGCGTTAATACGCTGTATGAGGCTCTCCACAACCCCTGCCGGGACCTCCAACTCAGCTATCCACGTCCCATCGCTCTGGTAATCGCTCCTCACGAGCTTGCCCATCTTGGCTACCACGCCATATGCCCTGCCAACATAGCGTGGGGGTATCTTAATGCCTACAAGGGCCTTAGCTAGCTTGAGAGGTAGCACGCGGCTTAGCGCCTTAATAGCTTCCTGCACCTGAACCTCAACGGGCTTGAAGGGATCGATAGGGAATCTGGCCTCCTCAAGCGCTAGTTCTATGCGCTTAGGCGGGTGGGGCAGTCCAGTGCGAGGATCCACGGCGTTGCGCGCTATGAAGTCTATTATCTGCCTCTTCTTCATCTCTATAAGTTCCCTCCTCTGCTCGGCTGTGAGCTGGAGCTCGCCATGCTTGATTATGACTTCCGCCACCTTCAGGACATCATCCGTTCCAAACACCTTCTTCAAGTCCTCTGGGGATGCCTTCAGGCCCCTGCGCACGTCGTAGTACACGTGAGGGCTCTCCACCACCTCCCTCAACTCAACTTCTTTACCGCTCCTCAGCAACCAAGCCTTCTCCACGTCTACGACTACTTCAAAGCGCTTGCCCCCCCTGTTAAGCCTAGCCACGCCTAGCCTCTTCTTGCCGCTCATCCCTGTTAAGGGAGTTACAACCTCAGTTAAATGTTTCAGGAGAGGGGGTTTCCAGAGGTGCTTAGCGCGTATCTACGAGAAGTCCCTCATTGCGGGTTAAGGGTATTAAGCTGACAGCGTCGTATAGCATGGCGGCCGTGAAGAGGGAGGTGAAAGCGGAGCTGTGAAGAGCTGCAAGCTGCTGAGCCGCCGCTAGCCCCCTCACTCTATCCACTTGCCGCTTGACAGCTTCTCCGGTATGTACCTCTCAGTGAGGAACTTGAAGCCGTGACCGCTGAGGGCTTCTATCTCCACCTTCTCCTGCCGCTGGAGGAAAAGCTTCAGCTGTCTCATCCACTCCTTAGATTGCCTGAACCAGGGGTAGTTCATGAGTTCCTTAGCCCGCTTCAAGTCCCGCTCCCTGGCCTTTATTATGAAGTTCCGGGGGATCTTGTACTCATAGATGTCCGTCACTGTCAGGCCGAGGAACCTAGCTCCGGGAGTTGCGAGCCTCTCACTCTCGTAGCCCAGTGATATCGACCCGCTCCTGTACACGCTGTATATGTAAAAGCCGTAGGGATCCGCATCGGTTAGCACGTAGACCGGCAGGCCGAACTCTTCCCACAGCCTGCGCACCATGCGCCTCGTGCTCCTATCCGGCTGGCCCTTGCCCGTCACTAAGAGACACTTGTTCTTCTCCCAGAACCTTTCCTTGTTCAGCCTGTTGAAGATAGCGTCCTTCTCTATCACTAGCACGTACTCCGCGTCCACATCTAGGATCTCTAGGGAGTCGGGGTTGGGGGGTATCGAGTAGGCGCCATCGCCCATTCTAGAGCAGTCAATGACGTCTCCGGCCGACCTGACGACTAGGCGGCCCACTATCTTCCCCTTCGTGTCGTGAAGTATCCCCATGTGCTCCCTAAGTAGCCCAGTGGCTACCTCAATATCCTGTATGACGGAGTCCGACTCCCTCTGACTGTCCCACGTCTCCTCCCTCCTCTTCCTGCCGTGCTCATCCACGTACTCTATCGTGTGCTTGCCAGCGTAGTAGAGGTCCCTTATAGTCGGATAGTCCCCCTCGCGCCTAGCCCTCACAATTAGTGAGAGCATCAAGACCGTCTGCATGAACTTCTTGGCCTCACCCATGTCCAGGAACTCTCTCCTGAGCTTCCTGGAGCCTAGCCTCAGCATCTTAGACTTGGGATCCCAGATCACGTTGGCGAGGGTCCTAGCCGGTATCTCAAGCGTGGGAGGCTCGCCCCTCAGTATCTGGTCCCGCAGCTTCCTCCCCAGCGCCTCCAGAATCTCCAGCACCCTCATCTCATCCGCGCTCATCGCGCCACCCCCCTCTGCGCGAGCCTGGACTTGACGAGCTCTAACAACCTCCTCCTCAATAAATCCTCGCCATCTCCCGTTACGTAGCCTATGGCCCTCGCTACCTCATCCACGTACTTCCTTATGGTGACCTCCCACCTCCTAACCTCCATCATCCTCTCGAGCCTCGAGAGATGCCTGCGCAGCCTCCTGGCGCACTCTCTCAACCCCATCTCCAGCTCCCTCTCAACTTCGGGTACGTCAGCCACGGCCTCCTTTCCAACTCCCTTGAACGGCACCTTAGTTGAGCATACGTGAGTCACCACCGCTAGGGGGGCTGGCATCTTCACCTTATATACGCTCCAGTCTATCTTCCTCACCACCTTCTTGGCGACGTCCACTCCTTCATCGTAGAGGAGGGGTATCCGGTTAGCGAACCTGTATAGTATTGGCTCCTCGGCAGGCGGCACTCCACCTCCATACGCTATAGCGACCTCCACTATGAAGGGATGCCCAGCGTATGAGGAGGGCGGCCTCGTGACGGCAGTGGCGAACTCGGGCTTTAGAACGCTCTTAACCCCCTTAACCAGTAGATCCTCGCCCAAGGGAGATAGCGTTATAGGCCTAGGCCTCCTCCACCCATCGTAGGCTTGCATCTTAGCGGCTAACTCCTCAAGATCCTCTACCTTCAACTCCTTGACCTCCATGTGGGGATCAAAGCCCGCCCACTCACAGAACTTCTGGGCGGTGATGGGGCCCACGCCATCGAAGTGCGTTGAGAGGAACTTCACAAGGGGGGTTCCCCTCCTACACCTCTCGACCATTCTCCTCAGCATCTCGACGTCAACGCCCCTGGGATGAGGCTTCCCGACAGCTGGCGCTGGCGGGAGCTTGTTCGACGATCTCTCAAACATAAGCGATGATTGAGGACACGTGAAGGTTATGGTGGCATAGGGGGTTATCATAGCCGTCCTCCTTATGTACTCCTCAACCCTCCTCCTAGCCTGCTGCCAATTCCCCCTTAGCAGCAACTCGACGCGCGTCCCATGCCAGCCGTCGACGTTCCTTACAACCTTCAAGTTCCTTATGACCGGGAGGTTCCTCTCAACATCTATGAGTACGTCAAACTCGTAGATGAAGGGCGACTTGCGCGTCGCTGTCCTAACCCTGACTGGCTGCCCCGTTGTCAACTGCGCATAGAGCACCGCCATCTTAACGCCCAGGCCGAAGACCCCCCTAGCCTGCCTCAGCACGTACTTGGACCCATAGAACACACGGCCGAATACGTTGGGAACCTCGAGGGCCGATACACCGACCCCATTATCCTCGACGCAGATCCTCACCCTGCCGTCGGCCTCCTCCCTTACGTCTATCTTGATATCTGGGAGAAGCCCATACATCTCGGTTGCATCCAGCGCGTTCTCAACGAGCTCCCTAACGGCCTGATACACTGCCCTGGTCGGGTTAGAGAAGCCGGCTACCTCCCTGTTCCTGTAGAAGAACTCCGAGGGGCTGAGTTGCTCATACCTCTCCCGCATACTGCCCTCCCGAGAAACCTAGAGTATTTAAGCGTCTCCTCAAGCGAAAGCCCGCACCAGGAATTTACGCTTTCTAGCCTTACGGACCGGGAGCGCCAGCAGCAATATAGCTACCATAGCTAGAATGGCTGCCTCCAGCCCTCCCCTCCAGTAGCTTAAGGGGAGCAGTGCAGCAGCTATGGCCGTCAAAGCTCTAGCCTTCACGGTACGACCCTGGTATTACGGCTTTAATACCCATCGATTACGCTAAGTCATCGCCATGCCGAGCAACCTTAAATTAATTGTCCGCGGCCTATATGATGTACAGTAGTTGGCGCGCTAGCGCCTGAGGTGCGGCGTATGCCAGCTAACCTCCCTCCACAGGCTAAGGCTAAGTGGCTTAAGGTGATGGAGGCGAGGACTAAGGAGGAGAAGCTTAAGGCATTGAAGGAGTTCCTCTCTGCGGTGCCTAAGCATAAGGGCACTGAGAAGCTAGTGATGCAGGTACGGCGCCAGATAGCCCGCCTCAGGCGCGAGCTAGAGCTTGAGAAGGCTAGGAAGAGGGGTGGTGGAGGTCCCTCACTATTCGTGGAGAAGGAGGGGGATGTCCAGCTAGTGATGCTCGGTTTCCCTAATTCCGGCAAATCCACTATCTTCACCATGCTCACCGGGATTGAGGTGGCGCATGGTGAAGCGCCCTTCGAGACGTATAGGCCCCAGCCGGGTATGTTCACGTGGGAAGGGCTTGAAGTGCAGCTCGTGGACACGCCGTCGCTCGTGTACTCGCCCAGCTCAGCTAGGAACAGCCAGGTCATGGCCCTAGCCTACAATGCTGACGCCCTAGCGCTGGTGATAGATGCTACACAGGACGTTGCGGGGCAGCTCTCGTTACTGGAGGAGATGCTGAGGGAGAAAGGCATAACTATCAGGGAGGAGGAGCCGAGGGTAGTCATCGAGCGACGGCGAAGCGGTGGCGTGGTAGTAGTGGGGAGTAATCTAAGAGTAGATGAGGTTACGCGCCTGCTGAGATCCTACGGCATATACCACGCCTTAGTTAAGGTGGAGGGTCCAGCTACCCTTGACGATGTAGAGGCAGCGATCTTAGGAGCCACCGCTTACAAGCCAGCGCTAGTGCTCATCACTAAGGTGGAGCGGAGGCCTGAGGCGGTAAAGGAGGCAATCAATGCAGCCTCTGGTCTCGAGGTGGTGAGCGTGAGGCCGGGGATCAGTCCTGAAGAGGTAAAGAGTAAGATTGCCGACTACCTGTTAAATAAGCTGAAGCTCATCAGGGTCTACACTAGGAATCCTAGGACGGGGGAGATTAGCGAGAAGCCACTAGTCGTGCACAAGGGCGCCAAGGTAGAGGATGTGGCCCGCAGAATCCATAGCAGATTATCTAGAGAATTCAGGTACGCTCTGGTCTGGAATGAGAAGAGGCTTAAGTTTAGCCCCATGAGGGTGGGCAGGGACTTCGAGTTAGGCGACGGCGATGTAGTGGAAATCATAGCCTAGTGCCGCTCCCGCCCTCCTCAATTACATCTCTTCGCCACGATTAGGCTTTCACTAACCTCCCACTTCCTCCAAGGAGCGTGTCTGAGGGCTCACTGCCCCCTTTGAGGGGAAGGATAGCCTTAAGTAAACTTGGCCTCTCTACACGGAGGTGGTGATGTGAGCTCTCGCGAGGTTAGGCTGAGAGTAGCAGAGGCTAAGCAGCGTGACGTTGGTAGGGGGATCGCCAGGATAGATCGTGACACTATGAAGGCTCTGGGGGTGGAAGCAGGAGACGCTATCGAGATTATTGGAAAAAAGAGTACAGTGGCTATAGCGTGGCCAGCCTATCCTGCAGATGAGGGGCAGGGGATTATCAGGATGGATGGTACGTTACGGCATAACGCCGGAGTCTCCATAGGCGACATGGTAGTTGTTAGGAGAGCAGAACTCCAGCCCGCTAAGCGCGTAGTCTTAGCTCCCTCTGGCTACAGCGGCATAGGAGTCTCGCAGGAGTTCGCTGAGTACGTTAAGGAGCGCCTCATGCATAGGCCGCTGAGGAGGGGCGACGTCGTCGAGATACCTATCCTGAATACGGCGTTACGCTTCGTGGTGACCTCCACTTACCCATCCGCTGCAGTCCAAGTAGTCCCTGACACCGAGGTAATAGTTAGGAGCGAGCCTGTCTCAGAGGCTGAGTTGGCGATACCTAAGGTCACGTACGAGGACATCGGAGACCTGGAGGAAGTGAAGCAGAAGGTCCGGGAGATGGTCGAACTCCCAATGAAGTACCCAGAGCTGTTCTCGCATCTTGGCATCGAGCCGCCCAAGGGCGTTCTCTTCTATGGGCCGCCAGGAACCGGCAAGACTCTGCTGGCGAAGGCAGTGGCCAACGAGACTGGCGCATATTTCATAGCCATTAATGGGCCCGAGATAATGAGCAAGTTCTACGGCGAGAGCGAGGCGAGATTGAGGGAGATCTTTAAGGAGGCAGAGGAGAATGCCCCCGCGATAATCTTCATCGATGAGATTGACGCGATAGCGCCCAAGAGGGAGGAGGTAACGGGCGAGGTTGAGCGCCGCGTAGTTGCACAGCTGCTAGCGCTGATGGACGGGCTGAAGGGGAGGGGGCAGGTAATAGTGATTGCCGCGACTAACAGGCCCAACGCGCTAGACCCGGCCCTGAGGAGGCCGGGCAGGTTCGACAGGGAGATAGCATTCCCGGTACCTGATAAGAGGGCCAGGAGGGAGATACTCCAGGTGCACACCAGGAACATGCCCTTAGCCGAGGATGTTGACCTCGACGAGTTAGCCGAGATGACTCACGGCTTCACCGGCGCAGACCTCGCAGCCCTCTGCAGGGAGGCGGCGATGAGGGCTCTGCGTAGATTTCTCCCAAAGATAGACTTGAGCAAGGCGACGAT
>Ga0180302_10000193_pt1 | contig 25503 bp, 28 predicted proteins | sample GuaBasSediGuay17_FD_121794 | JGI IMG/M metagenome (GOLD analysis project Ga0180302, IMG submission 121794) | Subseafloor sediment microbial communities from Guaymas Basin, Gulf of California, Mexico - Guay17, Core 4571-4, 12-15 cm | ecosystem: Environmental > Aquatic > Marine > Hydrothermal... | reverse complement strand
GTAGTGAAAAAGCCGGATGGCTCGGTGGTATGCCAACGATGCTATAGAAGGCTTCGTTAAAAGAATCGACTATTCAGCCGTTTTTTCTTCAGGAGGATAGGTTACTTTGTATATGACGACGCCTGTGACCCTTCCGTTGTAGCCGCCGGTCTCTAGACTGCTGGAGTAGAATACCGGCTCTATGTATTTGGAGCGGTAGTAGCTTGGTCCTATATATATGCCTCCGCCCATCTCGTAGTACTTGAAGGGGATAAGCTTACCTATCAGCGATTCTGTGAAGTTCATCGTCGGTTTCCCGTCGACTATATAGTCCGACTCGTTTAAACCCGCTATACGGATCATCCATATGAACTTGTTCTCCTCCCCGAAGCCCTCTGGGATGTAATAGTAGTATCCTCCGTAGCTGTAGACTATGAAGTCCACGAACAACACGACGTAATTCACATGGTACCGCTTCATGGTCTTCAACGCCTCTTCTTCAGGGGACATGAAGGTACGGGCTATGACCGCGATCTGGGTAGAGTTAAGGGTCGCGTTGTCCGCCAGCGTGGTCTTGTTGCCTACTATCGTCAGCCAGTATCCATAGTCCCACCACGACATGACCACGGCGTCATCTGGAACGTTCTCCTTGAGCCACTTCAAAGCCTCAAGCCAGTCGCCCCTGAACTCGCCGACCGGGATCGACGATGCTGCTATGGTAACAGGGGTATTAGCCGTCCTCACCCCGAAGTACACCAAAGGTGCCACAGACACTAAGAGGAGGAGTATAGTGAAAGCGATGGCAGCCTCCTTACTTAAAACACCGGCCAGTTTTCGGGTGGCCGTTCTAAACTTAACCATCCTAGCCATCGACGAGGAGAGCCTATATATTACATATGCTCCCGCTAGACACGCAGGAGCTGCCAACACAAGCTCGAGCCTGACGTAGGAAGCCGCTGAATAAAGGGATGTCAAGAGATAGGTTAACAGGAATAGATGTTTGTTGTCGAGCTCTTGAACCGCCATGAAAACGTAAACCGGGATGAAGGCTAGGAGAAAGCCGAGGCTCGTGAATAGGCTGTTCCAGGTCGCAGGCCTATGCTCGCCGACAGACTGTATGAGCGGTATCGAAAGTCTCGATAGAGGCTCTAAAACCGCGTAGTATTTCGTCGGTAGCCCGCTTATGTAGCCTAGCGACCACGCACCATACAGTATCAGAGCCCCACACCCTATAAACCCGGCCGTCATAATCAGCCGCTTCCAGTTTCCTCTAACCCTTCGAAGCAGAAGCCCATAAGCTAGAAGCACAAAAACCCCTAAGGAGGCTACTCCCGTGATCTCTCTAACGACTTTTATACCCAGCCTGGGGACGTTAACGGCTATGGCGAGGCCGAGACATACGATGACCCCGTATGTCGCGACGTGTTTAGGCCGATAGTCTCGCAGCGCTATCAGGAGAGTCGTCAACGCTATGAGCCCTAAAGCGTATCTAGCCGTACCCCAGGATGCGAAGAGATATCCAAGCGTGAGCCCCGTCAAGACTCCGTATATCAGCGACTCTCTTAGGCTTCTCTGGGGGTCTACGGTTCTCACGTAGAACAGCGATATGAGGGATAGGGCGAAGATCCCGACCGTCTCGTCGTCGAACCACCCCAGGTGGGTCCTAGATATGTAGGCGGGGCATACAGCCATGAACAGCGCCGAGAGAAGGGCCATAGGTATTCCACCGTATTCCTTACCCAGGTAGAACACTACCATACACGTTAACACTGCTATGATCGGAGGGAAGTAGCATAGGAACTCCTGAAGCGGTATCGAAACCCCTATGGCGTTGGCCACTAGGTAGAAGACCGCGGCCGTCATAGGTAAGCCGGGGTATATGCTCCGGGTCATATCCCTACCGTAGGGATACCACGATTTGTAGTCTCTCCAGTTCAGCCACGAGGTAAAGCCTTTATCGATGATCCTCTTGGTCACCCTATACTGTAGGTATGGGTCGAACTCGTGTAGGTATACACCCCATTTAGCCGGTAGTATTCTAATCAGGAACGCCGCCGCGAAGATCAGACCTAAAGCGGATAGTAGAAGTATGTTTTAGCCCTTTCACGGGAGATTTTAAGCTCCTTTAAACGGGTGAAGGGCTCCAGTATATCCGTAAGCGTCTCCCTAAACCGCATACCGGTCTCTTCGATATAAAGCAGATGTGTTATTTAAATGCTTAATCCGACACGTCTAAGTTCTTGAAACCTTTCGGACCTCGATCTTCTCAGGGTCTAGTTTTAGGGACTTACCGCATTGGGGGCATCGATACCCGTATTTTTTGAGCACATCCTCGGGGTAGATGAGGTCGTCTCCATAGTAGAGGACGAATTTACAGTTGCTACAAACGATCTTTTGAGGCATGCCGGAAAAATGAAAAGTGGTTTAGTTAATTAAACTTTATCGGTTTTCAAGGGGGGCAAAGCCCTACTCGACGAGGGTGACTTTCCCCGTCTTGACGAACTTCAAGGGCGCTCCTCTCTTCAACGCTAGATGATATGTTATCATGTATATCGGCGGGAGCTCTATCAAGGGGTCTACGTAGCCGTCTGGAGGTGCACCGACCTTTATCACCATGCAACCTTCACAACCCTCTGCTTCACCATAGTCTATCAAGATCGTCGGAGCACCGAGCTTCGCGGTCTCAGATGCCATCTTAACGTTCAAGCCCCTGGTCTCAGCTGGGCCGGCCATGACTATGACCCCCACTTTCGGGTTCACTATTTCCATCGGACCGTGTCGGAACTGAGCTGCGGAGTATCCCTCGCAGTGGATCTTAGCCATCTCCTTCATGATCAAGGCTCCTGTGTAAGCCGAGGAGACCGTAGGTCCTCTGGAGACGATCACCAGCGAGCTGCACTCGGATAAACGCTCACCCATGGGTTTCGCCTCGTCAAGCCCTCTACGCTGGTAATTCTCCACTATGTCGGCGGCCTCTAGAAGCTTACGTTTCTCAGATTCCAGGTCGACCCCGGCTAGGTCTGCGGACAACAAGTGTAATGCTGTGAGGAGAGCTAGGTGGCTTTTCGAAGCCGCGAGATGTTCCTCTCCGGCTTTCGTGGGGATCGTGAGTTTGCTTCTGGAGGCCAACGTGCTAGACGGGTTGTCTGTTATGGCGAGTGTGAATACGCTACTTGGAGCTGCGTCGAGGAGCCTCACGACTTCAACAGTCTCACCGGACCTAGAGACTATAACCAGCAGCGACTCCTCGAGTATGTCCACCATGTAGTGTAGAAGCTCCGACGTTTCGACCATCTGAACGTTGAAGCCGGCCTTGTTCAGGCGGATCCATGACGGTAGCAGAGCATAGTACGAGTTGCCCATACCTGTCATGACTATCCTGCGAAACTTGCCTTTTTCGGCATCTTCAAGCACCGGTTTTAACCCGTCTCTAACCTCGAAGTAGGAGGCTACGGTGTCTCTGATCGCCTTAGGCTGACCATATGCCTCGTCTAGGAACAAGCTCATAACCGGTTCACCGGCTAAGATTTTTAGCAGATGGTCTTAAAATACGTTGCTAGCGAGAGGCTTGCTTACATACGGACCGTCATCCCTGTAGCCTAGCCGCCTGTAGTACGGCTTAACTCCTAGGCCGCTTATGACGACGAGCTTACGTCTACCGAATTCCTCGAACGTTATACGCTCAGCCTCCTCGAGAAGCTTAGCTCCATAGCCTCTATGCTGCCACGCGTCTTTTCTGTTAGACCCGACGGGGACCATGGGTCCATATACGTGCAGCTCCCTCACGATACCGGCGTTTTGAACCTCAGGCCTATGCGCCTTCTCGGAGGGTATCCTTAGCCTGAGCAGGGCGACGAGGATATCTTTCTCGACGTCTTCGAACGACAGGAATATCTCCCTCCCACCGCCTGCATCGTAGTCCATCCTCAGAAGCTTGATGTTCTCCGGGTCTGGCTGAACACCGTGCTTGAGGTATACATGCCCAGCCTCCCGGCATCTTATACAACGGCAGGCCGCGCCCTCGGATCGGAGATACTCCTCGACGAGCTCCCTGAGGTTGCTGTGTTTAACCCCGTCCACTATGAGCGGAGCCGGTATATCTCTCTGAACCCTCTGAACCCTGACATACCTAGGAATCCCTTTGAGCGCCTCTGCGATAACCCGTATAACTTCCTCCTCGGGGTATGGCTTGTAGAGGCCTTTAACCCACATCTCGTGGAGTTTTGTACCTTCGATGACAAGACATGGGTATATCTTAAGTGCATCAGGCCTCAAGTCAGGGTCTCTGAAGACCGTCTTGAACATTTCTAAGTCTCTACCTGGGTCAGACCCGGGTAGACAGGGCATGAGATGGTAGGTTATCTTTAAACCGGCGTCTCTGGCTATCCTCGTGGCTTCGACTACTTCCTCAAGACCGTGTCCGCGTTCGATAAGCCTATAAACGTCCTCGTAGACCGTCTGAACACCCAGCTCGACCCTGGTTACGCCTAGCCAGAGCATCTCGTCTACGTGCTTCTCCATACACCAGTCTGGCCTAGTCTCGACCGTTACACCAGACACCCTTATAGGAGCATCCTCCGCCAGCCGTTTGGCTTCTTCGAAGTCTGAGGCCTCTATGCCGTTCAACGCGTCTAGGCAGCGTTTCATAAACCATACCCTATAGTCGAGCGGAAGAGCCGTGTAGGTTCCACCGAGTATTATAAGCTCGACCTTATCGACTCTATGCCCTATAGCCCTGAGCTGCGCTACACGACTTGAGACCTGCTTATAGGGGTCGTAGCCGTGTTGAGCCCCCCTCAGGGCTGCGGGCTCTCTTCCGGTGTAGCTCTGCGGGGAGCCTCTGGCAGGGCCGCCGGGGCAGTATATGCATGGGGTATCCTTTGGGCATTGATGAGGCTTCGTCATAACCGCTATTATCGTGACGCCGCTTATCGTCCGAACTCGTTTCCTCCTAAGAACCGGTAAAAGCCGTTCTTCGCCGGGTTTGAGGACGCTTATAAGCTCGGAGTTGCTCGGGATCCTAGCTAGACCAAGCTCCCTACAAACCTCGAGCTTAACCCGTTCAACATCCACCCTAGACAGACGCTCCATACCCAACAGCCTTTCGACTATAACCCTAGAAGCCTCAGCCATCCCTCGAAAAATAACAAGAAACAACCCTCCAAGAAAAACCTTCTTCTATCCCCATAACAGCGGCGGAAAACACCTACTCGAAGCAAAGAGGTTTAAAATTTATATCGACCCCCTTACCCTGATACTTTCAGGTGCGGTGGTGGTCTAGCCTGGTAAGATACCGCCCTGCCACGGCGGGGTTCGCGGGTTCGAATCCCGCCCACCGCATCTTTCGGCTGAAAGGGGGTTCTCCGGGGTTCTTTTTGGGGGATGGATGGGACCGTACCCTGGGGGTTTCGGGTTTGGAGGAGCTTGCCAGGGCCTGCGAGATAGCTTTTAGGGTTCTTAGGGGTGAGGAGGCTAGGCTCTCGGTTAGGTGGGGGGTCTAGGGTCAGGGATGGGTTCGTCAGCTACATGAAGTCCAGGGATGTCTCGGAGAGGTATCTGCGCGACTTTTCAAGCCCCAGGGACGTGGCCGCGGAGGGTCTGTGGGCATCTCCACGGGATATCCTATTCTGTCATGTTACATACGGTTTCGTGTAAAGACTAGGCCGTAGAACCAACCGTGAAAACTGTATCCGACCTTCGTCACTACAGGGGGCATCTCTAGAAGCTCGCGCCCTCCCTCGACACCTGTCCTCGAGAAGCCTCTCTAATACCTCGATGACCTTTCCTTTATCCCCCTCTGCGTACTTGGTCGTCCCAAAGACACCTCTCCAGCTATCTATTAAGGTCTTCCTCCTCATTACCGGGATTACGTTCTCTTCGAGCTTAGACCTGAAGACATCTGGATATGGGAGAGCTTGTTCTATCCGCTCGGTTAAGCCAGACGGGATCCCCGCTAGCCGACTACTCAGGCTGGCTTGCAAGCCCTTCTATAAGCCCATCGAGCTCCCTATCGCCGGGAAGCCAGCCGAACAAGCGTTTAAACAAGCCCATTCCAACCCACTATGAAGGCCGCCCCCTCTTAAAACTGGACTACGGAAATACACGCAACCGCGTGCCCAGTCTTGGGTTAAAGAGGTAAATTTTAAGTAAGAGCATTTTCTTACCCATTTTAGGTGGCCGCCTTGTTGAAGACAGTGGTTTCTAGGAAGGGGCAGGTGGTTATCCCCAAGGAGATCAGGGACAGGATGGGTTTAACCAAGGGAACAGTTCTCAGGGTTTGGGTCGAGGGTAAGAGGGTGATTCTCGAGCCCTTAAGCGAGCCGCCGGCGGAGGTGTTTGTTAAGGCGGGGTCGGAGGTTACGGCGCCTATACTGGGCGAGGCTAAGGCTGGGGGCGATAAGGCCGCAAGGCTCCTCAGAGAGCTGGGTGTCCAGGTTGGCTAGGGCGGCCATAGATACAAGCGTCGTCATAGAGTACATAGACCTAAGGGGTGAGCTTCACGAGCAGGCGGAGGCCGTCTTCTCCGCAGCCCTAGCCGGGAGGCTGGAGATATTCATACCGCACGCTGTTCTAGCTGAAACCTTCTACGTAGCCACTAAGATATACCGCACGCTGGGCGTTGAGAGGGCTGAGGCTGTCGCCTCGAAGCTCGTGGAATGGCTTTACAGGCTTCCAACAGCCAGGGTGGTCGGCGAAGGCGTCCAGCTGGCCCTTGAGGCTGGCGGGGTTAAGCTAGCCTACAACCTCGCCCTAACGGACTGCTACGTGCTAGCGGTCTCGAAGCTATACGGCTGTACAGCTGTCTTCAAGAAACGTGAAAGGGAGATGCTTAGAAACATAGGCGAGCTGGAGAGAAACTACAAGCTCCTCTTCCTAGAAGACTACCGCTAACGCACCGCTATCCGTCGAGCCTCCAGTATTGTCTTGAGCTGATACGGGTAGTAGTGGCCTGAGGTTTCTGATCCTGTAATACCACACGCCTAAAACTCTAAACCAATTAACCATAACGCTGTACTCGACGGCCTCCTCCCCCTCTGGCTCGGGTCGGATAGAGGCTGCTAAAGTGCTATTTACATCGTCGTTAATGTAGCTGTTCTGATATTTTGTGTAGTTTCGATATTAGTGACTTCGGTATGTCTTCTGGGTCCTGTCTATATTTCATCGCTATTTCCTTTAGGATCGATGCGGCTTCTTCAAGCAGCTCCTTGTTCTCCTTCAGCGATGCCACCTTATCGGGGTTGTTTGCGAGGGTGTTTAGGTATGCTTCTATGTTGCTTACAGCTACCCCTAATACGTAGGTTTTCGTGAGGTCCCTTCCTCCGTGATCGTGGAGTGTGGAGAGAGCGCTCGCAGTTACCGATGCATGTTCAGCAGCGTTCCTAGCCGTTAGCGCCATCAAGTGTATGTCCGGGTTTTCGTCAAGGAGGTATATGAGGAGCTCTACATCCCCTTCTAGGTAACGCAAGCTCTTAGTCGCTAAGCTCCAGGCCGAAGACCTAAGCTCGTCGCTCAAGCCGCTGTACTCGAGGAACAGCCAAGCTAAGCCGGCTGCCTCCACGACCAAGGCCGCGACAACTACAGCGTGAAGAATCTTCCTACTTGGGGTGCTGAGCTTCATGGAGGATCCCTCGCGATACTTCCTCCGTCAACTACGTTAAAAAATTTTAGGTACCCCCTCTGCCGCTAGCTCTGCATAGAGATGCTTACGGTTAGTGTGGTTAAGGTAGGTGCAGGGTTTATCTGGGAGAAGGAAGTACCCATCACGGCCTGTAGCACCCCTTCTCTTTGACGCCGTCCTACGACCTAGCTACTTTCCACATACCCTCTTAGTTAGCCCTAGCAGATGGCGCCCCTCCATTAGACACTTCATCTCTTGGTATTTTCCAGAAAGTATGGGATAGCAAACTCCATTCAGAGGATGGGTGTTAGCCGTTTTCGAACCTGTTGTAGCAGTATTCCCTTATCAAACCAACGGGTAGAAGCTTCCTAGGAGTTATAGATACGCCATAAAGCACGTGGCGTCTACGGCAAATAATATAAGCATTTATTATTGCAAAACACGTTCAAGAATCGTTAATTAAAAACTCAAACAAGTCTTGGAAAAGACAGAAGAGGGAAAAATAGCTGAAGGCTAAAATATCATCGCCATTGACACGCTCCATCGCTTGGAGTTTAAAGGCTTTAAAGATGGTTACCTTAAATCAGTTTCATCTAGATTCCATCGTGGAGACTTATGGGTTGAGGGGTGACAGCTTTGAGCTTACTGTGAAGCACAGGCGTAAGCGAGAGAACTGGGTTGTGTTACCTGGGAGCATGGACTCGGGTGGGTGAATCTATAAAGCTTATTGTCCATACATACTGTCAGGTCGAGTTCGATTCCGATGAATTCTCCAAGACCCCCCTCTTACGCTCGGTGGATAATATGGTTTCTACCGTAGCTGTGAAATAAACTCGTCTTCTGTTAGGGCTTTAACCTCTTTTATCCTTTTGTAGTCCTGATCGTCGCTGATTATGGTGGCTTTCTCAAGGTATGCGGAGGCTGCTATAAGGGCGTCTGCTATTGGAACCGCGTACTTACCTTTAAACACCCCCGCTTGCAGGGCGGCTTCCTCCCCTATACCTAGCTTTCTAAGGTAGATGGCTCGTCTGAGGACTTCCGTCCTAGCCTCCGCTAAGTCAGGCCTCCCCTCTTGGAGATACTTGTAGTATATCTCTGTCAGAGTGATCACGCTTATAGCCCCTTCAACCTCTCCAGCCTCGATCTTAGCGAGAATCTTCTGAACAGCTTCCCAGCCCCTCTCGTAAGCGAAGAGCTTAATCAGGGGTTTAGTATCTAAAACCACTTTAGGTTTAGCGTATTCGCTTTTCAAATTCCCTATCCCACTCCCTCCTAAGCCTCTCGATCTCCTTAGAAGGCTTCCTCCCCGCGAACAGCTCCCTATCGATACCCGCCATCTGTGAGAGCTTAGGGATCTTGACAAGCTTTATCGAATCCCCCTCACGCATAACCAGAAGCTTCTCGCCTTTAACGATGTTAAGCTCCTTTCTAAGCCTAGAAGGAATCGTTATCTGGCCCTTAGAGGTCACCGTAACGGTTTCAACCAACTCCACCGCTCACCTTACAAAATAGGTAATATCTTACATTATTAAATTTGTCGGAAATTTTTGAGATAGTCGCTGTCTGCGATATCCACGAGCTTAGAGCTAAGGATGCTGCTAAAAAGTTTATGCAGAACCCTACACGAAGTATGACAGGTTTCTGAAGAAGGCAGACGTAGATATCGTCAGCGTTGTTACACCTAACTATCTTCACGCTAGACATACGATCGCTGCTTTAGAGGCTAGTAAACACGTTTTTATGCGAGAAACCTATGGCTTTAACGGTTACAGACTGCAACGACAAGGTTAGGAGACTTTTGATACTAGATATTAAATAATTATTAAACTTTATAGTAATGGTTTTATGGCCTACGAGGTTAAGGTCACCAGGCAGGGTCAGACTACTATCCCGAAGGCTCTAAGGGAAAAGTATCGTATAAAGGAGGGAGATACCGTCATCTACATCGACCTCGGAGACCATATCGCGCTTCTACTGTCTCCGAAAGACCCGCTTAAGATATTGGCCGGTTTGAAGATCGATGTCGAAGAAACGGTTTACGAGATGAAGAAAGAGGCCCTTAAGTCTGCTCAGGAGCTGGTAGACCGGAAGCTCGGAAGGTGATTCCCATCCTCATAGAGTCTGACCTGATAATGGCGTTTGTTAAAAAAGAGGATAGGCTCAGACCTATAGCAGAAAAGATACTCACCCAGATACATATGGGGAAAATTAAGGGCGTTTATGCATCTGTCGCCACCCTACAGGAAGTCATCTTCTGGTTCTACAACAGAGGCTTACTCAGAGAGTTAGTCGAGGTGTTGAATGCGGTAATCCATATCAAGAATATTCTATGGGTCGAACTGACCCCGGAAATATGTCTAACAGCAACCCTCCTTATGAAGGAATTATAGGATAAGCCCATTTGACGTATACCATGCAGCTACAGCTATGGTTAAGGATAAAACAATCTTAAGCACAGAGCATGTGTACGATAGAATTAGGGGGTTAAGAAGGATAGATCCGGCCGAATTCATCAAAAGGCTTTAGTTGGTTCCTCTCACTCGAAACGTTCTCGTTCCAAAAGAATAGGGGAGGTGCTAGGCTTCTTCTGGCATATAAACGACCGGGTCGAACGGAGCTTAGGGAGCTGGGTTAGCCTTTAAACCCCTCTGGATAGACAGTTTAACCATGCCTAAGAGGGGCTATGTGAGCCTGACGGTTAGGGCTGAGGTCGCGGAGCTGGTTAGAGGGTTGCCCGGGAGCATGGGCTGGGCGTTGGTGAGCTTATAAAGCTTGCTGTCCATACGTACTGCCACGGCGGGGTTCGCGGGTTCGAATCCCGCCCACCGCATCCCGTTTCTGAGAAGAGCATGTTTTCAGAGTTCTTTTAATTCCATCGGGGTATACCCCTAACCATGTTTCTAAAAATTGGTTCACAGACCTGTAGCCCTTCTGCTTAGCGAACTCCAAAAGCCTCTGCTTAACGGCTCGTCGATGAACGATTTTGATCGCCTGTATTTAAACAAAAAATTTCTGTAGAGAGTTCGAATGGTGTAGGAGAGGGGGCCATGCCTCTGGAAACTTGAAGACCGACCGCATAGATTGGTGGCAAGCAGATTTAACTATCTACGTTTAGTATTAAATTTGTGGTCTACCCATGTCTCGTAGAGTGTGTGTCGGGATTATAGGTAGTGGATTCGTAGCCGATATCCATGCAGACGCGTTTAAACGGTGTAGAGACGCCGAAATCGTGGCTGTAGCCTCCCCGACGCTTAGCCATGTCAAAGCCTTCGCTAAGAAACATGGGATTAAGAACTACTTCACAGACTACCGTAAGCTGCTTGAGATGGATGAGGTCGAGCTTGTGAGCATAGGTGTCCCGAACTATCTCCACGCGAAGTTATGTGTGGAGGCCGCTGAGGCCGGGAAGCATGTGATCATGGAGAAGCCCTTCGCCATGAGCCTTAAGCAAGCCGATCAAATGATATCGGCGTGTAGGAGGTACGGGGTAAAGCTCATGTATGCCGAGGAGCTCTGCTTCGCCCCGAAATACGTTAGGGCTAAGGAGCTTATAGACGAGGGGGCTATAGGAAGCCTCTATCTCATGAAGCAGAGTGAGAAGCACTTCGGCCCTCACTCGGATTGGTTCTGGGATGTCGAAAAATCCGGGGGAGGTGTGTTCATGGATATGGGCTGCCATGCGCTATGCTTCTTCTACTGGGTCGTAGACAGGAGGAGGCCTAAGAGCATCTACTGCCACTTCTCGAGGGAGGTTCACGGTGATAAGACGCAGGGGGAGGATAACAGCATAGCGATCGTCGAGTTTGAAGGCGGCGTCACAGGTTTAGCCGAGGACAGCTGGGCTAGGAGGGGAGGTATGGACGATAAGGCGGAGTTCTATGGCTCAGAGGGCGTTATATACGCAGACCTACTCATGGGCTCCTCGCTTCTGGTGTACAGCGAAAGAGGCTATGGATACGCCGTCGAAAAGGCTCCGACCACAAGGGGATGGACATACTGCGTCCCGGATGAGCTGTGGCAGTATGGATTCCCACAGGAGATGGCTCATTTCGTGGAGTGCGTTAAAAGAGACGAGAAGCCGCTCGTCACCGGGGAGGATGGGAGAGTCGTCATGGAGCTTATAATGGCTGGATACTACTCGGCAGCCGTAGGTAGGAAAGTGAGTCTACCGTTCACAATGGACGCGGATAAACCGATAGACTTATGGCTTAAACAAAAGGAGTAAGGTCAAATAGACTCCTTTTTTCTTCCATGCTACTATGTTCCAGCAAGCCTTTGCTTCAAGAAAACTAACTAAGTTATAATTTCACTGGATATACCTTGGTGTAAGCTTAGTAACGACTATGCAGGTATATCGCAGGGGAAACGCGTCTATCTCATAGAGCGAAGGGAGTCGAAAGAAGTGGTTAATATCGTCGTGGAGACTACTGCGTAGAAGTTCTCATAGCCGAGGGTGAAATAGAGGAGGTCGTGGGTCTCATAAGCCGCATAAGAGCCCTGAGAGGGCTATACCAGGTTAGATACACGGTGATTCCGGTAAGCCTCTAAGAGCTCCTCAATTTGGGGAATAATCGATCAGAGAGGGGGTTAAAGTAAAATAAATTCCAGGTGTTATAGCTATCTTGGTGTAGAACGTGAGGGCGTATATATTCATAAGGACTAGGCCTGGTACTTCTGAGGAGGTTGTCAGGAGAATCAGAAGTAAGGTGAAGGGGGTGATCCAGGCGGATTCTATCTATGGTAGGTTCGACGCCGTAGTCCTGGTCGAAGCCCCAGATCTAGAGAGTATAAACGAGCTTGTCTACAAGGTTATCGGTAGAGACCCTGATATAGTTCACACGGAGACATCTATAGTGTTATCCGAGACCTAAGAGGTAAACCGTTGGATTCGTTTAGACAGGTGGTTGTACGTGTCGTATAGTGGTTTGAGACGTAGATATATCCGCGCCTTCGTCTTGGTCACCATGAAGCCCGGCACCTCAGAGGAGATAGTGAGGTCTAGGAGGATCAGAGGCGTCAAGATCGCCAACTCAGTATTGGGAAGATACGACGCCGTCCTCGTGGTAGAGGCAAAGGACCTTCAAGACCTTAAGAGAATAATCTACGAGATGATCGAGCAACATCCCAACGTACTACATACGGAGACTTTGATCTCGATCTTCCACCCGCCGCCCTATTGAAGACCGTATAGACTAGTTTCAGACCCAGATAACGAGGTTTAGCTTCCTAGCCGTGACAGCTACTTTACCATTAGTGCCTCAGCCGCCGGAGGGAGGGGGCATGATGTCTACTATGTCTCTGTCTTTCAGTTCTAGGCTTTTAAGTCTCGATGGATGTATCAGCCTGTCGTTCACAGAGAATAGAAGACCGTGCCGGGGTGCTAGGTCATCGGCGAAAATGTACTCTGCTTTACGACCTAAAACCTCCCTCAACTTATCAATCAGAAAGCTGAAATCGGAATCATCAAGCTCTAACACAAGTTCCTCAACGCCTATAAGCTCCCTTAAACGCGCGTAGAACCTCACCTTAACCCTTACGCCATCCATCCGACTACCCCTGTTCCCAAAACCTTACACATAGAGCACCTATATTAACGATACACCCTTTAATAACCTGCCTGAGCTACCAGCAATATTACCAAGTTATAGTTATTCTTTTTAAAGTTAAACTTTATAAAGCGAATATTTTTATTCTAGGATCGGATTCATATCTACCAGGTGGTGTTAAGTAGTGTCCTCGTTAGGAGAGGTGATTCTTCCGAGAGAGGGGCCGAAGTTCATATTCTTCGGCGGTAAGGGCGGCGTCGGGAAAAGTAGCTTAGCGGCTGCCACCGCTGTCTGGCTTGCTGAGCATGGCTACAAGACTTTGCTGGCGTCGACGGATACCCAGAAGAGCCAGAACGATATATTTCAGAGGGAGATCGGCGGTGAGGAGACCAAGATCCCGGAGGTCGAGAACCTCTGGATAATCAACGTGGACCCGAAGGAGAGCATAAGGCAGCATCAGCTCGAGGTCTTGAGGAGGATAGAGGAGCTTAAAGACCTGACCGGTGAGAGGATAAGCGAAGCTGAGATAAGGTTTCTCAAGGAGTATTGGGAGAGGAACCCGGTTCTCCCATGCGAAACCGCGTCCTACAACGTCTTCATCCACTACATGAACACCGATAGGTATGACGCCATAGTTTTCGACACCGCTCCGGGCTACCACAACCTCGAGATGGTGAACTATCCATGGCGATATGTTTACAATTTGGAGATGGCTATAGCCGCTAAAAGGGAGATAGTCGATTTGACGGGTAAAGTCGCCGAGCTCAAGCTTCTAGAAAAGCTTAGGGATGAGAGCTATGCGGCTATAAAGAAGCTCGCCTCCGAACAGACTGTCTACTTCCTCGTGACCCAGCCTGAGATGCTACCGGTCTACGAGGTCAGGAGGATTCAGGATAGCTTAAAGCCATATGGTATCCGGGTTAAAGGGGTCTTCATAAACTCTGTCCTTCCGAAGGAGTATTGTAAGGAGGGGTTCTTCCTTAAACGTAGGCTCCTACAGGAGAAGTATATCAACCTTGTTAAGAAGGAGTTCGGAGACTTGCCGATAGTAGAGGTCCCTCTACTAGAGACGGAGGTTGTCGGGCTAGAGAACGTCCGGAGACTCAGCACCCTCATATACGGGAGGTGAGAGGATATGGGTAAAGCGGTTTTAGACATATTCCCTACCGGACTTTGCGGCTGCGGTAGGAGGAGGGGGGAGAACGAGAGGCTCTTCGAGCTTCTGAGGGAGGTTAAGAGAGACTTCGGTGACGCTGTGGAGATACATGTTGTCGAATATGGGGATAAGATCCTAGAGGCGCAGAAGAAGCTAGCGAAGATCCTAGAGGCCAGCGGGAAGAAACGTATCGTGGAGATGGGACTTGGACCTCAAGTCATGAGAAACCTGATACCTATAATAGCTATAAACGGTAAGATAGCGTTTGTGACAGCGGTTCCCGATAAAGAGGCGTTGTACCGAAAAATAAGTGAGGCTGTCGGGGAAACGCCATAAACTTTTTCAGACCCATCCTATTTTTAGCCGAAAAGATGTTTGGATAGTTTCGCAGCTGTTAAAGCACCTAGAACCTCGGCCAGTACGAAGAACGCCGCGTCTAATGGCCGTATACCCGCTATCGCAGGGGTGAAGATTCTCGCGACCGTCACCTGCGGATTGGCGAACATCGTGCTCGACGTCGTTATAATAGCTCCTCCTACGAGTAGTCCGACCGCTAGTCCGGTAAACCTTGAACCGTTTCTGCTACATCCGTAGACCGTTAGGACGAGTATGAACGTCCACAGGTACTCTGCGAAGTAGCATCCCGAGGGTCTTGAGATACTCGATATCGTGAGTAGCGATGAGAGTTTTGAGTATTTAGGGCTTAAGCCGTAGAACATGAGCGACGAGCATAAGACGCCTAGCAGACCACCTGACATCTGAGCTAGGATGTATGCGACACCTGTTTTCGCGTCCAGGTCTTTGGTAACGACCATCGCTAGGGTTACCGCAGGGTTTATGTGGCAGCCGCTTATGGGGCCTAGGCTTTCGACTAGGGCGAACAGTACGTAGCCTACGGCGACCCCGTCATAAAGAACCGCCAGCTGAATGCTCGAGCCTAAGATGTCGTAAGCCAATATGGTGGGAGAGATCGCTACCACCACTAACACCATGGAGCCTAGGAGCTCGGCAAGGGTTTTACGCTTTAACATCGACCACTTCTCCTTGCTATGTTTGTGGTAGCCGATAGTAGGGTTTCGGATAGGAGGGTTTAAAGCTACTGGCGACCCAGCCGGAGTATTCGGCGTCGTATTTGAGAGCTACGGCTTCGAGGGCTTTTTTAACGCAGTCGGTTATGGCTTCAGGTCCGAGCAGCGCCCGTATGTTCATTATTACCTCAACCTCATCCGACGGCGGAGGCACCGTACCTGTGAAGTCTACCGACTCCTCGGTCAGCACGTAGCTGGCCTTAGCCGAGCCTTCGCCGGTCCAGAAGCTGACTTTCAGATGAACGACCAAGCCGCCTAGGTCTTCGATTCTCTTAGCCGTCTCGAGAACTAGGTCGCTTATCAGGTTCTCCAGCTTCAGCTTATGCTTCGAAGACAATTTCCATGAGCCGTTAAACCAGCCGAGCTTGGCCTCGGCCGTCCCGTATGTATCGTAGTCCACCTCTATAGTCGGTCGGGGTTTATGCTCCCTGCTAAGCAACATATCGGTCAGCACGTCTAGATTATAGCCTGTCTTAGCCGAAGTACGCAAGACCTCAGCCTCGCTGTTCAACCTTCTAACGAGGTTTTCGACCTCTGCTAGGTTCTCGGCCGACACGAGGTCCACTTTGTTTATGGCGATTATCTCGGCTTCCTTTATCTGCCAGGAGAGCAGGGAGCCGAGGGGGTCTTTAGGCGATAAGAGGTCGTATTTCCTGTGGTATCTGAGGACCGTGGATGCATCTACGAGGACCGTGTATGGGGCAAGGGTTATCTCACCGCTGTAGTAGCGTCGAAGCGGCGCGTACACCGTCGCTAGTAGGTCTGTACAACTCCCGACCGGCTCGGCTAACACCACGTCAGGATGAAGCTTAGCCATTATCTCATGAACCGATGTTATGAACTCTGGAAAACGGCAACAGAAACATCCGTGAAGAACCTCGGCATATTCGAAGCCAAAGTCCCTCACTACTTTTGAATCGACGAGGACATCGCCTTGGTCGTTCGTTATTATGGCGATGCGTCTCCCATGCTTCTCTACAAGCCTCCTACCGAGGTTTATCATCATGGTGGTCTTTCCGGAGCCTAGGAAACCTCCGATACATGCCAGTCTTAATCTACCAGGCATATGTAAACCCCTATTAAAGGTCCTTATTGTTAAATAATTATAAGCATTTTGTTCGTATAATATTAACAAAAGTAGCCCCGGCTACTCAGCATTAAGAGATGTTTAACATAAAACTATGGAATAGCTCGACGGTATTAACGATGAATTATCGGTAAGAAAACCTAAGAGGGGTGGTAAACCTGGGTCGGCGTTGTGGGTAAACCCTATATGGTGTCTGAGTCGATGTATTCCTCGGCGAAGGGGTCGGGTTTATGGAGGAGTATAGGGGGTTTAGGATCTTCTGGGGTGACTCGCATACTAACGTTCACGGGGAGGATGTTAACTTCCCTCCTCTTACCCGTGAGAGGCTTAGGAGAATTATGGAAGCTGCTGAGCAGCATCTAGATTTCCTGATGATAGCCTACTATCCCTTCGAGTGGTATTACAGGAAGGGGTTCCTCATAGAGTCTTGCGGACATAGAGATAGGTTTCTGGAGGATTGGAAGCTTGTACAGGAGGCTGTAGCGGAGGCTAATAGGCCTGGAAGGTTCGTGACGTTCCTCGGCTACGAGTGGCATGGCGATAGAAGACGCTACGGAGACCATAACGTGTATTACCTGCGGGATTACGAGCCGCTGGACTGTTCGAGAAGCCTACCGGAGCTCTACGAGAACCTAAGGAAGACAGAAGCCATAGCTATCCCCCACCATACAGGCTATCAGGTCGGTGAAAGGGGGAAGGACTGGAGTTATTTCGACGAAGAGCTATCGCCTTTCGTGGAGATATACTCAAGCCATGGGTCTTCGGAGGGATGCGACACACCGTTCCCGCTAGACTACAACCCCGCGATGGGGCCTAGGGTCTCAGGCGGGACGGTTCAGGATGGCTTGAATAGAGGGTATAAGTTCGGCATAATAGCCTCCGGGGATAACCATCGAGACTACCCGGGTGTATGGGGTAACGGTCTCATGGCCGTGTTTGCGAAGGAGCTGACTAGAGAGGCTTTATGGGAATCCTTCAAGAAGAGGCGCGTCTACGGGGTTACGGGGGATAGGATTAAGCTATACTTCTCGATAAACGGTCACATAATGGGTGAGGCTTTATCGTCGAGAGTCCCGGCCGATATAAAGGTCGAGGTCGTCGGAAGCCACGCCATAGATAGGGTCGAGATAGTCAAGAACGGCCGGGTTCTCTATACGTATTGCCACTCAGGAAAATGGAGTATCCCAGAGGATGAAGACGGTTCGATACGGGCTAAGCTGAGGATAAAGTGCGGATGGGGTCCTGGAAGCCCATACCGGTTTAGAAGAGTTAGGAGCAAGGTTTGGAGGGGTTCTTTGACTTTGTCTGAGGGGAGATCCTATCTATCGAGCCGTGCTTCACGTTCTTCGGACAGAGGCTGGATAGGGTTTCCGATAGGAGGTGCGACTTCACGTTTACGACACAGCCACGAAGCCCCTTAGCTCCTCTACTCGCGCAGCATCATAGGCTGAACTTTCAGGGAGCGGTCTTTGAGCTAGAGGCGCCTCTGAGAAGCTTGATCACGATTCAGGCAGACTATAAGACCATAAGCTTCACGTTAGAGGAGGCTCTGAGGACTGAGAGGGTGATAGCCCTCAAAGAGGAGGCTGAGAAGCTCATAGGCGAAGAGTTTGGCTTAACCCCTGAAGAAGTCGAAAACCCGGACATATACTGGCACAACGCCTGGAAGATGAAGGTCTATAGAGCCATACCTTACGACGGATACCACGTTAAATTCGCATATCTAGACGATGAAGTTGAGAGAGGAGAGAGCTACTACTACGTCAGGGTTACTCAGCTGAACGGGCAGATGGCTTGGTCATCACCGATCTGGGTAAGGTTTGAGGGAGATTCGACTTAACATTTATCGGCTGATGAGGACGGTCTAAAAGTCTAAAGCTACATCTTCTTGAGCAACGCGTATGTGCAGACGGCTCCCAGAAGTATAAAAACCGAGGATAGGTGGAAAGCCGTCGCAGGCGAATAGTTTTGATAGGTGTAGCCTGCGACTAAAGGGCCTATTAGCAGTCCCATATCCTCGGCTGCTCCGTAGATTCCTATAGCGGTTCCCCTCTTCGAGGATGCGACGTTTTCAGCCATCAGAGCCATTAAAGGCGGATTTACGGCAGCTCTTGAAACCGAGTATAGAACGGCTAACAGATACATTTGAGCGATATCTGAAGCCGCAGGAATCAGAGCGAGAACCAGGCAGTTGAGTAGCATCCCAGGGCTTATCAGAAGCCTCCTGTCGACCCTGTCTGAGACTTCACCGAGAACGGTCTGCGCAGGGATCGCGGTGAACCCTATGACCGTAAAGATCAAACCGATCTCAAGTTCACTAGCCGAAAAGGAAGCCGATTCCTTGACGTAGACCGGTAGGAAAGAGTTTACGACAGACCTGCTGAAGAACGGGAAGATGACTATGAACGAAGCTATGGCAATGGCTTTGAAGCCGACTCGGCTTTCGCTCTCTTCAGCCTCCACCGGTTCGACCTTGGGTTCTAGGATTAAGAGACTCATGAGTAGCGCCATAACAGCCAATCCCATACCGGTGTAAAAGAGTAGACGATATTCCATCCCTGCGAGGTACCCACCGACCATAGGTCCGACGAGGCTTGCTAAGCTTGCTACGCCCCACCAGAGACCGAAGGCTCTTCCCTTTTTCTGGGATAGGCTTTCTATCAAAGACCTCGTAGACACACCCGTCGCCGATACGGCGGAGCCCTCCAGAAGCCGTACAGCCGATAACGATGGAAGGTCTCTTACTTGACTGAATAGGTAGAACGTTAGGAGGTGGGCGAGGCAGGAGTAGATTAGGATCTTCGTTTTCCATCCTTTATCAGAGAGAACACCCCACATCGGCTCGAACACGAGCAAACCAGCACCCAAGGCGGCTGCCACGACTCCTGTTTCATAGATGGATAACCCTAGAGACCTTACGTAGACGGAGATGAAGGGAACGGTGATCCATTTAGCTAGGAACAGGATGAACATCGTAGTGAAAACAAGAGAAGAGCTTCGTCTAAAGCCATCGATGAATAACGTCGACGACGTGTGAGCTTGCATGCTACTAAAGGTTGAATGGAGAAGGTTAATAAATTAACCCATCCCTATGAGAGTTTTAACTTTATTAAGGGAAAACTTTAAAAAGTAAAAGTTTTTAAAGTAAAAATAGGTGTATGAAATGATCCGAGGGGTTACGGCGGTCGTACTCCTCGTAGCCCTCGTTTTGGTCGCGGGGTTCATCGCTTACACCAGGCCGTGGGTGACGAGGGTCGTGGTTTTCTCGACCAACGATATGGAGGAGCTTGTGAACGCTCTGAAAGGAGACATAGAGCATAGGGACATGTTCACGGCCCTGGAGGTTAAGCTGTTCGATGGTGAACAGCTCGTAAGCGCCGTTCTATCGGGTCAGGAGGCAGACCTTGTCCTCGCCGGAGACTATGGGTTGGTTAGGAGGCTTTACGACGAGGGGGTTGTCGGCTGGTATGTTAAATTCGCTTCTGGAGACGGTAAGGTATGCGGCTTAGCGGTCGTCAAGGATGCGAGGCATCTCAGCTGGGCTATCGAATGCGTAAGCCTGATACTGAGCGGTGAATACGATACGGTCATCGAAAGCCTCGGGTTTACGCCTTTAAAGCCTGCCCAAGGATTTGGCGAAGTGCCTGAGGAGCTTAAGACGCTCGTAGTCGAGTATAGGACTATCGTAGACATGGCCGGTAGAGAGGTCACCCTACCTAAACACGTGGGCAGGGTCGTATCGATCGTGCCGATGCTGACGATAATCGTCCACCTCCTAGGAGGCCAAGACCTATTGGTGGGGGTAGACCAGATATCCCCGACCTCAGAACTCCTAGCCAAGTTGAACCCTGAGATCAGAAACCTGACGGTTGTGGGCGTACCTTGGAGCGTCAACGAGGAAGTCATCCTAAGCCTACAGCCTGACGTGGTGCTGACCTTAGACACCCCTAGAGAAGTGGTGGATAGGTTTGAGGAGCTGGGGTTGAACGTGGTCTGTATACCTATGGCGTCCATGGGCTGCGGCGACTTTCCCAAAGCCATCAGGCTCATAGGCGAGGTTTTAGGTAGAGAGGAGCAGGCTGAGGAGCTTGCGTCCTACTACGAGACGAGGTTAAACGAGATATTGAACGTGACCTCTAAGATACCGAGGGATGAGAGGGTGAGGGTTTACGTGGCCATGCAGGATGGGTTGAAGACGCACAGGGCGTATCTGACGATGTCGATCGTCGAGGCGGCGGGAGGTTTGAACGTCGCCGAGAACCTGACCGGGTACGCCGGGGCGGGAGGACCTCCGATAGCCTCGGTTTCCATGGAGACGCTGTTGACGTGGAATCCTCAGGTGATACTAGCCTTCGACCCTCAGGTGAAGGAGACGATCATGTCAGACCCTAGGTGGATGGCTATCGACGCCGTGAGAAACGGGAGGATATACGTGATACCTAGGGGTCTCAGGTCTTGGATCCTACCGGAGCCTGAATCGATCCTAGGGGTCATGTGGCTCGCGGAGAAGCTTTACCCCGACAAGTTCCACTTCGACATAGAGGCAGAGGTTGAACAGTTCTATCAGAGGTTTCTAGGGTATGAGGTTTCAGAGGAGGAGCTAGCTAAGATACTGAGCGGTGAGTACGGTGTCACCGTTCCAGGTTGACCTATCCGACACACCTTACTGGAGAACCGTGGAGAAACATGGAGGCTGGCATAGGTTTGCCTGCAAACTCTTAGCTAGACAGGTTCTCGACGACTATGGAATCGATAAGGGGCTGTGTCTAGACCTCGGATGCGGCTTGGGCTGGTTCGGGATAGAGCTTGCGAAGCTCACGGACCTAGAGGTTCTCCTAGTCGACATAGACCGTGATAAGCTGCTCAAGGCCAGAGAGAACGCATTGAAGGAGAAAGTTAGAGGTCGGGTGAGTTTACTGCTCGTAGACGCCCACCACCTACCTTTCAGAGACCGTACCATGAGCCTCATCGTATGTAGGGGAGCCGTGTTTTTCTGGAGGAGACCTGATAAGGCGTTTAAGGAGGTCTACCGCGTTATGAAGCCTGGGGCAGTCGGTTTTCTAGGAGGAGCGATCGGGAGATACATGCCCAGCGGCTTGAGGGCTAGGATCATAGAGGTCGTTAAGAGAGAGGTTAGAAAGCTCGGCGCTGAGAAGGAGAGGGAGTGGTGGCGTAGGAGGACGCCTGGCTGGTTGACTAAATGGCTCGACAAAGCCGGCGTAGACGGGTTTAGGTTTATACCGGATCCCCCGGGGATATGGGTAGAGATCAGGAAAGGTCGGTGTCCATGAGCGGTTTGAAGGAGGAGGACGTGCCTTATCCCCCTCTCCACCCTTTGATCGTATATGAGGCTTTGGCTAAGCAGCTCATCGATGACTACGGCGTCAGGGAAGGTCTCTGCCTCGACATCGGCAGCGGGGTCGGTATGCTGGGTATAGAGCTTGCTAGAAGAACTCGGCTAGACGTGGTCCTCGTCGACGTGAGGAAGGATGTCTTGCTCGGGGGGTTGAGAAACGCCGAATACCTCGGGGTGAGGCATAGGGTATCCGCGGTGCAGGCGGACGTACACAGCCTACCGTTCAGACCTGACGTGGCGGAGCTAATCGTCAGCAGAGGCTCGATCCCCTTCTGGAGGAACAGGGTTAAGGCGTTCAGAGAGATTCACAGAGTATTGGCCGGCTCGGGGGTGGCGTTCATAGGCGGAGGGCTCTCAAGAAACCTACCGGAGGAGGTTAGGGTGGAGCTTAGGGAGCGGATAAGACGGTGGTTCAGCAGCCCCGAGGGCAGGAAATACGACCCCCCAGAGCGGTGGAGGGCTGAGGAGTGGCTGAGGAAGGCGGGGATCATAAGGTTTAGGATAATCTTAGAGGACCCGGGGAGATGGATAGAGTTCCGTAAACGATAACCGGTAACGCTTCCAAGCTTACTTTAAAAGCAGGTTTAAGGCTTCATCTATTTTTTTCGCAAACTCTGTCTTGAGAAGCATACCTGGGTTTCCGAGACATGCCTCGAGGTCTGGATAGTAGGGTATGATCGTTAAGAGTTTAAACCCGGTTTTCCCCAGGTCTTCGGGGATGTATCCCTTCCAAGCCATGTTGACTATGACCCCTACGACCCTACCTCCTAGGTGGGTTTTAGCCAGTCTCCGCAGCGATTCGACGCTTAAACGGCTCGGGGTGGTCACGGCTATGAAGCCTACACCGGGGATGTAGTTGGCTATGTCGAGGATTACATCCCCGAAACCTGGGGGAGTATCTAGGATCAGAGCCTCAAGCATACCCCAACGGGTTATAGCGAGCAGCTCCTTAAACACGTCGTCCACTCCTGCTCCCCTGAGTGGAAGAGCCTCCCCACGGGTGTAGAAGGCGAGGGACATGAACTTCAAACCATGTACCGAGACCGGTAGAACCCCCATATCCTCAGGCGGCGTCTCCTTAGAAGGCTCCACGCCTAAGACCACGTGACAGGACGGGTTTGTGACATCCAGGTCGAGCAGACCCACGGGCATACGTCTTTCAGCCAGAGCAAGCGCCATGGTGGAGGCGACCAGGGTTTTACCGACACCGCCCTTACCGCTGACGACGGCTAGAACCCTCTTCACTTCTTTAAGCCTCTCGGATATGATGAGCGGCCTCGGGTCCATGTTCACAGCTCCAGGGAGCCTATGTAGACTCCTCTACCCTGGATTATCTCTAGGTCTTGGGAGCCGCAATGTGGGCATCTAGCGAACACGTGGAAGACCTCGGGGATGAAGTGGATGGCCTCTCTAGCGTCCTCCGGTATACCTAGGTCTTCGAGCCTCCAAGTTCTTCCGCACGAGTTGCACCGGAAAACCGCAGGCTCTTTTTCGAAGACAAGACTCGACACCTCAACCCCCCTACCTTTGAAAAGCTCCTCCACCGCGAACCTTAGGATGCCTTCGTCGACCGACTGAAGCTCACCGACGGCGACCTTCAGAGACGCCACCCTATTCACCCCCCTCTTAGATAGGTATCCGCAGACCGCTTCCACTATGGCCTCCGCTAAAGCCCACTCATGCATGAACGACCAAACCCCGACCGTTCGATAAGCAGGTTAATAACGGCGGCTCACCCGTTTAAAGCTAACTAGAGAACGCAGCCCTATAGCCTCAGCTTTCCAGGGTTGCCCGGCTCCCCGCTCAGGGGAAACTCGTGCCCACAGTAGGGACACCTGACGTAGCCGCACTCGCCGAAAACGCTGTAGCGGCATCCAGAGCACGAGGTAAGCCTAGCGTAGGATAGGCTAAACCTATGGCCGCAGCGGGGACACATCACCAGCCTAGCCATAACTCTGCTACCGGATTTATCTAGAAAACCAACGGTCTCCTATAAAACTTTCCACGACCCGTATGAATTGATGAACATTTTTATACAGTAATATTTAAAAACGTTCTGCTCAGTATAGGTTTTTCCGTCTATCACCCCAGGACGGTCTGAAGGGGATGCTTGATGAAACGAGTCCCAAAGATAGTCGTCGGAGACCCTTTAGACGAGATGTTCTTCAGGCTTTTACGCGGTAAGGCTTTTCTCGTGAAGGCGTACGAGCTTGACCAGGGGGAATTTGCTGAGCTTCTTAAGGACGCAGACGTGGTTGTGGTGAGGAGCAGGCGGAGGTTAGATAGGTGTACGATCGACCGGGCTCCACGGCTTAAGGTGATCGCTAGAGCCGGCGTCGGGCTGGATAACGTAGATGTCGACTACGCTGTGAAACGCGGCATAACCCTCCTGTCTACCGGCGACGCGTCTACGGAGGCCGTGGCGGAGCTGACCATAGGACTTATGATAGCCCTCGCCAGACGGATAACCGAGTTGGATAGAAAGATGAAACGTGGAAACTGGTGTAAGAACTCAGGGGCAGGCGTGGAGCTCAGGGGTAAGACGTTGGGTATAATCGGGCTCGGTAGGATAGGGAGTAGGGTAGCTGAGCTAGCCCGGGTTTTCGGTATGCGTGTCGTAGCCTATGACCCGTATGTGAGCAGGGAGAAGGCCGAGAGGCTGGGTGTGGAGCTTAAGCAGAGGCTTGAAGACCTTCTCAGGGAGTCGGATTTCGTGTCGATACACGCCGTTCTGACCGAGGAGACCGAGGGGATGATCGGCGAGGAAGAGCTTAAGCTGATGAAGCCCACGGCTTACCTTGTTAACACGGCTAGAGGCGCTATAGTAGACGAGGAAGCCTTAGCGAGGGCTTTGGAGGAGGGGTGGATAGCCGGGGCTGCCCTGGACGTGTATGAGAGGGAGCCGCCTAGCAGCCGTCTAGCGGGGTTGGAAAACGTGATCTTGACCCCTCACGTGGGGGCTTCGACCGTGGAGGCTCAGAAGCGTATAGCCAGGGTTTTGGCCGAGAAGATCCTAGTCGCGTTAGAAAATATTGGGGAGATGGGTGAATCTCCTTAGCTAGATTGCTGCTTGAAGAGCCATGGATACAGCTTCTTAAGCTCGTTCAAGGCCTCTAGGACCTTCTCCCTCGGGTAGTAGTACGGTTTAAGCTTGCCTCTCAGGTAGTCGTCGAAGGCCTGCATGTCCAGCAGCCCATGGCCGCAGAGCAGGAAGAGCAGGGTCTTCTCCTCACCGGTTTCCCTGCATTTCAAGGCTTCGTCTATGACAGCCTTTATCGCGTGGCTCGGCTCCGGGGCCGGTAGGAAGCCCTCGGTTCTCGTGAAGAGGGCAGCCGCGTCGAAGACGCTGACCTGGTCGTAGGCCCTCGCCTCGACTATGCCGTGCCGCGCTAGGAGGCAAAGCGTCGGGGCTTTACCGTGGTATCGTAACCCGCCTGCGTGGATCGGCGGAGGTATGAACATGTGGCCTAGGGTGTACATCTTGATTAGAGGCGTCAGCTTGGCGGTGTCTCCGTGGTCGTACGTGTAGTAGCCCCTGGTTATCGAGGGGCAGGCCGTCGGCTCGACCGCTATGAACTTTACGTCCTTCGGAGCCTTCCCAGTCACGACATCGTGGTAGAAGGGCCAGAACAGCCCGGAGAAGCTGCTGCCTCCGCCTATGCAGCCGATAACC